>Ga0209502_10000855_pt1 | contig 30163 bp, 26 predicted proteins | sample ArcticOcean_MG_C_10_FD_187442 | JGI IMG/M metagenome (GOLD analysis project Ga0209502, IMG submission 187442) | Marine microbial communities from western Arctic Ocean - ArcticOcean_MG_CB11_90 (SPAdes) (version 2) | ecosystem: Environmental > Aquatic > Marine > Oceanic | place: Arctic Ocean... | reverse complement strand
AAAAGCGCTCCCGAAAGCAGTCCTGATTTGTGCGCCATATCAGGGTGACTTTGTGGCTGGCACCCAAAACTGGACATTCACCGTGCCAATGCCTGAGGTCTGCTATGCGGACGAAGTGGGCTTTCGCTGCACATCGTATGAAGGGTTAGGGCCTGATTGCGTTATCTCGAAACATCAGGGCCCCAAGAGCAAACCTAAGCACACTTTCTATTGTTTCTCTTGGAACGCCTTCCCTTTGCATACGCATCGCGCCACCGTGTTGCATGTCGAGCAATAGTGCAGCGATATCTGTTGGCATATCTATGAACTCACCGCGCAGCTTCGCCCGCTCTATCCACGCCAAGTAAGCGGCCAAAAGATCGTGGCGAACTTTGTTCAGTTTATCGCATGTCGACGGTCCAAGATGTTCAGATTGCGCCCGCATCATGACAAACAGGCATCCGTCTGGAATGCCAAGCGCGGTGCGATCCTGTGTCATGAACCCGATTATGGTATCTATGGTTTCCGCCGCAGGCTGATCTTTGACTATGATGTCGATCAAAGGCTGAATTACGAATGACCGATAGGCCTCTAGTACGCTGCTTTTGAGTCCGTCATCACTTCCAAACTCCCGGTAAACTCCGGGTTTAGATGCCCCCGTCTGTTTGCAAATCTCGCCGATCGATACGTTCGTCGGCCCCTTTGCCCAATATTCGATCAAGGCTGTTTGCAATACCTGCTCTCGGTCCAGCAACTTTGGTCGGCCACGCGTAGGGACAGGTTTTTGATCCATTATCGTACCTTTGGGTATTTTATCATTGACGGAATATTTTCGTACCTATAGTTACGGAAAAAATCATATGGATACTAGCCCCCTAAGGAGACACCATGCCGAAAGATCCCATTGGAATGCTGGGCCGCTTGAACGCAGCCAGTTTGATGATGATCACCCCTGAATTTTACAAAGTTCGGTCAATGCGTGCGGTGGGAGCTTCAAAGATCAATTACGCACCAGCCAATTTCACAATAAAGCCCACACATATGCAGCTGGATGGTCTCAAAATCCGCTATGCGACAGGCGGTAATCCAGATGGACCGACAGTGCTATTCCTCAGCCCGTTGCCCCAAAGCATCCTCTGTTATGATAGCGTTTGGGCTGCAATGGCTGCTGACGCCAATCTGATCGCCCTTGATTTGCCAGGCTTTGGGCGCAGTCAAGGAGACATGTCATTTATGACGTTTGCCGCCCAAAGCGCGTTCTTGGAAAAATTTATTTCTGAAATGAGTCTTACGGACGTTCACATCGTGGCCCCGGATGTCGCGATGCCAGTGGCGCTGCACTACGCTCTGCACCGCGATCACAAAGCGGCAAGCATCCTGATCGGGGATGGACCAGGCATTTTGCCCTCGGATGACGGCAGCCTCATCAAAAAGATTGTTCATTCAGGGTTCTGGCGATCCATGGTTAATATGACTGGCCCGCGCGCGTTTATTGCCGGTGCCATCCAGCTTGGGTATTTGCACTACAGCCCATCTGCCGAAGAAGTCGCGGACTATGTCGCGTCCTATTCAGGACGGATTAACCAAGTGACTGCATGGTTCAAGCATTACCCTGAAGGCTTAAAAGACATTGATCCCCATCTGGAAACTCTCAATGTACCGGTTCACGTATTTTGGGGTGATCAAGACGCGTTCTTGACAACAGACAACGCTGCGCGCCTGCACAAACGGCTCCCTGAAAGTGCGTTGACCATTTTTGAGAGGTGTGGCCATTTTTGCTATCAGGATAAGGAAGTAGAATTTACCGAGTTGGTGCAAACGTGGGTCAACAACGGTCACAAGTTGGGCTAAGGTCCGATTTCCAATCGAGACACCCAGTACCCGAAATTTGAAATGAAAGTGTAAGATATGAGCGATCTCTTAGCTCCTTTTCTTGTCCAAGGCCGTTCCATGGCATTCGTCCAACTCACGGCGCTTTCTGCGCTACTTCTCATAGCGACATTAATTTGGGGCCAATTTGATCAACGCACACTGGATGGCGTACCCGTTTGGGTGAAACCCGCAAAATTCGCGGTCTCATTTCTCGTTCATTTTGCTACGCTCGCCATTATTGTCGCCTTGATGTCTCCAGAAAACGCGGAGATGCGTATCGTTGCAGGTGTGGGTTGGGTATTGGCAGCGGTGTTTGTTGCTGAAATGGCATATCTGATTTTCCAGGCGGCGCAGGCGCAGCACAGTCATTTTAACGACACGACCTCGTTTCACAGTACGATGTATTCTTTGATGGGGGTGGGTGCGGTTGTGTTGATTGCCTTGCCAGTCGTCATTGCCTGGCTTGCAAAGGGCGACATTGCATTTGGCCCAGCAACTCAATCGGGCATTTGGTGGGGCGCGATCATAAGCTTCGTATTGACGGTGATCATCGGAGGTTACCTTGGCGGCAACGGCAGCCACTTTGTTGGAGACCAAAGCAATCCAGAACTCGTTCTGCCATTCTTTGGCTGGTCAACCGAAGTGGGTGACTTGCGACCTGCACATTTTCTGTCGCTTCATGCATTGCAGGTTTTGCCCCTGATCGGACTATGGGCAGACAGAACAGATCAAGGCATCACCACAATATGGGTTGCCGGCTTTATCTATTCAGCGTTGACAGTCACGCTCTTCATCCAAGCGCTTTTTGGCCAACCGCTCATACGCATATGATGCTAAATCTTTATGAAAACGGACAGCCAATTTTACCATATCGAAGGCTCTGTCAGATTAAACTTGCTTGAAGCAGGCAGGGCGACTTTGCAGCGACTTTGGATGACAAAACACTCCCCATTTAGCTACAGCCACACCCTTCACCTCTCTCGGCCATTCTGGTCCGCTGAAGGAGCTGGGTTCTGGGATGTTTTGTCTGTGAGGGGCTGCAGGAACGCCATTTCCATCCACGCACCAATTTCATACTAAACCGTGCCGCTGCTCTCGCCGTGTTGCGTCAATTATTGAGCGCGTAGATTTAGGCTGTGCAAGAAATTTGATGCATATTCTCTTTTGTTTGATAACATCAATTAAGGTGTTAATGCTTTGAGGATTGTGTCTGGCTACTATCCAAAATAGTTTCAACCCATTCAGGAATTTTTAACCCTTTGGCCACTTTAACATCCAACTCCCTTTCAAGAACTTTTATCTCCTCGAGCTTATTTATCACCTCATCAATTCGATGAAACGGCACAACCACAACGCCATCTATATCCGCCACAATCATATCTCCCGTAGAGATTTGCTGTTCGCCGATTTGCACCGGAAAGCCAACAGTTCCTGGTCCAGACATAAATGGTGATGCTGGAGTCAGGCCAGTACACCAAACTGGTAATCCGACATCAGTGATTCCAACATAATCCCTTACTGGGCCGTCCGTTACAAAACCGGCCGCTCCATTGTTCTTCATCATTCCAATAAGCCGATCTCCCGCAGCGGCACATCCTTGATGATTGTCAAAAGCTGCGATAACAATATCCCCTGGTTGCAAAAATCGTAGTGCAGCAAAGGTTGCGAGAACGTCTGCTGCACCACAATGAGCTGTCATCGCTGGACCATGGGAAACGCACCTAATGTCTCTTCCTTCACCTATTGGTCTGATTTTTGAAGACAGCGCGCCGCCTCCGAACATAGCATCAACGACAAATCCTGTCGGTATGCCGCTAAACGCATCTATTTGCTTTTGCCCCGGCCGCCGCATTTTTTCATGTATTCTTACCAAAGGGGGTGTTTCGATCATATTGCTATTCCTAACTTTCAAAACTGAGTTCAGCTTATTTCGTTTATTAGCTTGGGGACTTCTGAATTTTTTTACCAGCTCCCTCCTAAGGGACACGGAGCAAAGAGATACATTTTAAGGCCATTACAGCACTTAGCACCACCAAGCGCAAATGCTAAGGACAAGCACCAGAAGCGGCAGTGTCAGACAAAACTACTTGAGATCGGACGAGGGACTTTATAGCCTCATCTGATGATAAAACGTTTTCCATTTTGCTACTTTAAACCTGGTCCAGGGTTGCTGGACAGTCTTGGTTAGGCCCGTGGACCGGGAACCAAGACCCAGGGCACTATCGCTCATAAAGCACGCACCCACCCAAGTCTTGACTATTGTGTTGCCTGAGCTCAGTTGGCGTTGGATGGTTTTACTCGGTCCGTGGCCCAACGGCAGGGGTTACTTGGCCCAATCCATACAGTTGAGCAGCAGGACGCAGGACCGGCCCCCCCTATCATAAGGTCCCGCGTCTCGGATCACGGCCCTTTAGTTTCCACCAATTGGTTTAAACCCTCCGTCTTCCAGACGGACAAGGAAAATCAAAAGTGCGCCGGAGGCGCTCATTCAAAAAAGAAGAGTTTCAACTGTTCCTGTTGATCCCACCAGCTTTAGCTGGTGGTGGTTCAGTATTAGCCTCGTAAATTAATTCGGGCGAAATTTTGTTCGGCTGTACATTTCTATTCAAGCACCAATTTAATCCTTGCATAAAAGGAGCCGTCCAAACATGACAAGCACCCTTGGGAGGCTTCACTTTGAGACGTTAGTGATGTCACATTTAAAGACCGTTTGAAGATAACGGGTGCATAAACTTGGCTGTATTTTCCGTTATTGTTCTTGATGATAGGAGTCGCATTTTGAAGTATTTATTGATCATACTGCGTGAACCGTTAGAATTTATGTTGTAACAAATGGGGTTCGTGATGAATATCTACCAAATTGCTGATGCACTACATAAAGCCGTCATTAAACGGGAGCAGTTAAAGCCGTTCACTCAGCAGGATATTCAGTTGTCCAACTCGGATGCCTACAAAGTTTCTCAAAAGTTATGTGAGCTCAGACAATGGAAAGTAGTTGGTCGCAAGATTGGTTTTACTAATCGTTCGATTTGGCCAATTTACGGTGTTGGACAACCGATCTGGGGCTCGATGAGCGCAGACTCCATCAGTTATGCTAAAGATGGCAAATCGTCGATTAGACTGTCTGATTATTGTGAACCCAGAATTGAACCAGAAATTGCGGTATCTTTTGCTTCAGCACCTCCGATAAAAGCTACTAACGAGCAGATTGCGAGTTGCATTGATTGGGTGGCGCCGGTTTTCGAGATTGTTGATTCAGTTTATCCCGGATGGAAGTTTGCTATTCCAGATGCAATCGCAGCAGGTGGATTACATGGTCAACTAATTATTGGCCAAAAAGTGTCCAAGATTGAGGATATTACCCAAAAATTAGTTGATCAAAAGGTTACGCTTTTGTGCGACAACAAAGTGGTAGAAGAAGGATGTGGTAGCAATGTGTTGGATGGGCCAATTTCTGCCATCAAACATTTGCTCGATGGGATATCTGAAGAGCCATTTGAGGTGCCATTAAAAGCCGGTGATATCGTTACAACTGGAACTCTCACTGATGCAAAGCCTCTAAAAGTTGGAGAAACTTGGAGCAGTAATTATTCAGGTATAATCAATTCTTCTTTGTCCATCGAAATTAACTAGATGTTTCACAACATTAGATCCCTAATTTTGACCTGGAGCGTGGATATGTCGACTGAAAAGACAACAATCCCAGACCTTTCCGATGCTTCAATCATTGCGCGACGGTATATCGAAGCAGCAATTTTGAAAAATGTCTTTGATGAAATCACTGATAAATTTGAAGAAAAACTGTGGAGGAAATTATTGGAAAAGCATGCTCTAATTCGGCCATAGATCACGGGACCTCAATGAGGGATACTTTAGGGCGTCCAGTTGATTTAAATGATTTTGCGAAGATATTGCCAAACTGGACAAAAGAAGAAGCGTTGGAAATAGAGGTATTAGAGCAAAATCTTTCTAAGATGGACTTTGATGTTAAGCGTTGCTGATATGCGGAAATGTATGAAGAAATGGGTCTGAGAAATATTGGGCATTTGCTTAGTTGCAGGCGTGACGCAGATTTCTGCAAAGGATATAACGCAGCGATTAAATTTAAACGTAATCAGACAATTATGAAAGGTGCTACGCATTGCAATTTTTGGCTGAAGCTAGAAGAGTAGTCAAACCCTAGATCTGGAACAATACTTATAAGATTTCCTTGATGCGTACTCATGATCAGTTAGGCTATGCCTGCGAATTTAAAACAAAATGTTAGGGAGGGTACGCGTTATGGCGACCGGTGACAATATTCTAACTTACTTTAATGGAACATGGCACAAGGGAAATGTAGCAATTATTAATGCTGCCGATCACGGGGCTTGGCTTGGTTCAAATGTTTTTGATGGTGCAAGATACTTTAATGGGGTCGCGCCCGATCTGTTAGCACATTGTCAGAGGGTTAACAGATCGGCGGAAGCTTTGATGATGATCCCCAGCATCGAACCAAAGAAAATGGTAGAAATCATTTGGGATGGATTGGACTACTATGAAGCTGACGCAGCAGTTTACATTCGCCCAATGTATTGGGCGATAGATGGAGATCTAACCGCAATAGTGCCAAATCGAGAAACTATTGGTTTCTCAATATGCCTTGAACAAATCCCGTTAGCACCGACGAATGCTTCAGCGCGCTTGACCAAGACCAAGTTCAGGCGCCCCGTGTTGGAAGACGCGGTTGTGAATGCTAAGGCCGGCTGCCTGTATCCAAATAATGCCCGAATGCTTGTAGAAGCGCGATCAAAAGGGTTCAATAACGCACTGGTGACCGATGCCATGGGCAATGTAGCAGAAACAGCTACTGCAAATATCTTCATGGTAAAAAATGGAGAAGTATTTACGCCAATCGCAAATGGGACGTTTCTCGCCGGCATTACCCGATCAAGACACATTTTGAATTTGAGCGGTGCAGGTATAAAAGTCCATGAAGCAGTGCTTACATATACTGACTTTGAATCTGCGGATGAGGTCTTTATGTCTGGTAACATGAATAAAGTAACAGCAGTCACTGCTTTCGACGATTGCCAATATCAGGTTGGGCCTGTCACAAAAAAAGCGCGTGAGTTATACTGGGAGTGGGCATTGTCTGGTAAGGATGATTGAAGGTACTGTCAGACAAAACGCTCGTTACAGCGCTTGCGGGTGCAAGAAAATGATACCGACACAAATTATTCCCGTTTCCATTACATGGAAATAGCACTTTGAAGCTTCGCTTCGTGACGTTCGTGACAACCCCTGTGACAACCTTTTAAATATAATTGGTGCCTAAACATGGCGGATATGACGCTTGAAATGAGAGAATACCATTGATTTTAAGGGCTATGACTACCTATGGAGCGCCAGGGTTCGGTCTTGAAAACCGACAGGGGTGAAAGTCCTCCCAGGGTTCGAATCCTTGCTCCTCCGCCATTAACCTTTTAAAATCAATGGGTTAAGGCTAATACATTTTTGTACCCATCTACCTGCCCATCAAAGATAAATGTGGTTACTGAGGTTTAGTCTTAAGGTGGTTTCTAACCCATGGGGGGGGTAGGGACCGAGGGGGGTGGCCCCCCACCCCTAGCCTATATGTGTTCCGTTTATAGCAACCGAAAAAATTATAAAATTGTAAAAATCAGCCGTATCAAGCTAAACCGTACCGCTGCTTTCGCTGAGTGGCGTCAATTATTGAGCGCATAGATTTAGCTGTGATAGCAATCGGATGCGAGTTTTCATTTGTTTGACAACACCCGGTCCGCTGTTTCAGCTCTTTCTCCGTATGGCTTGGCTCAGTGAGCAAAGCCCGAACAGCTTCGGGCACATCAACACACAGGCTTACGGTAAAACAGAAGTCCAGTCCGAATAGGCGTATCTATTAGATGTTAGGTTGCCAATGCTGAAATGGGTGTGTCGCGGTGCACCTTTATTTGCGTCGTAAGCGTTAGGCTTGCCGTGACCTTTGCGCGCGCAATACGCCCACCCACATCATTGTAGATGAAAATCCCAAAAAACCAGCGATAGCAATGTACTGAATCTCAAGCGAGAGATTAAAGTCGAGCAATATTCCTGTGATTGGGGGCCCAATTGCAGAGCCGAGCACCATAGCTGCGGCCACAGCTGCCTTTATTGAGCCAAGATGTTTGGTGCCAAAATGCTCAGCCCAAAAAGCGTTGGGTAAGGTGGCGTTCGCTCCAGACGAAAGGCCCAAAAAGGCGAACGCAACCAACGCTGTGAGGAGTGATTGACTATACGCAAATAGCATAAAGGCACAGATCGTTGGTAGCTGAAAATAAGGAATCAAACGGGCAGTTCCAATTTTATCGATTAAAATACCTGATAAAATCATAGATCCAAAGGCCACACCGGTATAAACTGGAAACATGGCCACCAACTGAAAATGATCCCAACCCTTAATTTCTGCAAAGTGTACCTGAAAAAAAAAGAAGACAGTACTAAAGGCGGACTGCCCCATTAATGCTGGCATCATAAACCAAAATAGCGGGTGAACTAAAGTCTGGTTTCGCGTCCAATGCCGGCCGCCCATTCCGACAGACTGCCCTTCTTTGGACATGGACTGGGGGCTACGCTCCTCTCTTAAGAGCCACAGAAGGGCAGGAATTGATAAAGTAGCTACAAGAGCAGCCAAAACCCAAATGCCCTGCCAGGTGAAAAAAAACATTAGGGCTACAATTAAAACTGGGTAGGTAGCCTCCCCAACTGAAAATCCAAGGTTTGCTACAGAGAGCGCCTTTCCGCGGTTTTCCGCAAACCAACGTGACATGCCTACAGCGGCAATATGAGTGGACATGCCTTGTCCCGTAAGTCGCAAACAAAAGATAACAACAGGCAGGAGAGCCACCCAGGGGTTGAATGCCATAAAAAGGCAAGAAGAGGCGAGTGCTGCTAATACAACCGGCCCAAGTCGCCTCACACGCATAATGTCAGTCAACCCACCAGCCCAAACCATGGCGATGGCAGATGCGAAGGTCCCAAAGCCATAAATGGCCCCCCAATCCCCATGGGATAGGTTGAAAGTAGCCCTGATTTCATCCGCAAATATAGATATAAAATATGTCTGACCAAAGCTTGACATTAGGGTGAGCAACGCGCCAGCAGCCAGCCAGCGGCTGTTTCGGATTATAAATCTGAACATGCAACTATTGTCAGACGAAACGTCATTGCTGGCAAGGGGCTAAAACACGTAGCGCGACAGATCGCTGAATTGCAGCAACGCGTCGAGGTGCTTGTTTAAATAGGCCTTGTCAATCATGATTTCGATCCCCGGTTGATCGGGTGTAACAAAGGACAACTCGTCAAACACCCGTTCAATCACAGTATAAAGGCGACGAGCACCTACGTTTTCAATAGAACGGTTCACCTCAGCCGCTGCTCTCGCCGAGTAGCGCCAACTATTGAGCGCATAGATTTAGGCTGCGCCAGCAATCTGAAGCGTGTTTTATTATTTTGACACCACCTTTCAAAAGATTATTTACAGTGTAACTTGCTCTCGAGTCGTTTTATGGCTCGTCGGTTCCGATGTCCTCTTTGCGGTGGGCGACGTAGGTGTCCAGTTCTTCCTGGATTGCAGGATCCATCGTCGGTTCCTCATAGTGGTGCAGGGCCCGTTGCCAGATGTCGGTGGCGCGTGTGAGGGCATCTTTGGATCCGGCGGCCTCCCAGCCTCCATAATTGGTCCAGTCTGATAGCATTGGGCGATAAAAAGCATTTTCATAGCGAGCCATCGTGTGCTCGGCCCCAAAGAAATGGCCGCCTGTCGGGACTGAAGCTATCGCATCGAAGCCCAGCTCGTCTTCGGAGAAGTCGATTGGTCGCAGAACCTCCATCATGTTCTGAAGTATCTCAACATCGAGGATCAGTTTTTCGTAAGACGCCGTCAGTCCACCTTCTAGCCAGCCGGCAGCATGATAAACCATGTTACCGCCCCCCATGACCGCGCCCCAAGTGGCCATTGTTGTCTCGTAGGTTGCCTGTAGATCAACCGCGTTCGAGGCATTAGTGTTCGAGGTCCTGTAGGGCAGGCAATAGCGCCGTGCGAGCTGCCCCGAGACGAGGTTTGCCTTAGTGTTTTCTGGTGTTCCGAAGGCAGGCGCGCCCGAGCGCATGTCAACGTTTGAGGTGAAAGCACCATACATCACGGGTGTCCCGGGGTTGATGAGCTGTGTGAGGACTATGCCGAACAGTGCCTCGGCATTTTGTTGGGCTAAAGCGGCCGCTAGCGTCACGGGTGTCATCGCGCCCATCAGCGTGAAAGGTGTGATCACAACTGGCTGCCCATGCTCGGCCATCGCGATTAGTCCTTCGCCCATAGCGTCGTCGAAAAGGCGGGGCGAGTTGACCGAAATAATGGTGATGACACCGGGGTCCTTCGCCATCTCTACGGGACTGATCCCGCGGGCGATCGCCATCATGTTGATGCCATCCATAGCCCGACCACGCCCGATAGCGGTGCAATGGAACGTGAGGTCTGATAGCATCAGGTTAGCGCGGTAGGTATCAAGATGACGGTTGTTTGCGGGCAGCTCTTGGGGTGCTGTGACCTGATTTCCAATGAGGTGGATCGCATTGAAGTGGTGTGCCAGGCGAATGAAGTTCTCGTAGTCCTTCATGTTGCCCGCACGCCGACCATTGATGCAGTCATGGACGTTGGGCGAACCGGCGGTAAGGCTGAAGGCCACATTCCGGCCACCGATTGTAAGCCGCTTTTCGACGTTGCGCGACGTCAGCGTAAAATTTGACGGCGCAGTTTTTAGGGCTGCATCCACAATGCTTTCGTCGAGGCGGATGGTTTTTTGGGCACGATCGACAATCGCACCTGTGGCTTCGAACAGCTCCATAACGCGGTTGCCCATAACACGGATTCCGAGCTCTGAGAGGATGCGCATTGACGTGCGGTGTATCGCCTCAATTTCCTCCTCATTCGCAAGGTTGATGCTTGGATAAGGGTTTTCTACCGAGCGCCAAGGCAACTGTGGAATTCCACCACCACCTCTGGCCATCTTTGATTTGCGTCCGCCGCCACGCCGTTTTTCGCTCATAGCACTCTCCGGTTCAATAGCCCCATTTGGGATTAAAATTGTTGGTCAGCGCGTTGCCGTGCCGATAATGTTGGAAGATATCCTCGAGTATTACATTCTCGTATTCCATTGCCCGGAATTGATGCTTTGCGCACAATGGCGCAGCCACCAAACCGGTGAGCACCGCTTGGGGTGCTCATCTGCATGTTTGCGAGCTTGAAAAATGCCTGTTAGATCATTTTTTCATAAAACCGTCCCATCTGCTAAGGTGTTACGCCAAACTCTTTTACGAAATCTGCATAATCGGACAACGCATCAACCAGCGTCATTGGCTGCCAGCCAGTTTCCTGCTGGATACGGCTTATGTCATATGCGCCCCACCGACCGTGCTTGTGATCTGGGTTCATCACCACATCGCACTCTGTTTCGGGTTTAATTTCCCATTGTGTGCCGGGGATAATTTCCTCCACCGTTTTGACCAGCTCTTCAAGTGTCACAGCCCTGCCTAAGGCGATGTTGTAGGCGTTATGCTTGAAGGGTTTACCCGTTAGCATCAAAGCGATGATTCCAGTGGCTACGTCGCCGGCGTGGATATGATCACCAACGGCCTCAAGGGCATTGATCCCGATTGTTCTCCCCTCAAGTGCACGATGCACGACGACGTAGGGTGGACAATGATAGGCGCGGCTTGGCCGCCACCGATCCATCGGGCCATATACGCCTGACAATCGACAGGATGCGGCATTAATCCCAAAAAGCTTGCGGTATCGTTTCGCCACCATTTCGCCAGCATATTTTGATATTCCATAAAATTCTGGCGGATCAACCCAGCCGTTTTCGGGCATTGGTCCCGCTGGTTCGGGGCCATCGTCGTTGTAAACGCCGCCCGAACTCAAGTTAATGAAACACTTCAGGCTGTCGATTTTCCGTGCCAATTCAAGCATCCGTACGGTGCCCATGAAATTAACCTCAAGAACTCTATCTGGTGATTCCGTCTCGGGGTTTTTGATAGGTATACCGGCGCTCGATTCAGGGGCGAAAAGGGTGACTGTTGCGCCGTGGACAATGCGCGTGATCTTGTGGTCCTGCGCGATCTTATCCAGAAGTTCAGTGTCAAGGACGCTGCCTTGCACATATTTTAAACGGTCAAGTACGGGTTCAAAAAACCGTTCTAACGCATCGTCCATTGGCCCGGAGTCCAAAACAACCACACTTCCATCGGGTTGCGAGTCCAGCCATTTTCGGGCCAGATTGCTCATCACGAAACCACCGCCGCCGGTTATCAATAATGTCATAGTATTTTTCCTTGCTGAATTGTCATGAATGGATCTTTAGCTGGCGGACCAACCGCCATCGACCATCAAGTTGACACCGGAAATGAAACTACATTCGTCGCTGGCAAGGAAAAGGGCTGCGTTGGCGACATCCTCGCTTCGACCTAGCCGTGGATAAGGGGTCCGTTGACGGGCGTCTTCTAGACCTTTTTTGTCTTTGGAAACTCCGGGCTTGCCGGTCAAGATTCTACCCGGTGCGACTGCATTGCAAATGATATGATCACGCCCGTAATCTGTGGCTATCTGGCGCGTTATGTAGACACTGGCAGCCTTGCCAACCCCATAGGCAATGTCGTTAGGCGCCCCAATCATTCCGTGTTGTGATGTGATGTTGACGATCCGCCCCCGTGCATCGGCGCGGACAGGCTGTTTCAGCATCTGTTGTACGGCCCGTTTGCAGCAATAGAAATAGCCGTCAGAATTTACGGCCTGCACCTCGCGCCATTGTTCAGGCGTCGTTTCGGTCAGGCGTGTTGTTGTCCAGTGGGCTGCGTTGTTGACTATGACGTCGAGCGAACCCCATTTTTCTACTGTCTGCGAAATCATGGCGTCGACATTTTCCCATTTCGAGATGTCACAGTGTATCTTGATGGCCTTGCCGCCTGCCTCGGTTATGACGCGCTCGGTTGGGAGGCCACCCTCTTTGGGATCGTCGATTATGTCGGCCACGACAACTTTTGCGCCTTCGTTGGCAAATAGGATCGAAATGGCGCGTCCAATTCCAGAGGCCGCTCCGGTCACTATTGCAACTTTTCCCTCAAGTCTGTTCATCGACAACCATCCCAAGTTTGATCTAAAATTTATAATGCTCTTACAATAGGCGCAGCTAGAGGCCCTAGATGTCCGCTATCCGCGTAAAGTACGCCCCAATCCGACATTGAGTGCTTGGCCTTACAACTTGCGTTGTTCGCTGGGAAGCATCTGATACATTTTCCGGTAACGCCGCGTGAAGTGAGAGGCGTTCTTGAAGCCTGATCGCAAAGCGACCTCGATTATGGAAACATCAGTTTGTGTGAGTAAACCCTTTGCCTCATCCAGCCTTAGGCGCATGTAATATTGCGACGGTGACATTTGGAAATATCGCATAAAAAGACGCTCTAGATGGCGGGTGCTGGTTCCGAGGTGGACGCTAATATCGCCGATTTGAACAGGATCTTCCAGATTGCTTTCCATTAGTTCAATTGAGCGTAAAATCAACTGGTTCGCAACACCTGTACGCGCCTGCAAGTTTACCCGCGCGGGCGCATGTGACCCCCTAATTGTGGGGTAACACAGAGTGTCGGCAACTTGTCTAGCAAATAAAACTGATCTAAATTGGCCGATCAGATGCAACATTAAATCCAGCGTTGAAACGCCACCAGCACAGGTTATCATATTGCCATCAATACAAAAAATATTACCTGTAACATCAACTTTGCGGAATCGTTCGCTAAGAGATTGGAAGCTTGCCCAATGCACGGCGCACTCGCGGCCATCCAATAAACCTGATTCTGCCAATATAAAAGCACCACTGCTGACGCCACCGATGGTTACGCCTGATCGGCTTAACTTGCGAAGCCAATTTAGGACGCCCTGATTGGTAGTTTTGGTGCCACCCTGGCCAGTGCAGACCAGTACCACATCAAGTACTGGGCAATTATTGATCCCCGCTTCGATAGGCGCGGGAAATTCACAGCTCGAGGATGTCGACTGTCCATCAGCCGAGATCAATACGTAAGAGAAATTTCTTTTCTCCTCAAGGGTGTTGGCGATCCTGAGGGTATCGGTCATTATTGAAAGGGGAAGTAATGGGTACTTATCGGTCAGGAATATTCCAAAGCAGATCTTGGTAGGGGCAAGTGTGTCGTTTTGAAGTTGCATGTTGATTTCCGCTATTAACCTTAATGCGACAACTTAAGTCGCATTTGGAATGTACCCTAACAGCACTTTGTCCATTCGCAAAGTTTCTTGAACGCGGGGGTCATCCCAGATCGATAACGGGTTCCATTGCATCAAGAATTGACTGCGGTAGATGACACATAACAGTGTGACCGCCGTTCAGCATGACCAGCGGTGGCATTCCCGTTTCACAAATGTTGCGGCCTGCGGCCTCATGCGCCGCAACTTTCCGATGGCATCTAGTCTGGAATGGACAGCCTGGTGGTGGCGCTTCGGCTGATGGGATTTCACCCTCTAGAACGATATGCTTTTGTTGCACGCGGGTATCAGCAATAGGAACGGCCGAAAGCAGGGCTTCGGTATAGGGGTGGTAAGGCGGAGAGAATACATCTTCGGTACGTCCCTGTTCAACGACGTGGCCCAGATACATAACTACGATCCAGTCGGCCAGAAACCGAACAAGACCGAGGTCATGGCTGATAAATATCATGGTCGTCTGGTTTTTAGTTTGAATGTTCATCAGCAGGTCAACTACCGCGGCCTGAACGGATGCGTCGAGTGCTGAAACTGGTTCATCTGCGATGACAATCTCGGGTTCACCGGCAAAAGCGCGGGCAATTGCGACTCTTTGCTTTTGACCACCCGAAAGCTGACGTGGCAGTCGGTCGGCATAATCATGCGACAACTTCACTGCGTCAAAAACCTCACGCATTTTTTCGAGTCGTTCCTTACGGTTCCGGCCTATCCCAAACTTTTTGAAGACCCGATGCACCTGACGTCCAACCGTGCGTTTAGGGTTCAAGGTATCAAACGGGTTCTGAAATATCATTTGCATATTGCGGACTGAATCGGGGTTACGATCCTTAACGTCCTGCTGGCTGATCTCTTCACCTTTGAAAACCACAGACCCGCCATTCGCGGTTTCTAACCCGACTAATACCTTCGCCAGAGTCGATTTTCCACAACCGGATTCACCTACAATGGCAACCGTTTCGCCTACTTTTGCCTGAAAACTGATCGACTTGTTTGCCTTTACCGTCTTTCCAATTTTGGCAAATACGCCGCTTGAGCGGGAATAGTATTTCTTCAGATCATTAACAGCGATTAACGTCTTGCCTGGATCTAACCGTGCTGCGGCGGGCTGGCTCTCAGGTTTGGCTTCCCAGTCGATCTCGGTCAACCGTACACAGCGTGACTGGTGATCGTCTTGACTATCAACATTTAACATGGAAACGGAGCCGGCATCGCAGACGCCTGTTTTGAAATGGTCGCAACGCGGGCCAAAATTACATCCCTTTGGCCGCTGAAAGGGCAGCGGTGGCTGACCCTGAATCGCACAAAGCCTACCAACTGTTTTATTGGCATCCGGAACCGGCAGGGACCGAAGCAAAGCCTGCGTGTAGGGATGATGCGGTTTATGAAATAGTATGGATGTTTTGGCGCTTTGAACGGCTTCGCCCGAATACATCACAGTGGTTCGGTCGCAAGTTGTGCGAACCAGACCTAAATTGTGACTAATGAAGAGTATCGCTACGCCAAAGCGTGTGCAGAGATCTTTGACAAGCGCCATAATGCCGGCCTCGACGGTGACATCGAGCGATGTCGTCGGTTCATCCATCAGCAATAGTTTTGGTTTGGACAAAAGCGCTATTGCAATAACGATACGCTGAACCTGACCACCTGAAAGCTGATGCGGATAGGCACGCATTAATCGTTCGGGGTCTGGAAGCCGAACCGCCTCAAGCATTTCGATAGAGAGCGCCGCCGCTTCCTTACGGTTCATGTTCCGGTGGATCATCGGAACCTCACAAAGTTGCTCGCCGATCATCATGGATGGATTAAGCGATGAGCTTGGTTCCTGATAGACCATGGATATTTGTGAGCCGCGAATGTGCTGAAGCTGCTTTGGTGACATTTTCACCAAGTCTTCGCCCATGAAGCGTATTTTGCCGCTGACTATTTTGCCGCTCGGCCCTAGATACCGCATAATCGCCAGCGCGATTGTTGATTTACCACATCCCGATTCGCCAACGAGCCCGACTACTTCCCCCGGCATTACTTTGCAGTTAAACCCCGTCACGGCCGGAATTTCGGCCGCCCGCGTCATAAAGCTAATCGATAGGTCACTGATTTCGAGGACTGGCTGCTCAGACACTTTTCTAAACCGTTCGTTTCAGATATTGCCCGTGCTCGGCGCTTCCAAGGAAGGCGTCGCCGTCCACAATCAGTTTTCCTCTGCTGAAGGTTTTATCGACCTTGCCCTGAACCTTCCAATCTTCCCACACCGAATAATCAGTGTTCGAATGGAGGTTGTTAACGCTATAGCTGTGTCTTGCCTTCGGATCGAAGATTACTATGTCGGCATCAAAACCGGGCGCAAGTTGCCCTTTGGTTTTCAGGTCAAATAGTTTGGCGGGCGCGGCACAGCATGTTTCGACCCATCGCGCTCGACTTAGACGGCCCTTCAGAACACCTTCGGAATAAATCAGTGGAAATCTTGTTTCTACATTTCCTGGTGGCAAAACTGGCATCAGACGGTTTCCATCGGCGTCAAAGGGGGTGGTATCGTCGACAGGGGGGGCGATGACGTCATGGCCAAAATAGGCTGCAACTTCACGCGCTTTTTCCTCAGGAACCATCCGCATTGCGGCATGGTCGGTCGAGATTATATCGAGATCGCCCAATTCTAAAGCACGCCAAAGCGCCGATTGGTGTTCGGCGTCGCGTATCGGTGGCGTCAGAAGAAACGGCAGTGCCTTTACTTGATCTCCCTTATATATATCGTCGGTATGCGTGAGCCACGCCAGACAAGCCTCGCCATGGGCTTGCACGCCACGTTCTTTCGCGGCGCGAATTGCTGCAACGCCCTCTGAACAAGTGTTATGGAAAATCAGGGCTCGGCCGTCGGTTATTTCAGCCATCGACAATGCCAGAGAGATCGCAGAAGCTTCAGCGGCGGCCGGATAGTTTCGGTTGAAATTAACTATGTCTCGGGCATTTCTGGCTGCTGCCCGACGCCTCATTTCGAGGATGACACCTTGGTTTTCCGCATGAATGACCGTGATGCCACCAAGTGCCGACACTTCAAACATGCCGCGCAGCAGGAATTCATCGGGCACCCGCCAACCTGGAATGGACATGAACCATTTGAAGCTAGTGATCCCGCGATCGACAATCTTTGGGATCTCTTTCAATCGTTCTTCTAACGGCTCTCGGATGTTCATGTGAAAGGCAAAATCCACGCAACTGTTGCCCGCGGCGAGGGCCATTCGTGTTGACAACTCCGCGTCTAACGTTAAACCGTGTTCTGCTTGCACTTGATCGATGATCGTCGTTACCCCACCAAAGGCCGCAGCCACGGAGCCGGTCCGAAAATCATCGTCGTAGCAAAAGTCCTTGCGTTCGGTTTGCATGTGAACATGGCTATCGATCGCGCCGGGCAAAACAAACTTGCCTGTTGCATCGATACTAGTTTTTCCCGTCAAGTCAGTACCTATGGCGACGATTTTTTCGCCAGAAATCGCTATATCCCCTTGAAATTCGGTCTCACCATTTATAATCAGACCATCCGTGATAACTAGATCATATATCAAGTGGAAGTCTCCGTTATTTTTGTGATGTAAATCAGGAAATGTTATGGTGTTGTATCTTCTGCACGCTCTCAATTGCGACAGATAACGCTGGTTTTGAGTCGGATTTAGGCTAGCCCAAGAAGGTGGCTGGCCAATATCCTTGTTTCAACTTTGATCGTAGGTTTTGACACTAATGCGCAAGCAATTGTTATGTGGGTACGCTTTTAGAATAGCTTGATTGTAAACAGGTAATTAATTGGGCTAGATGCGCCCCCAGAATGCTGGAAGGCAGGCCAAATGGTTCGATTTGTGGTTCGACGACTGCTCCTGATGATGAGCATAATGCTGGTTGTGTCAGCCCTTACGTTCCTGTTGTTAGAGATCAATGGTGACTCGGTTGTCGTAAAAGTTCTTGGTCCGTATTCGACAATCGAACAACGCAACATCTGGCTGGACGTAAACGGTTACAATCTACATCCGTTCGTTCGGTATTTCAGTTGGCTTGGAAACATGTTGACTGGTGATTTTGGTGAATCGATCAGATACCGCGCGCCAGTCATTGACGTGCTTTTACCACGGCTGGCGAGTACCGCAATTCTAGCGGCACTGGTTTTTTGCGTTATGCTCCCGTTGTCAATAATTGCTGGTGTAATTGCCGGAATGCGTGAAGGTGGCGGTGTTGACCGTGCGATTTCGCTGGTGGCCGTTTTTACAACTTCGATCCCAGAATTTGCCAGCGCAGTTCTGATAACCTATATATTTGTCTTCAAACTTGGTTGGTTTTCTGCCACTAGCGCGATGCAATCCGGGTTCGACCCGATGCAGTTGGCGCTGCCGGCCCTCGTTCTCATAATGTTCGGGTTTGGGTATGTCGCTAGAATGATGCGAGCTTCAATGGCCGACGTTATGGACAGCAATTATGTGCGTACCGCCACCCTTAAGGGGATGCCGTTTCACCGCGTAGTTTTCAAACATGCGATCAGAAATGCCCTGATAGCGCCTTTCACGGTCATCATTTTGCAGATCAACTGGCTGCTATCTGGCGTTATCGTGGTGGAATACTTCTTTGCCTATAAGGGTTTTGGCGCGCTGCTTCTTGAAGCATCGTTAACGCAGGATATCTATCTTTTACAGGCGTGCACGATGGTGTCAGTTGTCGTGGCCGTAATGACCCAGACCATAGCCGACGTCGGCTATGGTTTCCTCAACCCAAGGGTTCGAGTCACATGAGCAGCATACCTCAAGAACCAGTCGCGCCTGCAAATGTTGAAGTGGATAGCCAAGCAGCGCCACGGCGCATCAGAATGCCCGCACTCCTTTACAGTCCAGTAGGGGTTATCGGTGCGTCCATTTGTCTGTTTTGGATCATAACTTCGATCTTTGCACCGCTGATTGCTCCATATTCCCCAACCGCTCAGATTGCAGCATTCCAACCACCTGGAACGACAACTGCGAATGGAATGTTTTTCCTACTCGGCACAGACCATCTTGGTCGGGACGTGCTCTCGCGTATTATCTGGGGTGGGCGTCGTGTGCTTTTTTATGCGACGATCGCGACCAGCTCGGCCTATATTGTCGGCGTTTCGGCAGGGTTGGTCGCTGGTTATTTCCGCGGCTGGGTTGATGACGTGCTGTCCAGTATCGCCAATGTGATCCTGTCTTTTCCTATCCTTGTCCTTTACGTTGTAATAATTTCAACGTTCGGATCTTCGGGGATAAACATCGTTCTAGCCGTGACCTTTGCCAGTGCGCCGGGAATCATGCGGATCGTTCGAGCCGTAGTGTTCGACCTTAGAAATCGGGAATATGTTACCTCAGCCCAAACGAGGGGGGAGAGCGCAATGTTCATTATGTTCGTGGAAATCCTTCCCAATACCAATTCACTTCTAGTGGTCGATGCGTGTCTGAGGCTGGGATATACCACAATCACAATCGGAGTTTTGGGTTTTCTAGGACTGGGCCTGCCGCCACCCCAACCGGATTGGGGCGGGATGATTAACGAAACGCGTTCAATGGCACTTTTTGCTCCGTATATGATCGTTTCCCCCTGTCTTGCGATATCTTCTCTGGTGCTCGGGCTTAACTTTCTGGCCGATGGGCTGCGCGAGTCCTCGAGCCTGTAAATGAACTCAAAGCGACTCAATTCATCATTTCAGAGTCGGATATCGGCTACCCGTAGTTCAGCTTCTTTGTAACTGTGAAGGTTATTGGGGCGGGCTAAAAGGCCATAACTCGATCTGCGCCAAGGCGTCGGTAAGCATAGGTGAGGCCAGATGGCCGGTGACTGTTGCTTGGAGAATGTAGAATTTAGACGAAAATCTGCCAAAATCAGGCATACTCAGTAAAAACAGGGAGACGATCGAATGGAGAAGAATAAGAATAAGAATATCCAGAAACTGGCCGATTGGTATAGCGAAGGTAAGCTTTCACGACGCGAATTTTTGCGGGATTCGACCCTGCTTGGATTGTCCACTACCACAGCGTTCTCAATCGCTGGATTGACTGCACCCACCCCTGTGTATGCCCAAAGTTTGCCCGCGGGTGGAACATTGCGAATGGGGATGCGTGTCTTGGACATCTCGAACCCGCACGCGATTAGCTTCGATGAAGGCGGCACCGCCGTCCGTCCAGTTTGCGACTACTTGGTTCGCACTGGACAGGACAACATCACACGGCCTTGGCTGCTGGAGGGCTGGGAAGTGACCGACGACCTGAGAATCTGGACGTTTAAAGTCCGTGGTGGTGTCAAATGGCACAACGGTCGGGCCTTTACGGCAGAAGACGCAATTTGGAACATCAAACATGCGCTTGCACCGGAAACGGGTTCGTCGATTGTTGGGTTGATGGGCGATTACATGCTGAAAAAAGTGCCAACTGGCGAGAATGACTCGGAAGGCAATCCGGTCCTTCGATCAGAACTGTGGGACGCAAATGCTGTAGAAATGGTCGACACGCTGACGTTTAAGCTTAACATTCAGGTGCCGCAAGTCGCGATCCCTGAACATCTGTTCCACTTCCCGTTCTACATGCTCGACCCTGAAGAGGATGGCAAGTTTGGTGTCGGCTCCAACGGTACTGGCGGTTATAGATTGGTTGAACATGCCATCGGCGAACGCGCTATCCTTGAACGCGTCAACAATGATTACTTCATGCCGGGCGCCCATTTGGATCGAATTGAACTGATCGACTTTGGTGAGGATTCCAATGCCGCATCCGGCGCGCTCTTAACAGACCAAATCGACGGCATTTATGAGCTTTCTGAAAATCAGGCGCCAATGTTTGAAGCCGCAAAGGATGTCGTGATCTATCGTAAGACCACGGCCTTGACGGCTGTTGCACGTGGCAAGATGGACCAACCACCATATGACAATCCTTTGGTAATGAAAGCCATTCGTGCAGCAACCAACGGCACAAATGTTGTCGAAACTGCCCTGCGTGGTAGGGCCACGGTCGCTGACCATACCCATGTTTCTTCGATCCATCCGGAGTGGAAGGATCTCGGTCCATATCCACAGGATATCGAAGGGGCGCGCGCAATTCTAGCCGAAGCAGGTTATCCCGACGGCATCGATCTTGAGTTTTCAGTCAAGACCCAACCCGCATGGGAATTGAATGTGGCACAGGTCATGGTTGAGGACTGGGCAAAAGCTGGCATCCGCGCGAAGATTCAGACCATGCCATCCTCGGTATTCTGGGATCAATGGACCGACTTCCCGTTCAGCCTGACAGGTTGGGGGCATCGCCCACTTGCGCCTATGGTGTTGGCCCTTGCCTATAGAACCGGCGCGCCATGGAATGAATCCTCATTCTCGAACGCCGAATTTGATGATCTTCTGACAGAGGTCAACGGTACTATTGATCCAGTGAAGCGCACTGAGATTACTGGTAAGCTGATGGCGATCATGCGAGAGTCTGGCCCCATAACACAGCCATTCTTCATGCAGGTAGCCACTGCGTACAACAAGCGTGTTAAAGGCTTTGAGATGCATCCGACCAAGTATATCTTCTTTGATCAAATGGCGGTTGAGAGTTGATCTTGAGCAAGGTTTAAATATGAAACGCCTGTCGCACCATGTGATTTTCGTCACCGGTGCGGCAAGCGATATCGGAGTAGCGGTGGCCAAGCGATGCAAATCAGAAGGTGCCACCGTTATTTGCACTGACATCAACGAGAACGCAGTGAAGGCACTTGCCAACACTTTGGGCAAAAATTCCATCGGCCTGTATTGCGACGTAACAAACGTAGGCTCAATTGAACGGGCCCTGAAAACCGTCAAGAAAACCTTCGGCAGGCTTGATGGATTCGTACACAATGCGGCCATCGCGACCGAAGACGGCACCGTTGTCAGCCTTCCTGAAGGTCAGTGGCGTCTTGAGATAGATGTCGGTTTGACGGGCGCATTTCTGGTCTGCAAGCACGCAATTCCCCTTATGGAAGAAACAGGCGGCGGCTCGATCGTTTTGATTGCGTCTACTTATGGGCATGTGGCAACGACACAATCAGTAGCATATTGCGCCACGAAAGCGGGGCTTATCCATTTGGCCAAGGCCATCGCAGCTGACCACGCGCCTGCCAGCGTTCGCGCGAACAGTGTTTCTCCAGGGGCGGTCAAAACCAACCGCCTGCTAAAAAGATGGCCTGATCTGGAGGCCGCTGAAACGGCGCTTGCCCCCAACTATCTTTTGAACAGAATTGCGACTCCCAATGAAATCTCCGGAGCTGTCGCATTTCTGCTGTCGCCAGACGCGGCCTTTATGACTGGCACTGATATCCTGGTCGATGGTGGCACTACTGCCGTTTAAAGCGATTTGCATTTTAGATGCAGCACTAAGCGGGATGGCGGGGAACCGTTTGGTATTCACCTGAATTATCCAAAGACGCCGCAGCCGCCAACGCAACAGCCACTGTTCCAGCCGCATCCCTTGCCGAACAATGAACGAGCGACTGATCGCGGGTATGGGTCGCCTCTAAGAAGCTTCGCATCTGCCGCTGGAATGGATGTTCAGACGCCTTCTGCGAGCCGAGTTTTCCGGATCGGTCGGTCAATATGAAGTCGGGATCTAACAAAAGATCGAAAGAACTTCGCGTTGTGTGCAGATTTAGAAATTGCATGGGTGGGTATTCTTCGGGTGCCCAGCCCACAACTATAACGCCGATTGATCCGCACTGGAACCGGAGAATAAGTGACAAAATGTCGTTTTCAGTGTCGGCCGGATTGACGCGGCCCGAAAGGGCGACGCCGCCGCGGACCGCCGAAACGGATACTACTTCACCCGCGATCATGCGTTGCAGATCAATGTGATGGCTGACGCGCTCAAAAATCAGACCGCCGCTCAGCTTGTCATCATTAAACCACGACCGTGCCTGCGTGATGCCGACGCCTTGGCTTACTATCGAAGCAGGCACTGAACCTTGCAGGTTCTCGTTGATGGAAAGTAGATCGTCCAAGGCGCGCCATTGATATCCAACCGCACAGATGGTTTCGGAGCTTTCGGCCGCTTTGACGATTTCCCATGCGTCTAGAATTCCACGCGAAACTGGCTTTTCGACAAATACTGCCTTATTGCGTTGAAGGGCCGGAACAACAGATTCGTGATGTGTCCCTGACGGCGTGGATACGATGACCGCATCAACATCCGCCACCAACAAATCGTCTAGGGTCCACACAGGAACGGCTTGCAATTCTGCGGCCAGACTATCCCTGCTTACTGGATCTACGTCAAAAACCGCGACAACATCGGCACCACCGATTACCTTGAGGGATTTGCAATGCTGGCGGGCGGCCCATCCGGCGCCCACCAAACCGATTTTCAAGTTGGGTCGCATTATACCGCATACCCCACCTATTTATTGGAGGGGTGGAAATTCTTGATCCAGTGCTCTGCAATATCCACACGCCGCATAAAATCGGCGCCATCCTTGGCCAGCACGTATTCGATAAAGTCGCGAACCGCAGAGGCTCTGGCTGCTTGACCTGACCAGCGCGCATGCAGGCCAACAGTCATCATCCGACCGCCATGGCCGCGCTCGGCTTCGTCGACAAGATAGTCAACGGCAAGCTTTAATGTTGTGAAAAAGTCATTCGGCGTCGCAAACGTGGGTGCGATCAGATACTTCACGTCGTTGTACACTTTGGAATATGGGATCACGAGGAACGGTTCGCCACTTTGCTCGACGAAATAGGGTAATTCATCGTTGCTGGCGTCGGAATCGTAAAGGAACCCGCCTTCTTCCACCAAAAGTGACCTTGTGTTCACACTGGGAAAGGATCGGACGATCCAGCCCTTGATGCGTTCACCGGTCATCTTCTCAATTGACGCGATTCCACGGCGCATCAGCTTTTGTTCTTCGTCGCGGCTTAGTCTGGAATCTTCGGTCCAGCGCCATCCATGCCCCATCACATCGTAGTTCCGCTCCCGGATCCAAGCGGCATATTCGGGGTTGCGCTCAAGCGCATGTGCGCAGACATCAATCGTCGCGGGAATACCATAGTCATCCAATAGCCGCGCCAGCCGCCAGCCACCGACCCGGCTTCCGAATTCCATATGGGTTTCTGTACTTAGATCACGCACCGTTGGGCCAACCTCATAGCTGTACTCCCCGTAAGCATCGTTAGTGCTGTCTCCGTCGAGAAGCGAATATTCCGCTCCTTCTTCGTAATTGACGACAAGGTTGATGACGACGGGATTACCTGTCGGCCATTTGGGATCGGGCGTATGGCGCCCATATCCCACAAAATCACGTGGAAGGGCCGTAAAGGCCATCGGGTCGAGTTTGTCGGGGTAGGGATGTGCCATGATTTTTCTTTCAGGTTCTGATTTGCGTTTAAGGGCTGTTGTTTAAGTGTATATGTTGTGCTTGGTGCTTAAATTTGTCTGACAGCACCCTACCGAAGCTATGGCGCAGATCGTGTTACGGCGTTTTAGCCCTACACGATAAGAATTATAGTTACAAAGAAGTCAAACTACGGGTAGCTGATACCCGACTTTGAAACGGTGATTTGAGTCGCTTTTGGATCATTTTGAAATTCGAGGATGCAGGCAACCCACGCGCTGTCTAGAACACAAGTGTAGGCACTGGCAAAGAATATTCTGCCACTAAGCCCCATTTTATTTCGCATGTCGTGAGGGTCTTTCCACTATACTGTTTGGAACTACAATAGCGTTCAGGAAGTTTGCCAATTTCTTGGTGCGATTAAAAGGATTACCGCCTGAGGCGTGCTGAAAGAAAGACAAAATAGATGAAAACGCATGCACAGGCCGTTGTGATTGGCGGAGGGCTCGCTGGTTGTTCGATTCTCTACCATCTGGCGAAACTCGGTTGGAGAGACTCGGTCTTGTTGGAGCGCGCCGAATTGACTTCAGGGTCAACATGGCATGCGGCCGCCAATATTCACGGGCTGCATGACAACAACAATATCACCCGCATTCAACATTATACGATGAACCTTTACAAAGAGCTAGAGACAGAAACCGGCCAAAGCTGTGGCATATTTCAGCCGGGGTCGCTGTATCTGGCCCAAACCGCAGAGCGCGAACATCAGTTGCGCCTCCAAGAAGCCAAGGCGCGGTTTTATGGGTTGAACTTTTACGAGGTCAGCCGCGAAAAGGCCAAAGAGCTACACCCGTTAGCGCATTTTGACGATGTGCGATGTGTCATGTTTGAGCCCGATGGCGGCAATGTGGACCCTTCTGGCGTTCCACATGCGTATGCGGCTGGCGCGCGTGCGATGGGCGCCAAGATTGAACGATTTTGCCCTGTCATAGGGACAGAACAACAGGCAGATGGCGGTTGGATTGTCCGCACGGAAAAGGGTGATATTCATACTCAATGGGTTGTGAATGCTGCTGGCCTTTGGGGGCGTGAGGTGGCTGCGCTGGCAGGAATTATGTTGCCACTTCTACCAACGGAGCACCAATATTTCGTCACGGATTCAATTGATGAAATCGCGAACCTTGGGCGCCGCTTGCCGTCAATTGCCGACCGTGACGGCGAATATTACTTCCGTCAGGAAGGCAACGGTCTTTTGATCGGGGCCTATGAGAAAGATATGAAGTTTTGGGCTGAAGAAGGCACTCCGCTGGATTTTGCCCATGAATTGTTCGCCGACGATTTAGACCGGATCATGGAGAATGTGATCCGCGCAACTGAGCGCGTTTCATTGGCCGCGACGGCTGGTGTTAAGCGCGTGATCAACGGCCCGATGATCTGGTCACCCGATAGTTCAGCGCTTTGGGGGCCTGTGCCAGAGCTTAAAAATTATTTCCTTTGCGGCGGATTAATTCCCGGATTTTCACAATCTGGTGGGATTGGTTTGCTCGCAGCGCAGTGGATGATTGATGGCGAACCCGAATATGATATGTTCGCATGGGATCTGGCACGCTTTGGTGATTGGGCCGATAAAAAATTCACCAAAGCCCGTGTAAGGGATGCCTATGTGCATCGTTTTAAAATTCATTTCCCGAATGAAGAACGCCCGGCGGGGCGGCCGGCTCGGATGCGCCAGGCATATGAAATGCAAAAAGAAATGGGTGGTGTATTTGGCCTGAATTGCGGGTGGGAGCACCCGTTGTGGTTTGCTGATGAAAAGGGCGTTGAGGAGACAGCGGGCTTTACGCGTCAAAACTGGTGGGAGCCTGTGGGTCGCGAGGCCATGATGCTGCGGGAAACTGTTGGCGTGATTGATATCTCGAACTTTGCGAACTATGTGATCAAAGGGCCGCACGCCCATGCGTGGCTCGACAAGCTGGTTGCCAACAAGGTTCCTACCGTGATTGACCGATCTTGCCTGACGCCATTGATTTCGGTGCGCGGCGGAGTGGCTGGGGATTTCACTATCACCAAAACAGGTGAAGATGCCTATATGATGATCGGGTCTGGCATGGCCGAGCGCTATCATCAACGGTTTTTCAATATGGTTGACCTTCCAGAAGACACCACGTTCGAAGTGGCCACTGACCGCATTGCCGGTTTCAATATCGCAGGCCCTAAATCCCGCAAGGCTCTAAAACGTTTGACCAATACCGATCTGTCAAATGAAACCTTCCGCTTTACGCGGTCGCGTACTATCGACGTGGCCGGAATCGAATGTTTGGCGATCCGCGTGTCCTTTACCGGTGATCTTGGGTGGGAATTGCACTGTGCTGAAACTGATCAGAAGGCGCTGTATTCTGTGTTAATCAGGGCTGCAAAAGAATGCGGTGGGGGTCCGGTTGGAGGGCGTGCACTTGGTTCGCTTCGCATCGAAAAGGGCTATGGCTCATGGGGGCGCGAATACAGTCAGGAATATTGGCCACAGGAGGTTGGCTTGGACGGGTTGATCAAGCTGGACAAGGATTTCCTGAACAAAGAAGCCTATCTGTCCGTCAAAGACAACGCCTGTCGTGAAGTGCTCTCAATGTTTGAGATCGATATCAGTGAAGATGCTGATGCGACCGGAGGGGAGCCAATTTTCACACCGGACGGACAGCCTGTTGGCCGTGTGACATCAGGGGCCTATGGCTATTCTGTCGGCAAATCGCTTGCGCTCGGGTTATCCAATCCGCGCGTGGCGCAACCCGGAGATAGCGTTGAAGTTTTCATCCTTGGGAAACCGCACAAAGCGGTTATTCTGTCTGAGCCACCATTTGACCCCGCAGGGTTACGTTTGCGCTGCTAAAATGCCCAAAGCTATAACGGAGCTGTTTGCGGCGCCTTTATAATATTAAATCACCTGATCCGTAGCGGATTTCATCAGCCAATCATGAAAGAGACTTACGGCTGACGCGGTGTTCTTTTTGAGGTCTTTGATGAAATAGGACCAAGGCGAAACTACATCCAGGTCAAATGGTTCGACGAGTATGCCGCGCTCGATATCGGGCAACACTAGCGAACGAGGCACCGCCACACAGCCAAGCTTTTTGGCCGCGAGTTCCAACGCAAGATTAGACGCATTTGTGCGCAAACCGCCCTTTAGGTTGAGGTCTGGTAGGTCAAGTTGTTTCGCGATAAGTTCCCAGAATTCTTGACGCCCAAGGACGTGGATCAGCTCGGCGTCAAATAGTTGTTCAAGTCTGGTAATCACCTGACCGTCGATTGTGTAATCTGGGGCGCAGACAACCGTAAGCTTGTCTTCCCACAGCCGCGCCATATCAGCGGTCACATCATCGACATGATTAATGGTGATGGAAATATCAGACACATTTTGCTCCACATCGGTCCAAACAGTACCGTGCACCGTCAGGTCAATGTCAGAATGCATGACTTTGAAGGATCCAATAATCTCGGGCAGCCAATTTTCAGCCAAACTGAAAGGGCACGACACCACAACTTCGCGTTTGTGGGTTTGAGACAACAAGGATTGGGTCGCGAGATCAATTTCCCGAAGTGCGTGGCGCACTGATGGCAAATATGCGGACCCGACTTCGGTTAACGACAAGGACCGTGGGTATCGCACAAACAACGGTCGCCCGATGAAACCTTCGAGCGAACGCACGTGATTGCTGACGGCAGATTGCGTGCAATTCAATTCCTCTGCCGCGTTTGTAAAGCTTAAATATCGCGCAGCAGCTTCGAACGAGCGCAGAAACGTGAGATGTGGAAGGTTCATCATTTGGGCGTCCAATCTGGTTGCAGAACATGACAGGGGTTGCTTGAGTCGTCAATTTGGAGGCAACTCAAGCCCACTGTATGTACCAAAGCCTATAGCCTGACACAATTTTTTGGTTCCTTAGGCCTTTTTGTTTTCGTACTGAACGTGGTAGTTAGCTCTAACATCGGTTACAGATCGACTATCGTTCAATATCAACGGGCACCCTGTGACAGGTAAAATTGAACGGGTTACAGTGCGTACAGAAAGGTCCATCCCATGAAATCTGCGACTGTGATCCTGCATGCCGATAACCCCGACGCCGCGCTAGAGGTTCTATCGCACGATCATGGCTATTTGGAATTTCACGGATGTGACAGTTATGATGCGTTGCCGAACCTGATTTTTGAGACGCAGGCAGAGGTTGTCTATTCCGTACGGTTTGCTGGATCATCCGGCTTTCCAAGGGAGGCGCTGATCAATGCCCCATCGGTGAAATGGGTGTCGATTGGTGGGTCGGGTACAGATCATATGACGCCTTGGGACCCGGCACAATTGACTGTGACTAATGCGGCGGGTGTCGCGGCTGATATGATGTCGCAATATGCCTTGGGGGCTATGCTGCATTTCTCGCTTGGGTTTCCGCAGTTCCATGCGGCCCAGCAACGCCGTGAGTGGGTATCGGGTAAGGTGGAACCGATCGATGGGAAAACCGTATTGATCCTTGGTTTGGGCAAGACCGGCGAAGCAGTGGCGGCGCGGGCCAAGGCGCTGGACATGACCACCATCGGAGTGCGCGCTCGCCCCAAAGCCACACCCAATGTCGATGAAGTATATGGCATGCAGGCGTTGCCTGACCTCTGGGCGCGCGCCGATTTCATTGTTGTCTGTGTGCCGTTGCTTGATACAACGCGCGGACTGGTCGGGGCAGCGGCGTTTGCGGCGATGAAGGAAACCACAGTGATTATTGACGTTTCGCGTGGTGGGGTTATCGATACCCAGCATTTGCTTGCAGCCCTAGACGCAGGTCGTCTTGGCGGCGCGGCGCTGGATGTGTTTCCGACTGAACCGTTGCCCGTTGAGCATCCTATTTGGGGGTACGACAACGTGATCGTCACGCCGCATTGTTCGTCGGTTTATGACGGTTGGGATTTAAAAGCAGTCAAGATGTTTTCGGAAAACCTGAAGCGGTATCGGGACGGCAAAACGCTCTCTAATATCGTCAACCCTGAAAGGGGATACTAGGTCAAACGGCACCGGGAAAACCTGCTGGCGGGCGTTTACGTGCCTATTCTAACGGTAATGGCTATTTGGTGAAAAGTTGCGATGACGCTTTGTGCGGTACTGTCAGGCAAAGCTACTTAACATCGCACGAGCGACGTTAACGCATGATATAATAAAAAACACTCTCCATTTCGCTACATGAAACCCGGCCCTTTAGTATTAGCCTTGTAAATTCATTTTGGTGTAATTTTGTTCGGCTGTGCATCTCTATTCACGCACCAATTTCCAGCCAACCCGTGCCGCTGCTCTCTCCGAGTGGCGTCAATTATTGAGCGCATAGATTTAGGTAGTGCCCGTAATCTGATGGGTGTTCGCGTTGGTTTGACAGCTGCGGACTATGAGCGGGCTGTAGAGCAGTAAGGCTAAAGAATTTAAATTGTGTTTCGTAATTAATGCCGAAAAATGGAGAGTTTTCATAAAAAATTTGCGATACCTGATAACATAAGTAGAAAACAGTCATGTGCAGTGGTCTAATAAGAATTTTGGTAGAGCTAAAGATGCCTAAAATCTAAACAATCAATTTTGAGGTTACCTACATGAGTACGTTAGTCTTTTTTGCAGTTATTGGAGCGGCCGTATTGCACGCGGCATGGAACGCTTTGGTCAAGAGTGGA
>Ga0209502_10000849_pt1 | contig 30243 bp, 18 predicted proteins | sample ArcticOcean_MG_C_10_FD_187442 | JGI IMG/M metagenome (GOLD analysis project Ga0209502, IMG submission 187442) | Marine microbial communities from western Arctic Ocean - ArcticOcean_MG_CB11_90 (SPAdes) (version 2) | ecosystem: Environmental > Aquatic > Marine > Oceanic | place: Arctic Ocean... | reverse complement strand
GGTGATTGTTCTTCTAGTAAAGCTATTCTATGTTCTACATTTTCAACTTTATCTATTTTAGCAGAGTTTCTCCAGTTCCATTCAGAATTAATTTCTAACAAAACGTATTTCTGTGCGTAGATATTACTAGCTAAAAAAATAGCTATTAAAATTAAAATGTTTCTCATAGTTTCTATTTTTTAATAATCTGATAAAGTTTTTCGTCTATTTTGTCTAGCTTGTCACTATTTTCTTCTACCTTATCCTGCGTGTTCATTATAGTTTCCCTGATTAATTGATCTTTTAAGTCATACTCTGTTCTACCAACCTCTGGTTTAGGCAACTCTTTAGCAAGATCTATATCTTTTTGAAGAGCAAACCACATACCTACAACGGTTACGACAAAAGCTACAATTATTAATAGTGTTTTTAAATCTAAAGTTAGTTCAGTGTTTTCTGAAATTTTGTTACTCATTTTTAGTTTTTATTTTGAAGTTCAATTATTTTATCAACTCTATTTTTTTCGTATTTTAACTCAGCAATTTGCTTTTTAGTTAAACCTAAAGCTAATAAAGCTTTTACTTGTGCAGGTTTATTTTCTTTATATATAACTGTTTTTCTTTTGTTTACGTTTATTAAACTGTCTTTCTTTTTAGGATTATCTTTAAATTCTTTTTCTAATTCTAATATTTTTTTAATTCTATCCTCTTCGTATTTATATTTTTTTAAATCTGATCTTGAAACACCTAAGTCTAATAAAGTTTGCTTTTGTTCTTTAGAGCTAGTATTTTTCTTTATTTCTGTAATAGTATCTTCAAAGATCATAGCAGGCGTTTTTGGTTTGCCAGCTCCTTCAACTCCATAATAAGGTAAACCTACATCCCAAGATGACCAACCCATTGTCATAGCAACTTTTTGCCAAGCTTCAGAATTTTCACTAAACACATTTCTCATGTTGTTTATTTTTTTAATTGCTCTATCTAAAGGAATATTAGTAGTAGCTGAAACTATATTAGCACTAGCTAAATAAGCAGGGTTATTTAAATTAAACCCTTCTTGGTTTATTTTTTTCTTATCCCAACTAAAAGTATTAGCTGCAGAGTTTAATTTTCTAATTTTAGAACTTAAAGGTGGAGAAAAGCCTATTAAATCATCTATTGCTTTATCATATTTAGGTGATTTTTTATTATTTTCTTTGAATATAGTAATCAAAGCGTCTTTAATAGCTACTACCGCGGCACCTTGAATACCAACACCTCTTAACAAAGAGTCAGTCATGCCATCTGCTATCCTACCTTGCTTAGCCCTTAATTTCTCATCATCACCTTCTTCGTCTTCTCCAAAAGCCTCTGCAAACAAAGCGTTTTGCAAAGCGTTAAATACAAAGTTTTGCATACCTGCGTAATAAGCTATTTTTGATAAATGAGTTTTATAATCTCCACGACCAGCAACTAAATCTTGAGTAGCTTTTTTAATAATACGGTTATACTGCATTGGCGTGTTACCAAAAGCTAATACAACTCTACCAGCTGCTGAAGCTTGTTGTTGACTAATTTTACTAGCGTTACTTGATTGTTGGTTTGTTTCAGCAATAGCATAAAAATCTTCAAACGCCTGTTTTTCTGCTGCTTTTATTTCCATACCGCTTTTAACGTAAGCCTCTATTTGGTTTCTATAAAAAGTAGAACCACCTGCGGCAATTGCAAAACTATCTGCTATTCTAGTAAACACAAAACCTTTGTTAAGTAAGTAATTTATTGCTCCAGAGGCTTTGTTTCTGCTTTGAGAAACAGCATCTGCAATTTCAGACTCACTTACGTTAATTTTTAGTCCATCACGTCTTTCTGTTAAGTAAGGTGAATTCATTAACGTTTTAAAATCTTTCCAATACTGAGGTTGATTAGCAAAGGCTTTACCAGCTTTTAAAAGATTGTTATTTCCCCAATTTAAAAAGTTTACAGAGGATATAGTTTGTAAAACTGCAGTCCTTGTGTTTAAAAACATGATTGACCCGACAGAGTTGTTTAACCAATCCATCATCTCGTTTACAATTCTAGATCCACCTAAAGGTCTATTGCTACCAGTTTTCATTCTATACAAAGTTTCTGATAAAGCTTCTCTATACTTAGAACCATAAGCCGCTTCTAGTTTATTTAAGTTTTTATCAGAAAATATTATATCTACGTTTTCTTGCCATTCCTGCAAGTATTGTTTTCTATTTACTTTGTTGATACCTCCAATAACGTCTGTTGTTATATTTCCAGCAAGCCATTCTTTAGTAGGCTCTGGGTAAAGTTTACCTTTTTGCAACTGTATAAGTTGATCAGTAAAAATACTAAGCTCAGGGTTTTTATTAACAAAATCATTTAATTCTTTTACATCTGCTTTAGAAAGTCCTGGTATTTTCATACCTTGTTTTGTCCAAACAGAAACTCTTGCTGCGTGAGAAAAAGTAAAACCTCCAATGCCAGTTTCTTTAGATAAAGATTTAGGTAATGATTTTAAGTTTGTTTTAAGAGCTTTAAAATCTTGAGCTGCAGATATTTTAGCATCAGTCACAGCTAATTCAGCTCTATTGTACGTATCTATTAAATTTTTATTATAAAAATCTATTTGAGCATCTCCAATTTTACCTTTACCTAGCGTTTTGTATAATAAGCCTAAGAAATCTTCAGCAGAAGGCGTTGTAAAGAAGGTAAACCTACCTTTTTTACCACCTATTGTCTTAGCTTTAGACTCAGAAAACTCTTTATAAGACTCTATACCAGTTGACTGCTCTATAATATCGTTAAAAACCTTATCAAACATTATTTTTTTACTAGCTAAAGCCAATTGAACTTTTCCTTTAACATCGATTTGATCTAAAATATCTCTAACTGCTTCAACGTTTTTAATAGCATCATCAGCAAAATAAAAGTCATTATAACCTTCACCGGCTTTTCCCGCGATCCAGTTAGCTTTGGCTGAAGCTTTTCCATCACCTAAACCAACTATGTTTTCAATAGGTATTGGTATTCCAAGCGCGTCAAAAAACTCTTTAATAGCAGGTGCAGCAGCAGCTGGCCTCGCTGTTAATATAAAGAAATCTTTAGTACCGTTTTTAGCATTTATATTTTCTAAAACTTTAAATAAAGGTCCTTTTTTACCATCTATAATTTTTTCAAATTCAGTAAAATCAAACTCAGCACCTTTTGTTTCAAGCTCAGCTGCTCTTTTTGCAAATTCAGTAGCGTTTATTTTAAACGTTGTACCATCTGGCATTTCAACACTAATCTTGCTTTTTGATTTAAGAAGAGTATCATCAAGATCCATTACTCTAATTTTTCTAACAGGTTTGTTTTTCTTTACTCCTTCACTACGAGCTTTATCATAATTCTCTAATACTTCTACTTGCTTTCCAATAGTTTCTACTCCAATAAGCTTAGACCCATAAGAACTTGTATTCTTTACAACTTGTTTTGTTATTGGCTTAGCTAAGTCTGCTATATAAACATCCACTAGTTGTCTAGCCATTTCCGGTGTTACCGCTTTTTCTCCAGTTAAAATTCCAGCTTTAGTAAGTATTTGAGCTTCTATTAATGAACCTTGAAACACAACAACGCTTTCGTTTTGTCTGTATTCTTTAGCAACATCTACAGAGTATTCTTCAGCTTTGCTTCTTGTTTTACCATCTTTTAAAGCTTCTATAAGATTATTAGCGTTAAGATAGCCAAATGAACTAAAGTATCTTAAATCAGAAGACGGTATTTTATCGAAAGCTTCTTTAAGTTGTTCTCTTGTTGTTCCTTTTTTACCAGCTAACTCAATAAAGTTATCCATTGCTAACTCTGCTATAGGATGCATAGTGCTGTCTGAATTTTTCCATTTTTTACCTTTAGCATCAACTAAGTTTCCTTTGATAATATCACTGGTTTTTTTAAGTAAAAACTGCGTATAACCTTTGTCCATAAACTCTAAATACAAATCAGCAGCATATTCAGCTACCTCTTTAGACTTTAAATCATTAAGCTTTTGGAACTCATAAATATTTTTAAATAATCTTGTTTTATTAATAGCATGTCTTATAGCTGGCAACTGATGTTCGTCAATTGTTTCGGCTTTTCTTTTTCCTTTTACCATGGCCCCAATCTCAACGATGTAAGCGTTAGCTTGATTTCTGTTTTGATTAGAGTTTAAATTAGAATTATACACAAGTTCTCTATAAACAGCTTGACCCATTGGCCCTGATAAAAATAAAGCTTTTTCTAATCCATACGCTTCTTTAACTCCTTCATTAAATAAATCTCTATCTTTTGCGTTTTTAAATTGATCTACACCTGTTTTACCTCTTACAGCTTCTTTAAAAGCTGCTAATTCTTCTTTACTCTTTTTAGTGGCGCCACTTTCAGCTTTAGCAAGCTCTCGCGTTGAAAATAAATCTAACATCTCTCCAGCTAAAATCAATCTTTCAGCTTCAACTAAACTAATTTTATCAAGTTTAGCCTTGTTAGATATTATGTTAAAGTTTCTTTTTTCTAAAACACTTAATTTATTTCCTGGAGTCCAATTAGTAGGTGCAAAAAACCTTTCAATACCGTAATCACCATATTTATCACCATAAATTTTAGCTGCGTCTAACATCGCGGCAGCTTTAGCTTTCATATCGTATTTAAAAGTTGCTAATTCTTTTGCGGAAAACAAAGCATCCATTTGTTCGTTTCCACTTTGGATTTCTTTTTTGTTACTTTCTTCTAGTCTATTTGTTTCTTCGATTACTCTAGACGCTAAAATATCAGGCAAACCGGCTTTTATGTCAGCTTTTATTTGGTTATCACCTTTTGCGGTTAAAACTTCTCCGTTAATTTTTGATCGAACAATTGTGTTTGCTATGTTAGCAATATACATTTTAGTTAATCCTTGTAGTAATTGTCCATACGCCGTTCTTGCTGGTCCTTTTATAGGTATATTCATCTCACCTGAAGGTGTAATACCTATCATTTCCATAAGTTTTCTAGCATTTGCAATAGTAGGTTCAAAATTTAATTTCCAAACCGCACTTTGACTTGTTTTGCCTTTGCTTCTACCTGACGCGCTAGTCATATCCGAAGCACCTTCAACTTTTTTATAAAACGTTTTTAATATTTTAGGATTAATACCTATAGAATAACCTCTAGCGTCAGGAGAAACATCTATATTTTCACCTCTTTTATTTATTATAGCCGTATTACTACCTACGCTATATTTTGGCATAGTTTGTATAAATTTTCTTACATCTTGAAGGTTTTTAAACAATGATTGCATTTTTAAAGCATCTTTTGAACCTGGTCCATAGTTAAGAGTTTCTGTACCGTTTATTTTTCCTCTTGATAAATCTAACAATTCCATGCCAATTGGTTCTAGATATTGTTCTGATACGTTTTTAGCTGTTAAAGTAGTTATCTTTGAAGGATCTATTATTACTGCATCATTTACCTTTTTTAAAACCTTTGGATCTTTAATAAAGTCTCGTAAATCTATTTGATCTTGAACTTCTTGTTGTTTAGCATTTTTATCTACACTTGACTCTGTTGGAATAGATTCTAGTTCTTTTAATTTTTCACTGGAAATACTTGTAGTTTGCATGTCTTTTGCAACAGCTTCAACTAATGGAGCACCTATTCTTACTCCTGCAAAATTATTTAAATACGTAGACAAAGACTGCGCTTCTCCAGTAACAGGGTTAATAGGTTTATAATTTCTCATAACGCTTTCAAACTGATCAAGCATTCTTCCTTCTAACTCAGGATTATTCATAATCTTATCTACAGGTACGCCATTTTTAGCAGCCCATCTTCTAATAGCATCTGCAGTTAGTTTCATGTATTGATCTTGAAGCTCTATTATATTTTTATTACTCATTTCTGAGCGATTTTCTTTATACTCTACAGCTAGTTCGCTTGCTTTTATGTCCACGCTAGGCATAACTTTTGCGTCAGAAACTTCTTGACCAGTGTTTTTGTTAAAAAGTTTATCTCCTTTCACTTCAATACCTTGTAATAAATCATACGCTCTTTTTAAAGATGCTGGAGTACCTTCTCCAAAGTTTCTATTTAAGTCAAACAAAAACTTTAAAGTTTCTCCAGCGTTCGTAAAGTCAACTTCTTTTGCTCCAGTAGTAAATCCTATTTTGTTTTTAATATAATCTACATTTCTAGTTAAACCTGCTATAAGACCTTTTTTTAATAACAAGTCTTGGTATTTAGGTTGGGATAAAAATTCAATAACATTTGCTACATACTCTTCAGCTGGTCTATTTTTACCATAAGCTAAGTCTATAGCTTGTTCAAAGCTTAAACCCTCTTGCCCTTCAAAAGTAAATGTTTCACTAGATAACTCTTTTGCAACTGTATCTTTTATAGTATTTTTTAATACTTTAGCAACCTTAGGGTTATTACTTACGGCCATTTTATAAAAAACATGAAAAATCTCATGGTTTTCAACTCCAGGCCTATATTGAGTTAAATCAATTCTAATAATATTATTAATTGGATCAAACTCAGCTTTATTATTTTTGTTTTGAAAACCTTCAGTACCTTCTGTTAGCACCATTTTTACGTCTTTATCTAATACGTTTGATTTTCTAACATTTTCAAATGTTTTGTTTATCTTAGTCGTAGCCGCTTGTATATTGGCATTAACTTGATTTATTCTTTCATTTGCAATTGCAGTTTCTTTTACTGATAGCTTACCTGAGTTTAAAGCTTCTTGAGCTGAATCTCTGTCAGCTATTTGGTCTTTAATGCTCAGTTTGTTAAAGTATTTATCAGCAATATTTATATCTCTATTTACAAGATCAAGAATGTTTTGTTTTTGTTTTATGGTTCCGTCTATAACTGAAGTGTTTTCAAAGCCTTCTTTTATATTTAACGCTTTTTTATTTCTTAATTCAATTATTTCTTTTTCAGTTTCTATTTTCTTAAGTCTTTTAGTTCTCATGGATTGAAAATCCATACTTTTCATGCTTGACATGCCAATAAGACTAAAAGTCATTAAAGAAACAAAATTACTCACCGCCCAATCAGAGTCCTTACCATAATCTATTTCCATAGTAGTCATGAAAGCTTGGTTACCTCTTAAGTCTTTAAGAAGAGCTTCTGTTACTAATGCTGCGTTACTACCTGTTACACCACCAATACCACCATATACGCCTTTTTCAAGAATAGGGTTTAATCGAGCGTTTGCACCACTGAATCTAAAAGGAAGTAATTTGTTTATAAACTTACCACCTAAATAAAAACCAACACCACCACCGTCTTGTGATTTTCCTCTAGTAACAAGTTTAAATTTACCTTCTTCAAGTAAAGCATTAATAGCGTGCCCCATTATTCTAGTATTAGAATTTGCAGACGTTAAAAGTTTTGAAATTCTTGCAGTAATACCCGCTACTCCAAGTACTTTGTTTGCGATTGCAAACTGAGCAAGATCAGGACCAAAAGCAATTAATTCTTGTGCAAGTCTTTGATATAAAGGTTGCTTAAGTTGTAACTTCTGTTCTTCAGTTAGCGCTAAACTTGCATCAGTTATCATGTTTTCAAATAGAACTTTACCTTGTCTTACAGAACCGCCATCTTCAATACCACGACCCATTTCAGAGGATAAACCCCAAGCCTTAGCAGTTTCTTCTTTAAAAAACTGAAAAGAACTACCTAAAGTTTTTTTGATTGTAGAAGGATCTAAGTTTAAAAGATAAGTAGATTTATAAGCTTCTCTTTGTTGTATTAACTTATTTCTTTTTCTAACTAATATTCTTAAGTTTTCTGCTGAAAAACCACCCGTTAATTGGTCGTTTTCAGAATAAGGAGTATAAATAGCGTCGTTAATTATTTCTTGACCTTTATCACTTCTGTAAGCTACTAAATCACTAATTTTAACATTTCTAAACACTCCTAAATAATCTGGTTTATATCCAGAATTTAAAAGATTTAATCTCATCTGCGCGCTTAGTTTTCCTGGCGAACCAGGTCTGTCGGCTACTGGGTGTAAATCAGAGTTTTTATCATAATAAGCCTTAGGATCATTAATAAAAGTTTTAAGATCTTTTATTTCTTTAGTTATTTCACCATATTCACTAGGGTCACCATTCAATAAAGGTAAAGGACTAGGGCTGTTTGGACCAGACATGATAGCCTCCAATTCCGCAAGACGTGCTTTAGATTCTTGAATCTCTTCATATTTGAAGTTAAAGCTGTTTTTTTGTGAAATAGCATAATCTTGTTGTTCAACAGAATAACCACCAAGATCAACAGTAGACTGTAAAGAATTAAAATTTTCTGCCCATTCTAAAAGCATAAAATTATAACCTTGTTCTAAAGTTTCTAATTCTTCATTTTTATACTCTTTTTCTAAGTCTAAAATGTTTTGAGTCCAGTTATTTATTTTACTAAATTCGCTTTGCTCTTCAGTATCTACTTCACTTTCATCAACATTAATGGTACCTACTCTTTGACCGGTGTTTGGGTCAAAAAAGAATTTAATTTCAGAAGAATCTCCATATTTTACTATGTCTCCTTCTTGCGCAACTCTTTCCATTTCTATAGAAAGTAGTCTAAGCTTTTCTAAAGCATCGGCTCTAGTATTTGCATCTTTTGTATTGTTTATAGTAGCTAAAAGAACTTGTGATTCTTTGTTTAAAAAGTATAAGTTTTTTTGATCTTTGTTTAAAGAAGAAATTAAAATTCTATTTTGGTTTCCAATTACCGCTCTAGAAGTAAAATTATTAACCGCTATTGCAGCAGCTTCTTGAGCATCGTTTTGCTCTTCAAGTATAAATTGATCTTGTAAGTTTGAAAATATTTTATCAATAGTTTCTTGACTAGGTAATGGTTCACCTGATGCGTTTTGTTCTTCTTTAACTTTGTTTAGTACGTGCTTTCTAAATGCTGGATTGTCTGCTAAGCTTGTAAAGTTTTTTTGATCATCATCAATATCTACTTCATCAAAAAAAGCATCTTGAGTAATAGTTTTTGTTCTACTCCAAGGGGTATCTTCTTTGTCAGGCAAAAACATATTCATATAGCTTTCAGTAGCGTTTTCAAAGCTTTCATTTACACGCTTAAATTCTCTTGAATTAATTTCTGTGGCTTCAGATACTGATACGTTAAGCGTTTCTGCTAGTTGAAGATTTTTATCATATTGAACCGAAGGTATTTTGAATTTTGAAAAAGTATCTTTAATTGTTTCCCTAGGTATAATACCTGAGTTAAAATCTTTATTTTTTAGATCTTCTAAAATATCAAACGGAAGCGGTTTTTTACGTTTGTTATTAAAAATAGTAGGTTCTATAATTGGTGCGTCTAATAATGGATCCGTTATTACGGCAGCACCTTTTTCCGCAACAACTTCTGAATTTCCCTCTACTTCTTCCACTTCAACGTTTGGATTAATATCAAAAGAAGGTTTAATAATTTGTACATTAGGATCTTGTTTTATTCCAGAATCAACATTTGAATCAAATTCTTCTACTTCAAGATTTGTTAATTTCCAAGCATCTAATCGTGTCCTTAATTCAGTCTCGTTTAAAGGCGGTTTTATACTTTGTAGTTCTTGTACTTTTTCTAGTAACGTCATTTAACTTAATTTAAATTGTTATCATCTATGTATTTTTGTGCTTTTGCTTGTTGAATTTCCGCTAAGTCAAAAACCAAAGCATCTTCTTCTATAAAAGGTAATTGATTAATTGTGTAATTATTTAAATAGTTTTTAGCAAATATACTTCTATATGTTTCTAAAAAAAGATCTTTGTGATTCTGAGTAAGAGGAAGATTCGCTTCGTAAGCCCAGCTATTTCCCCAAGCATCAATATTGTTGCTAATTTTTGAATCTGCACTGTCGTTGTCTTGTGCTAAGTAAACGTTCCAAGCAGCAATAGCTTCTTGTTCAGATGACAATAATCCAGCGACTTCTGCTTTTATAAATGGTGTAGCTTTTTTATCTATTTTATCTAAATCATACTGTAGTACGTTTCTACCTTTTCCATTTCCAATATCTATTATTTCATAGTCTGGAGTTCCATCGCTGTTTTTTAATACAAATGTTTCGCTAATTGTAGCGCTGTTAAGAAGCTCTTTTGTTTCTTGATTAAACATGCTAGGTTCAAATATACCAATTTCAACTAAAAGCGCGTTCATTTCTTGAGGCACATTTGGAGTAGGAGCTACTAAATAAGTGTTAGCATCGAGAATAGTCTGAAGTGAAGAACTGTTGATTATTAAAGGGTGAGAAAACATTGGCCCATTGTATATTAGTTCTTGTGTGCCATCTTCTAGTAACGTCAATGTAACACTATAACCATCAGTTTTAGAAAAACCAGGTTTATTATTTGTTACACAATTAGCAACAGTATAATCAGCGTTGCAATTAGGATCAAAATTATCTGCTTGTGTAGTTTCAAGTTCAGCAGCAACATTAGCCATAAAGTCAATAAATAGTTTTGGAGCTTTTTTTAATCTAATTATTTGTGCTTCTTCAAAAGAACAGTCTTCTCCCATTCTACAATCATTGTTTTTTATAGCAATTTCTAATTGAGCATAGTATTTTTCAGTTCCTTTAAAAGCATCTAAAATTTGAAAATTACTATCAATTGGGCTTGCGATATAATCTTTGTTATAAGCTAGAACGTCACTATTGTTCATGTGCTTAATTAGCAAGTTTTTTTGCACGTTATTAAATGGATAGCCATCTTTGTCTATTCTTATCATTTCTTTTAATTTGTTTATTATAAAGCATCTACTATTTTTGCCGCATTACCCGCAAGATTCATCCAAGCGGCTGTTTGATTTGATTCTTGATTCGCTGCGTTTTGTTGAGAATTTGCTAATTGCCCAGCTACTCTATTAAGTTGTTGATTTTGTCTAGCTTCCGTTGCATTAAATTGAAAAGCTTGACCTTGCGCGTCAGCGCTTTGCTCTCTAGCTCCTTCAGATATATTTATACCTTGTATTCTTTTTGATTCAGCTAATCTACTTTGTTGTAACTGGTCTTCTCCTTGTGCTCTTAGTTTTTCATTACCAGCTTCTTGTTTTTCTATACTAGCAGATACTTCTTTTTTGCTTCTCATAGCAGCCTGCGCAAGAGCGGTTGCTCCACCAGCTCCAGAACCTGTAGCTCTTAAAGTGTCTAAAGTGTTTGCTAAAGCTATGTCAGCTTCTTCTATTTGCATTTCAGCTGCTTGAGTAGCTACTCCAATGTTAGCATAAGTATTAGTCATCTGGCTAGACATGTCTACTGCCATTCCAGCTAAACTCTTAACATCATCATATGGGTTTATTAATTCTTGTCTATTTGATTCTAAGTTCTCTAATTTTCTTTGTAACCTCGCAGACTTTGCCCTAGCCTCTCTAGCTTTTTTTCCAGAACCCATTGCACCAAATATACTTGACGCTGCACCTATTGCTAATCCTAATAACATATTTATTAATTTATTTATTTATTTATTTATTTATCTTGTAGTAAAAACGCTCCCAACAGAAAACAATTCTTTTAATCCACCTGGATCAGTTGTTGCGTCCGTTTGCATAGTTACTGTTGCGTAATAAGCTTTTATACCTGTCATTGAATTACCAAATACAACCTCACCAGCTATTGGTGTTATAGTGTTGTTTGGTATAACCGCCATATATTTATTTTGTTTTCTATCAAATCCAGCTCTATAGTTTCTATTATCTTCAGTATAAGATCCTTCATCATAACTCCATATTCTAGTAGCTTGATTAACGTCTGAGCTATTTAAAGTTATTACTACATTAGTGGTACCTCCAACAGAACTTGCTCCTGAAGCGTTTGTAAGAGTTATAGTATCACCGCTTTGGTATCCATTACCAGCATTTACTACAGTTATAACCGTTACTATATTTCCAGCAACAGTTACTGTTAAATTTAAACCTGTTCCGTTACCACTACTAACGTATGCTATGTTAGAATAACTATTATCAACACCGTCTACTGTGTTTGTAGTAATTGAATTATCTAAATTACTAGGAACAATAGGACCACCACCTAAAATAGTGTCAACGTGGTTTATCCAATTACCAGGTGTAACTTCACTTTCGTCAAATCCAGTTTCATCAGAAACTAAACTTATTACTTCCCAACCGTTTGTACCTTCGTAGTTTATAGTTTGAAAAGTTTTAATATTGTTTGGAGATGGATTAAATACAAATTGTACAGAAGACACGTTGTCTACTCCGTAAAAATTATTTCTTGAAACAGCCGTAGAATAATGCTGATATATATACGGTGTTGTCCCTACTTCTTTAGTGCTATAAAAAGCTCCTCTTGAACTAAACATTGTTTCTGGCTTATAATCAAAAAAGCTAGTCCAACCTTTAGATGTTTCATCATAAGTTAAAGTTCTAGAACTAGACGTATCGTATCTATTTGTAGGAGATATACATAAAGTGTAAACTTTGCTATGCATGTCATAAGAACCTAATACTGATCCAGTGCTTGCAACTGTTGATAGTTGATCTCTAAAAAAATCAACCATACCATAGTTTGAGATTTCTGTTATCTGTCCACCAGCTAGTCTTAAAACAGCTCCACGGTTCTTATCAACAAAGTACTTCATATATCCATACTTAGAAAACGATTCTGGATTTGTAGCAATTCCCCATTCTCCAGATATTGGAGTTGTTTGGCCAATTACCACGGTGCCTGTTGTTGTTAGTCCAGCTCCTTCTGCTGTATATATAGCATCTTTGTCTATTAATGCGTTATTAACTTTACGTTCTTGGAATATAAGTAGGTTAGTGTCTTCAGCAAATAACTTTTGTATTGATCCACTTATTGGATCTACACTTCTAGTTATTTCTTCTGCAACACTAAATTGATTTGTTTGGTTTACACCGGTTCTTGAATTTAATATACCTGAATATATAAGAGAGCTACTTCTTCTTTCTTGGTTTGGCTCATCTGCAACCAAGTATGCTTTAACTCCATAATCAGTAGATACATTATTATAACCACCTCTAATTCTTGATTCTTCTATATACCAATCTTGCGCAACGTTACTTGTCATAGGACCTGTCCAAGGATACGTAGCGTTCTCTTCTTGTAAAGGAATTATTTTTCCAAGAGAATCATAACCTGCTATACGCTTCACGTAAAATGAGTTAAAGTATCCTATTTCTAAAGTGATTGCCATACTATTATTTATTACTTGTTTTTATATTGTTTTACGTACATGGGTTTAATGTAGTGTCACAGACGTGGGTTGGGTAACTAGCATCCCCAAAGTCTACATAAAACGCTGGATTAGCCGTTGGTGTAAATGCACACACGGTACCACCTAAGTTTTCTGTTATAACTCTATAGTCACCAGATATTGCAAATTGATAGTTTTTGGTTGTAGTTGTGTTTGATGACGCGGTAATAGTTAATCCATCTGTTACCGTTTCTAAAACACCATCATTAACAGCTGTTGCTCCAGACCAAGGTTGACCTGCGGCAGATCTATATTGTATGTAATACTTAATTGACGCGTCATTACCTGCTGGTGAATTACTTCCGCCTTCTAAGTAAACATCTAAAAACATTCTACCTTGTGTTAAAGAACCTGTGTCACAACCAAGTCCTGTTACTTGGTTAGACCTTGCTCTAACATTGTAAAGAAGATCTGGTGGATATGATGCTGAAAATGGGTAACCAATTCCCCCAGCCTGCGTGCTAGTGTTATTTGTTAAAGCAAATAGCCATTCACTATTGTCACCACATGTGTCTGCTTTAATTGGCGTTTGTCCATTGTTGTTTCCACCACATATAGTCCTTGGAACATATTGAGCACCAACTGACACTAGTAGCTGACATGTAGTAGAAGCTAATCCGTTACCACTTGCGTCTGTTAATATAATTGGCACGTTGTACGATGTTAAATCAACTAAATTTTGCGCTGTAAGTACTCCACTTTGAGAATCAATTGTAAAAATATTTGGTGCTGGAGTGCTACTATCATATATAAGCACAGTTCCTAAGCTCCATTCTAAACCAACTTGATCAGGTTCAACTACTGGAGGACCTACTACATCGGGTGAAGCCGTGCCATTTTTACCTAACATAGTTTTTATAGTTCTTCCATCATTGAAAGCTATAGTTACACCAAGTGGTGAATCACAATCATCTATAGTTGGTTGTACGTTTGTTAGATCAACGTTTATATCAAAATAAGTGGTTTGCAAACCATCTCCTGCTGATCCATCAAAAACACACTTAACATTAACTATATAATTATCGCTCAAGGTTGTTGGAAGTGAGTTATTAGTAAAAACAAAATATCTTGTATTTTGTATATACCAAGTGAAACTCGCTGGTACATAGGTTTGTAATTCAAATGGCCAATCTGGTTCGTTTATTGTTCCACCAATATTTGTTCTTATAGATTCTATAGTAACAACTGGTTCCGTGGTTGCGGTTGTTATTACAGCACCTGAACCGTCTCTTAATTGAAAACCGCTATCGGGAACAAAATTTGTAACATCTTGTAGCGCTACGCTTTCTGGAAAAGTAAAAGAAGATTGAGTTAACCCAGTAACTCCATCAAAAGTTGCAACTATTGAGTTGTTTAATGTTGTTATTAAACCAGTAAGAGAAGTTTCCCAATATATATCTAATAAAGAATATACTGGTTCTGTTTCTGCAATTGAAAGAATAGGCGCCATGCAATGCATACCTGAGTTCGCGTCTCCACTAGCTAAAGACGTTACTTGCGCTCCTATAGTATTATTATTTTGATTTGATGTACTAAATTTTAGTAAAAAAGGATTTTGATCGGCTCCATAGAAACTTACATTTGCTCCAGTTTTTCCCCATGGGACAGCGCCAGTTAAACTAACCACGTCGTTTGGGCCTACAGCAGTTGGTACTGTTGTTTGACCATAATCTCCTTGATTAACATTGGGTTTAAAAGGAATGCCTACAAGTTCAGTATCTCTTACGGTTGCTATATTTAAAACGTTTTGCTCAAAACTACCTGGATAGTACTGAACGTTAATTGGATATTTAAAACCTGGAGGAGGAATGCCAATTGGTGCAGACGTTACGTCTGGGTTATTAACTCTTATATAAAGTTGTTCTTCACTGTTAAATTCTAAATCAGTAGGCCCTACTTCTGCTAAATTTCTAGGTATTTTGTTTATGTTATCACTTATTATAGTACTAAAAGCATATTTTCCTAAATCTTGATCATACGCCGGTGGATTCAAACCAGAAGGAATTACTGGTGATCCATTTATAAAACCTGGTAGAAACACATTGTAATATTCCTGCTCTTGTTGTTTTACAACTACCTTATAAGTATACCATCCTAATGGATTAGAAGCTGGAATACTTACAGCAAAATCAGCGCGACTAGTTGCTCCAGCTTGTACAATTGTAACTATCTCTCCATTTGCATATCCTTGTCCTTGGTTGTTTAATCTAAAGGTTAAGACTTCTCCAGGTACTCCAGGTAGGGAATCTACAGCTGTTATAGCTATCGTAAGTCCTGTTCCAGCTCCAGATGAAGTTGTTGGTAGATTTGAAGCTACTGTATGACCTGCGCCAGCGGTTGATAAGGCCAAAGATGTAACAGTTAGACCATCTGAATAAACACCTGGTTCTCCAGTCTGTGTATTTATAACTTGAGCTATTGGTTGTTCAACAGAAATAGTTAATACTTTACCTAACCAAGCCAGTATATCGCCTTGTGTTAAAGCGGTATTATAAGGTAAAAACACTGTTGATCCTCCTGCTAAAGTACTATTGTCGTTAGATGAAAGTATAACATCAGATTGTCTTCCATATATATCTGATAACACAAACCCAACTTGATAAGTTCGATTTTGTTTTAACGTGTGATAAGGGTATTGAGTATAATTATCATACACTATACTTTTATTATTTACACCAACGTTGTAAGGAAGACTAGAAGGAGGTGTTAATTTTTCTACATAATTACCATATACAACTCTACTGCCAACAAATTCTTGGGCTAAAGCTTTTACAGGTACTTTATCATAAACTCTAGTAGTTTGGCCTTCTGGTAAAGTTTTATAAGGTTTGCTAGATTTATAGTTATAATCATAAAAATATTGTGTAACAAAACCACGAATATCATCTTGATAAGATGTATTTGTAAAAGAAGGCGTTGGGTTTGTTAACGCTACGGTATCTAGTACTTTAACAGAAAGAGCATTTGATTCTTTGTATAATATGTCTATGTTTTGGATTTTTAAACTAGAGGATAATTCATTAGCTGTTCCGTAAGGTAAAGGTATTCTTACATTTATATTATCAGTATCATTTTCAAACCATGCTATTATACTGCTTTTATAAGCATTTTCCATGTCTTCAAAATAATTTCCGTCAATTTGACCAGCTCCAAATTCACTATATTGTTTTGGAATAAAAGCACTTTGGGTAAACGGGGCCATTAAAGAATATTCATTATCTTCATATTGAAATCTATAACTAAACCTAACAAATTTATCTTCTAACCAAGTTGGATCTCCTTGCCAGTTACTATTATAGTCTGGATTTTTTCCTATTTCAATCACATCGGAAATTACAAGAATTGATGAAATATCTTTATCAACAGTCAAAGTAGTATAGTTCGTGTCCAATCTAACTTTTGTAATTTTAATATCGTCTGCTATAGTTATAGCTGGAGCAGAGGTTCTTGTTATGTAATCTCCTACTCTTGGTAAACCTCCATATACAAAACTGTTTATTCTAACATCAAAACCACCACCACCACCACTATACGTTTGTGTTGAACTGTTAGATAAATTTTGGTTATTTTCATTAGTCATTGAAGGTCTACTAAAGTCAGCAATAAAACCTAATGGTAATTCTGTAGCTAAAGCAGGTAAAAAATCAATAACAGTGGTTAAACCACCTATGGTTATTTGTGATACTTTGGTTAAAGTTTGTATAAACTCAATAGAAACTTGCTTATTGTGATCAGTTATTATATCACCGTTTTTTATTAATGCTGTTGCAGCGCTGTTTGTTACTGTAATACTAGTTGCACCAACATTTGACAAAGCGCTAAGCGTTCCTTCTGTTCTTTCCATTAATACAGGACTTAAATAAGGAGCGTATTTTGCTACAGATATTTGCTCTTCAGTACTGTAATGTTGGTTAGTAGCACTTACAAATCCATTTTCAGCTAAATCAACATTTATTTTTCTAGGTTGATTATTGTTGTCAGTCCAGTATAAAAAGTTTTCTATTAAGTTTATACCATATATACTAAATGATTTATTAAAATTTAAAAAATAACCTAATACTAAAGGAGAAACAGTAAACGGAGAAGATAAATTTATTTTATATATACCACACTTGTTAGTAGAAGCAGCTCTAACTGATACCTCAACATTTTCATAGTCAGTAGCCATAACATAAACAACGTTATTAGTTTCGTCTACAAAATGACCTATTACAGACCCAAAATCTGCTGTTAACTGAGCTATTCTAGAGTTACCTAAAATGTTTTCAAACTCACCAACATTTGCACCTTCAGACTTACTAATCATTAAGTTGTTAGCTTCTCTGTATTCACCATTAGGTAAAAGTCGAGAGTCAAGATCTTGATTCATCTTACTTTTTAGAAAAGTATTTTTAATTTCTGCCATGTACTAATGTTTAATCCATTTAGACTTACCTCTCATTGATTGAATTATTTCATCAAGCTTAATGTTAGATAATCTTATTTTAGCATTTCTAAGTTTTGCACTACGTTCTCTTTTAAATCTTTGTACTATATATTCTTGTACGTTTATTCTTGTTGACAGTATGCTGTAAATAATATGAGCATACAATGCTTCTTCGGCCATTTTAGGTATTCTAGTATCTTCGTCGTAAGCTAATCCATCTGATATATATTCTAACACTATAAGTTTGTTAGCTAGATTACTAGAAAAAGCTATTTTACCCTCTCTTTCGTTCATGTTAAACCAACCGTTGATTTGAGAAGTAACAGGATCTTGGCCATATCTTCTACCATAATAACCTCCAAGTCCCCAACTACCATCGTAATAATCAAAGAATCCTTCAAAATTTGGATTTCTAAATCTACCGTTTATAAGAGCGTCATTTGCAGTTCTCCATCTTTCTGAAGTTATAGAATCTCCTTCTAAATTTTCACCAAAATTATCTTGTGTTGGTTGTCCAGCGTTATCTTGTAAAGGCATTTCATAAGGACTTATAGTAAGATTGTTTGCTGGATATATAATACGTTTGATACCTAGCTGATCAATCCAAGACATTCTAACATAGTTTACATAATCTTGTGGTATAATAACTGAAAGACTAGGTGGTATAGTTAATTCTTGAGACTTAATGCTTTTTAAAGTATCATAACTAAATTCTTGCAATCCACGTTTAGCATGGAATATAACATCACTTCTTTTTATATTTGGTATTAATTTATTTTCACCTATATATCCAACCATAAAGTTGTTTACTACATCTGTTATAGTTGTATAAGCATAACCTCCATAGTTTTCTTCAACTGTTTCACCAGTAGCGTTTCTAGCGCCAAAAGATCCACCGTCTAAAATTTTCATTTGAATAACTACAAAAGTTCCAACCGCTAAAACACCATTGATGTTTATTACATTATCAGTAACAGTGTAAGGTAGTATATATTCAGTGTAAGTTATGTCATCAGCACTAGTATATAACTTAAAGTTATTTAAAGCATAGTTCACCTGCGTAGGATCAGAACTACCTAGTATTAAGTCTGTATTAAACGTAGATGTAAATTGTTCATTTACAGCTCCAGTAACAGATATAAAACCTTGCGCTCCTGCGTAATACTGTTCATTTGTTTCGACGATTAATCCGCCATCAGGTATTGCCATGTTTTAAGTTTTTGAGTTTTGTTCTTCTTGTTGTACTTGTTGTGATGCTACCTGAATTACAGTTGGGTCATTTATTATAACCCCAGCATACACTAATATTTTTAATATTACACGAGATTGTTCTGAAACGTTTAATTGAAAGTTTATAGAAGTATTGTTGTATGTAAATTGACCATAAGTACCTATGTCATAATTCCATTGTGGTGGAGTAGGGGTTGCTAAATAAGATATATTTATATCGCCAGGTAAAATTATTGTAGTTGGATACACGTATAACTGAGGGTTCTCAGGTAACACTGTTGTGCCTGCCTCGTATAAATATACGGGAAAATCAGTTGTTGGTTGTGTTAATGGAGATAGTAGTAATTGTGTTATCTCTTTTCTTTGTGAATATTCGCCTATTGTTCTGTTTCTATACATTACTGAACCTAATCTATATAAATCTGTAACAACCGCGGTGTCTATGCTAAAAGGATTTGTTCCTGTTATAGCTCCTGGTAAAGTAGAGTTACTTATGTATTTTTGGAAATATTGTAGATCTTCTTCTAAATTCTCAACTCTATTAGCATATTCAGAATTATTTTGAGGACTTCTCAACTGTTGATTTAAGTCATTTAAATAACCTTCAAATATTTCTAGTTGAACTTGAGTTGCGACCCTGTTGAATTCATCAGGCGTCATGTAACCTCGTTGCTGTTGGTTGAGTATTAATAATACTGTCTTATAAACAGTGTCTACGTTTATTGCCATTTGTGTGTTTTTATTATAATATTGGGCCCGAGTGAACGAGCCCTATATTAGTATTACTTGTTTTTAGAGTTTTTTATCTATAGACTTGTAAATTTCTACACCTTCGTCAGTTTTTAAGAAAGCAGCAAATGCACTGAATGGATTTTCATCAAACGGTACGTTCATTAATTTTCTATCATTTGAACTCCAATGTATTGTTCTTTGGTCTGGAGATAACTTTATAATTCCAGCTTCTGAAGCTCTAATTGCAAAGTTTCTAAGTTGAACATTTTCATCATTAGCCAAGCTAATAAATAAAGATGGACTCTTTTTAGCAAACAATAATAAATCTCTTCTAAGTTCTTTAGAGCTCATATTATTTACTTTTGATCCTATTTCTACTCTTAATATTGCTTCAGCATGATCTACATCAAGAGTTCTTGCAGCATTTAAAGCATCAATTTGCATATTTAAAACATCTAATTCATCTTCTGCTTCTTCTAATGCACTGTACTCTTCGTATATTCTTCCTTTTAAAGGATGATATAAGCTTAATAATTTTTGTAAGTTTTGTTTACTTTGTGGAACTCTTAGAAATCCGTCATCAAAACGTATGTGACCCATTGTTACTTCACCTTTTTGTTCGTCTACAAATGGCGAATCCATGTTGGTTGCATATCTTATTTCTTTTTGCTTTCCAGATTCTTTATCAAAATAAAGCAAAGCATGTTTTCTTGTATGCTTACCTGGTATTGTTAAAGTTAAAGGAGACTTATCTCCTTTTAAAAAGTATACTCTATCTTTCATTTCCCAGCTTTGTTTAGCTGGTTTTGGTGCTACTTTTGTAGCTACCGTTTGAGGTGCAACCTCTATAGTTTCTGCTTGAGCTTTTTTAGCCATAATATAATATAATTAAATAGTTTATAAGAGTAATAATTACCCCCGTTAATACAACGAGGGTAAGAATTACATTAAAGTTGACTTTTTATAGTCCTTTGAATAATACAAAGTTGTTAGCAGCTTGAGTTACTAAACATCTTTCAGATAGGAAGTTAACTTCCATAGCATCAAGAGTTGAAGTAAATGCACCACCAGCAGAACCAGTTAACCAAGATTTCATTCTTCTATCATCACCTTGTGAAGCTCTATATCTTACGTGTAAGAAAGGTCTTCTGATGTTAGTTCCTAAAATTTGATCGTAAACTGTAGATGTTCCAGCAGGAACTAATACACCTTCGATTGAGTTAACACCTACGATACCACCTCTTGTAGAAGCGTCATTTAAGTATTTCCAATCAGTTTTGTAAAAGTCATAAGAACCTCTTCTGAAACCACTAAAACCTAAGTTTAAAGCCATTTCTTCAGAGTTTTCGAATAAACCGAAAGCAGTTCCTCCTGCAGCACCCCAAGATATTGCTCCTAACATATCATCAAAATCAAGAGATGTTTGTCTCTGTAAAAATAACATGTTTTCTTCAATAGCTCCTTGAGTATCAAGATTCTTAAGTATTGCATCAAAGTCACCAAGACCAGCAGCAGCAGTAAATCCTACTTGCACGTTACCTCTTGCTTGAATAGCAGCAAATAAACCTTGTGTACCTCTTTGAGTATTAGTGTTAACTCCTGAACCGTTTAGTTCACCTTCTATCATTGCCATTTCTAAGTAATCTTCAAAACGTAATCTTGTTTCAGATTCAGCTTTTAGATACCATAAAAATCCAGATGTTCCATCTTCAGTAGCAACTTCAACCCAACCGATTTGAGCCATATCAGAACCATTTATAGTGTATTGGTTTCTAATAATGATTGGAGAATTAGCAAATTGAGTAAGTACTGGGTTAACAGATATTCTTGATCCTGCACCAGCAGTAGGAATATTAGATCCTTTTGCGTAATCAGAACCGTATACAAATACTTTTAATCCGCCTGCACTTAAACCTATAGTTGTTAAACTACCAGCAGCGTTAAAAGGCTGTACTGTTATAGAACCAGCTGCACCAGGTGTGGAAGCTGTAACAATTGCTTTTGCTTCTAGTCCAGATACTGGATCTAAAACAACAACGGTATCATTTACTGATATCACGTTTTGAGCAGTTGCTAACAAAGGAGATATTTGAATTACAGATGAAGTACCAGCGCCATTAGCCTGTGTACATGCATTGTAAGATATATGTAATCTATTTTGTTCAGACCAAATTACTTGATCAGAAGTCATTGGCATTTCAGCGCCAACCATTTTTAAAAATCCAGATAACGTTCTGTTTCCATAACGCTCTACTTCTTGTTCGTAGATTTCTGGTAAATATTGCTGAGCGAAATCTGCGCCAGCGCCAGTGTTAAATTGTAGATAATTACTCGCTAGAATTTGTTGTGCCTGCGAAGGAATTATACTACCAAATTGAGGACTTAAAGCCATAATTTTAGTTTTTAGTTAAATGTTGTTTTTTTAATTTTTAGTTTTGTTGAATCTAATCCACTAATAGCTTTTACTTTTAATCCGCCAATAAATACTTCACCAGAACTTTGTTTCCTAGCTTTATCTAATGTTGGGTTTTTAGAACTACTGATAACTTCTTTTACAGCATCAGCTTTTCCTTGTTCGTAAAAATGACTAGCAATCTTATCAACGTTGTCAGCGGCATATATAGCTTTGTGATACCCAGATGTATCTTTTATGTCACCGTTTTTATCTAAGAACTTCTTAGCTATGTATTCGATGTTTGATTGATTTTCTGAAATCTTTTCAGGATTTTGAACGTTGTACTTAAATTTCTTGTCACCAACATTGATATCAAAACCTTTGAAATCTTGGTTAAATAATTGTTTAGTACTTTGTTTAAATCTTTCTTTTTGTTGTTCTGCTACGGTTTGTCGCTCGTTGTAGCGATTGAAAAAATCCATTGCTTTTGATTGCTCTTGGGTAATACCAGGTCTCAACTTGATCTCCTCGTAATATTTATCCTTTAAGTCATCCAAAAACCCTTTAGCTTTTGCAATCTCTTCTTTTTTAGCGAGTTTTTTTCTTTTGACGTCACGCTCTTCGTCAATATCTGTATCATAATCGAAGTTTTCTTCCATTATAAAATTAATTTCTTCAGAATCTAAATGTGGTTTAGCTTTCTTGTAGTATTCTTTTAGTAAAGTATTTTCATCAACATTAGAATAATCTGCATTAAGTCTAGTGTAATCTTCTATAGTTCCACCAGTTTCCTCCATGAAGGTAACTAATTTTTCAATGTTTTCTGGTAAAGCTTTTCCAAGAACTTTCTCATCTCTTACAGCTTCTTTAATTTCTTTAGTAACTTTTTTTACTTCTTCTTCAGTTACTTCTGATAATGGGTTAAATTCTTCAATAGTTTTGCTGGGCTCTGATACTTGTTCGTCCATCTTAACGCTATCTCCGGCTTGTTCGCCCACATCCACTTTTTCTGTTTCTCCGATTTGAATGGCATCGTCTTCTTTTTTTAGTTCATCACTAGGTACTACAACCTTTGTTACTTCAGGTGGTAGTTGTACTAAAGGTTCTTTTAAATTTACCTTTTTAATTTCTTGTTCTTTGTTTCCTAATTGCTTAGGTTTTTTAGACTTTATTTTAAAGTCACCCTCCTGTTTAACAGGTTCATTTGTTTTTGTTTCTTCTGACATAATATAATATAATTAAATAATTAATAAAATTTATAACATTTGTGGTGCTATACTTGGTTGTTGTTCTTGTTGTTCAAAATCTCTAGGTAAACCATCAGTTTGTCTTTGGTTTATTAATTGACTTTGTTGCGTAGCTTCCATTTTGCTACGTTTATCTTTACGGTCTTCAATATCACCTTCTTTTGATTGGGTATTTTGAACTTCCATTTGTTTTAACTGCATGTCAAATTGAAATTGTACCTGCATTTTTTGTTGTTCTAATTGAGACGCTGACTGCATACGCTGTAACTCCATTTGAGCTTTAGCTTGTTCAAATTGGACTTTAGAATTATTAATAGCTTCTTGTTTTTCAACTTCAGCCATTGCAGTTTTTTGAGCAGTATCTGCTTGAGCATCAGCTTGAGCTTTTATATTAGCTTGTTGATTAGCTTGTTCTTGTTTAGCTTTTTCTTTACGCTTTATTTTAAGCATTTGATTTGCTAATTTAAGATTATGTATATTTCTTATATCAATAACATCTTCTAAATCAATACCACCTTGTTGTAATGCCATTTGCATGTTAGCCTCTAGTTGAGCTTTTTCTTCATCATCTGGCTCTAATTCTAAAAATATCCCAAAGTCATGAAGATTTAATTTTTTTATTTGATCTAATGTTGAAACGTTATAAGTAGATATAGAATTAACTAAAGATTCAGAGGTTAAAGGAAATGATAAAGCATCAGCAACTTTTAGTGCTATGTTTTCAGCTATTTTTAATGTTAAATATAAACTTGATTGAACTATATGTTTAGTAGCAACATTAGACGCATTAGCAGCCATTTTTTGTAATCCTACTAAGGTGCTTTTATCAGGTAAACTACCGTCTCTAGCTTCGTTTAATCCTGTTACATCACGTATCATTTGTAAGTAATACTGATAAGTTTGTATTAAACTTTGAATTTTAGCTTGACCACTAGAACTTGTTAGTTCTTGAACAGGCACTCTACCTCTATTCATTTCACCGTCTTGATTAAGTGACCTACCAACAATCGAACCAGTTTGAAAATACATGTTAAGTGCTTCAGCTGGGTTATAGTTTGTACCGTTACCTAAATCAACTTCAGCTAAACCATCCATGTCTAAAAATACACCATCTGGAACTAATCTAGACATCACCTGCTGTAGTTTAAGATGTGTTAATTGAATCATATCAGCAAAACCAATACATTTACTAACCATAGATTCTATTCTACCCTTATACATTCTAGGAGCACAAATAGCATAGTTCATTTCTACCTTTGTAGTATCAGCGTAAGGTCTTGTCATATTCTCTGCCATCTCCCATTTCAAGATAGTATTATTACCTAACACCTTTGCTCCACTGTATAAAACCTCAATAGATCTTGACACTCTTTCAAATCCATCATTTACTGGTGGATTGAATTCATCTGTTTTTTCTAATGCTTTTTGTAAACCTTGAGGAGTATTTTTTATTTTAAATACTTGGTTTGAATAAGTTTTGTATTCAAAATACATAACTTGAACTGTATTTTCATCATAATTACCCCAGCCAGTTATATATTGTTTATTACCTGGCATTTTTTGGATATCTAATAATTCCTTTTCACTTATATTTGGAAATTCTTTTTTAAGTTCTGGTATAGTTATAGATTTAACTTCACCAACATAATATATATCTTCAAAATTAGGATCTTCAGTATATGAATAAACCATGTAAGCAGGATCAACATAATCAATTGTTATTCCTTCGGCTACATTAAAATCAGTTTTTGTTGCAGCTATACCTAACACTGTTAAATCCATGTTAAGTCTACGTCTAATTAAATCATATTTATTTTGTGCTAATACTCCTGATATAGTTTCTTCTTCAGCAATTTCAATAGCTTGCTTATAAGTAAGCTGCATATGTAATTCTAATTCTTCTTCAGTCCCAGGAAGTTTTGAAGCAGGGCTTTGATATAAATCCATACCTAAAGTTGACTTGACCATGTCTAAGTATTCTTTAGCTAACATGTCTTCGTATATTTTATTAGCGTATTTTGTTCTTTTCTTTACAGAACTTGGATCTTGAGCATAAGCTTTTATATCATAGCTTTTTTGAGAAATACCATTAACAACTATGTCTACAAACTTAGACAATATTGGCACTGGTTGCCAGTCTAAATTAAGATAAGACAAATCACCATTAATAGATAATTCATCTTTATATTTTTGTACACTTTGTTCTCCACGAGCGTATAATCTTAATTGATGAAAATTATTCCAATTAGTTAAATATCTATTACCATTAGTTCTACCTTGATCAAACCATTCATTTTCAATAGCCTGCGCAACTTGACTACCGTATTCTAATGTAGCCTTTTCTTGATCACTAACCACTTGGCTAGGAAAAGCACTGTTACTATTCGTGTATATATTCATTTAACTTATAATTTTTGATATAGTTCCTTTATTGTTGTATCTTTTTATACCTAAATCAACAGGTTCTCTTTTAACCATTGCGCTAGGAGCGTATCTGTGTTTATTACATGCCATTAAAGCTAAACCAGAACTAATAGAAGCATCATGCGACGTTCTATTGTTTATATTAAATCTAGCCCAATCCTCTAATGTTCTTTGAAAATACACGTCACCATATCCTGTTTCTTTTAATCCAACAAAATCTTCTATATAAGTTTCAATTGCAGAAGCGTGAGCTTGTTTAATGTCTTCGCTTGAATTAGGTATTCCGCCTATTTCTCTTTCTGTTATAGATAATTTACTATATTTTTTATCTGGCCTGTTCATTGCAAATCCTCTATAACCTCTTCTTTTAAAATGATATAATAGTCTAGGTTTATTATTTTCAATTAATATAGGCATACCATAAAATACGCAAGCCATTAACACATCTTCAAAAAATATTTCAGCAGTTTGTGGACGAGCAATATATTCTAAGAAAAAATGATTCGGAGGCACGTCTTCCATGCTAAACTTAGTTAAACCATGTAAAGATCCGTTAGAACCTCTTCTGTCAACCGTACCTGATATATCATATGGATCACATCCAAAAGCTCCACAGTGTTCGTTGCCTGGGTAATATATACCATTTTTAACTACAACTCTATTTTGTAGATTATAAGGTGGTACCCAAGTTACTAAAAACCTTCCAGAATTATTTGGAACAAATATAACTTTACTATTTTTGTCTGCGTTTTCCCATTGAAAACTTCCCTTAGTTACATTTGTAGTATTTTTTAAATCTTCATTATAATCTATTTGTTGATAGATTTTAGTTAAATTAAATAAAGACTCTTTAGATTCATCTCTGAACGCGTGTTTTGTTGTACGTGGAAACTGTCTGTAAAATTCATTTAAGCCATCCTGGTCTTCCTTAAGACCATCTACCTCATTGTTCCAGTATTCAATAACCCCAATTTTGATTGAAGTTCCATGAGGGCCAAACACTTGTTTTTGTGGGGTGTCGAAGACAGGATAACCATAAGAGTCAATGTATCCTTCGTAATTCCATTCCATAGGAATGAACAAAGAATAGAGTCCTGAACGAGTTTGTCCATTTGCATTTCTTTTGTTAACGTTTGAGTCTTCATATAGTTTTTTAAAGTTATGACCTCCTTTATCTAAAGCGTTTGACGTTGATCCCATCATACACTTTCCGATAATCCTTGATCCTAATCTAAGCGTAGTTTTTGTAACACGCCAATTATTTAATATATTATTAGGTCTTTCCCATTTTCCTGATTCATCATGAACTAAAAGTTTTAATTTTTCTCCATCATAAGCATTATCTCCAGTGTTTTTCCAATCTATAGTTGTATCTAGTCCAGTAAGGTCTTCTGGTTTATCTGTAGAAACTATAGATCTTCTTGTAAACTTAGAAGCTGGTACTCTATATGCTAACTCTGTTTTAGGACGATCCATACCATCTTGTATAGGTTTAAAAAAGAAAGGATAGTTAACTGATATAGGTACAACCTTGTCAGTAAACATTTTCTTAGCATCCGCACCAGATTTAGATAATATACCAAATCTAGCGTCTGTTGATATTGTTGCCATGTTAACACATTCACCAGATGCCATAAATGAAAATCCAGAACGTCTATTCTTTAAGTAAGACATACCATAGCATCTATCATCAGCTCGGCAAGCTTCCCAAAATATAAAGAACAATCTATTTGATTCTCTAAAATCAGGTTGACCTACGTCAATCTTCGACCATTGTAAATACATGTAGTGAGTACCAGTAAGATAAGTAGGGATATTTTTATTAATATACCAAAAGCCTTCTTCGCGGCGTTTAAACTCGTTGTCAATGTAGTCGTAGTATTTTTCTTTAAATTCTTCTGGATATTCTCTCCAGTCGAATACAGTTTTAATTCTTTTTAATTCTTTAGGATAATGAAATGGTGTCCATCTATTTTTTTCAAATTTATAAACATTTTCTTGCTTAGGTAAAGCTATTTTAAGATTTTGTATTTCATAAATCTCTCCAATTTGTCCAGTCTTAGATATAACAATCATATCATGATCATCATTGTATCCATATTCCCATTTGTTATACCTATTCATTCGGTTAAGAATTTTAGGTTTAATGTGATCAGGTAATATTTTATATAGCGTTTGCTCGTACATTATTTAGATCTCCCTTCAGCAAAACCACGAAATGTAGTTTCTTTTTTAACTTCTTTAGGTTTTTCATCTAACATGTCTTGCTCAGTATTAATACGATTAAGTATTTCAAAAGCATCAAATATAGCTAGTTTTTTTGTGGCTGCAGCGTTTTTAAGTCTGTCAGCTGATATATCTTCATCTGAATCTACAATAGCTTCTTTAGCAACTTTAATAAGTTCCTCAACCGCTATGTGCCCAGCTTGGATTATATTCAACTTCGTTTCCTTCGTGTTCATATTTTATAACAATATCATTTGATTTCATACAATAAAGACGTTGATCGTCTATAATAAATTCCCATTCACCATTAGGTGTATAACCTACAAGGTCTCCAGTATTGATTCCTGCAGCTTCTAAGGAGCTATTACTTATTTTTACTATACCAATAAGCTTTCTTTCTTTATCTGCTGTTAAATAGTTATCATTTTTTAATGGCATTATAAAACACCTATCTCCAAAAGACTTCCATTGTTGATTTTTTTTATATAAATAAATCTGATCTATTTGGCAAAAGTATAAATTGTCATGAAAAAATCCTCTACTTTTTTTCTTTTTACCTTTCATATCATAAAATGTTCTAAACACATTATGATGTATAACTATTATATCTCCTTTTTTAATAGGAGTTTTATAAGCTTTAGGCGTTTCAATTACAATGGCTAAATTATTAACTGATTTAAATGATTCAATTTTATTATTTAAAATTAATTTTTTATCACCTATAGTAATTTCATTATCATACTTACCACCTAGTGGTTCTATAATAAAATCAAATAAACTTTTCATTAATATTCTAAATCATACTCAACAGATATAGCCATGTTAGAATTAAATTTCTTCCATGGCAACACCTCATTGTTTTTTTTAATGTGTATATTATAAGAATTATCAGATTCTGCAAAAAGTATATGAGAAATCTCATGCCCACCGTACACTTGTTGCCCTACAGCATAATGCATAGCTTCGTTTTTGTAATCAGATCCAATGCTAATCTTTCTTATATTATTCTGCATCTTCTTTTTCGATCTCAACGTAAGAACCATCTGCAAGATCAATGTTCACTTGACCGTACTCGTCTTCTAGTTCTTTTTTAGTAACATCAATTCCTTTAGAAATTTCTTGAACTTGTAAGACTAGGTTTTGTTTTTGGACTTCTAGTATTCCTACTGATCTTAAAGCTTCGTTTAATTTAGCTTGTTGTTCTTGCACAGTTTTTAACTGGTCTTCGGTAATCATTGGTTTGATCATTTCTTTTACTTTACTCATTTTTGGTTTGATTAAATTGTTATTTATTGATTGTTTGTTATTTATATAGTCACCTATATATTAGTTATTTACTAATCAAGTATTGATTCTCTACCTGCTACTAATAATGTTGCTGTAGTACCTGTAGCTGTAACGTAGTCTACGTAAACCGGCAATACAGTTCCAATTGGAACATTGTTAAACACCACAGCATCACCTGCTACTGGTGAAAAACTTCGTACTGCATCTACTGTACAAGTAGCATCGCCTCCACTACCTGCTTGTACTATTGTTATAATATCTCCTACCGCATACCCTTCGCCACCTACAGCAATAGGTGCTAATGTTACCGCTCCGTTAGGCGCTGTAACTAAAGTTATAGAACCATTAATTCCAGCACCGTCTACTATTGTTAATACATCTCCTACTGCGTAACCGACTCCTCCGTCTGTTATTTCAAAGGTTAATATACCTCCAGTGCCATTAACACTTAAAATATTTCCTGATAGTCCACCACCTTGTAATACTGTAAAAGGATCAACACTATATCCCGTTCCTGGAACTAACGTGTTTGTTGCAGGTACTGGAACTGTAATATTTACAGTTAATCCTGACGCAACTTTAGGTCCAATAGAAGTAGGTACAATACTAGTGTAAGTAGTTCCTTGAGGATTAGCCGGGGGAACTGCATATCCAGACCCACCATTTGTTAATGTCAGTGAAACTACTCTATTTTGAATTCCAACTGTACCAGCTGTTATAACGCTAACGTTTGAAGCTGCAGCAGTACCTCCAACGTATATAAGAGAACCTCTTAAGTTATTACCTAACGAACCTGTTTGATTCATAAACTCCCAAGCTGGTAGCGTGTTAATTGTGTCATTTGGCGTAATGCTTAGTGATCTACTAAAATTTCCCATTTTTAAATTTATTTATTACTTATTGTTTTATATTTTTCAACTCCACGTGAACCAAAATAGGCTACGTAGACTGTGGTTACTAAAGTTTTTAGTAAACCTATCCATTCTTGTTCTACTGTAAAAGATATTTCATGATGACTATCAACCCATATAAAAGCTATTGTCATTATAGATAAGAATATCAAACACATTGGTCGCGT
>Ga0209502_10000836_pt1 | contig 30405 bp, 27 predicted proteins | sample ArcticOcean_MG_C_10_FD_187442 | JGI IMG/M metagenome (GOLD analysis project Ga0209502, IMG submission 187442) | Marine microbial communities from western Arctic Ocean - ArcticOcean_MG_CB11_90 (SPAdes) (version 2) | ecosystem: Environmental > Aquatic > Marine > Oceanic | place: Arctic Ocean... | reverse complement strand
CTGCTGCCGAAAATGGTCGTGTGTACGCGGACACAGCACCAGGAACATACGCTTGGGGTACACTGGATAGTGCGACCAGCACAGCGGATGATACGACGTACGATTGGACACCCGCTGGTGCGATGACTGCGGATGTGTTGATGGTCGCGGGTGGTGGTGGGGGTGGTAGTAATCACGCAGGCGGTGGGGGTGCTGGTGGTTTATTATTTAATCAAGGTGTAACGTTAAGTGGAGTGAAAACAATTGTCGTGGGTAACGGAGGTCCTGGGGGGTATGGATATTCAGTTGGTGAAGCGGAACGTGGAGTAAATGGAAGTAATACACATTTCACCACCTTGACAACAGTCATAGGTGGTGGTGGGGGTAGTGCTTTAGGTAATAGGAATGGTAAAGATGGTGGGTCGGGTGGTGGTAGATGGGGGGGTGCCTTCACCAGGGGTTTAGGTGTCGCTGGACAGGGGAATGACGCTGGTGATTCGAGTAGTTATGGTTCCGGTGGAGGCGGAGCCGGTGGAGTCGGTGGTGCTGATGTGAATAATGTTAGAGGAGGTCATGGTGGTCTTGGTGGGAATTATTCTAGTACATTCGGAACTACATTTGGTGATGGGGGATATTTTGCATCGGGTGGAGGTGGAGGTGGTTATGCATCAACTGCGACCGGTGGTATCGCACCACAAGGTGGTGGTGGTGATGGTGCATCTGGGTGGTCTACTCAAGATGCTCAAAAAAATACTGGTGGTGGTGGTGGTGGTTCTGGATATCAGGCAACGGGTACTGCTGCTGGACGCGCAGGTGGTTCCGGTATCGTCCTCATCGCGTTTCCCAATACACCATCCCTCGCATTCGACGGCGCGAACAAACTAACCGTCGAGAATGCTCCTGCTAACGCTAGCATAACCCTCGTGCACACAAAGGATGGTACGACGACATCGACAGATATCGGGACAGCTACTGCGATTGTCATCACCGAAATAGGGGATTACAGCGCGACGATCGTGACGCCTGATGTGTACATCGCGAGCACGAATAGCGTCACAGTCGGCGCCGTGAGTATTCCTGTTGGTTACAGATACCTTGCGTTTTACGGTGAAACTGGAACAGCTAACGGTTGGATAAACGAATTATCATTAACTTTAAGCGATGGTTCTGTGATTAACCATTTAAATCCAATTCAAACAAATAAAATCACCGTAATATCTGACTATTACGATTCAACGAGTTATCAGAACCCCGCAACACTCTTTGACGGTGTGGATTTAACCCCAAGTAGTGGTTGGGGTTCTACTGAACTTTTGTTAGCTCATTCGCAGTCTAAAGTGTTAGTATATCTTGATGCCGATTTACCTAAAGATGTTGTGAGTGGGTTTTACAAAACTTATAATGAAGGTTCATCCTATTCATCCCATGGAATAACAAACGGTAAAATCTACGGAGCAAATACCATACCCGCAACTCCTACGGACGAAGCAAATTGGACGTATGTTTGTGATTTATCAATGCAAGGAGTTAATACAGCGGGACGTAAAGAAATGCAAGATGATACATTCGACCTAGATGGAAACGTCGATGGAAACGTCGAATGGTAATAAATGAATATAAAAATAACCATGGTATTACTTGTAGAAGCCATGATGACTTGGAATATTTTTGTTGATGGAGACAACATACCCGTCCAAAGGTATGTTGAGCACATCGCCGCTGATGCCCGCGAGTACACCAACGGCGTCGATGTGTCACCTGTTATTTATTGTCAATCGAACCTCGTGTTCAAATATAAATCAGACATCGAATTTAACGTAACCTTCAAATGCTGTCACACGAGACACAAAAACGCAACAGATTCACGTATTCTAGTGGATACTGGAAAAGCAATGCAACGAGGAGAAAAAGTAATCATCGTGAGTAACGATAAAATATTTAGGGAAATGGCATCGGATGGTGTCATCGTCATGACGTACGATTTCCCTAAACAAAACAAGCTCCGTAAGAATACCCTTCTCAAAATAGTCAAAGATTTCAAAGCAACCGAATCCCCATCAGAAGATTTATACATTTCAGATCTTCTCGAACACTTCCCTATGTACAAGATGGATCGCATCAGAAACTATATACAAAACATGCGAGAACTCGAAATAAATCAAAATGATGGTGTATATTTGATATGCTAACAAATGACCTGATGTCGGCACAATGGACACGATGTATTCGCATCGGTGTCCCTAAACCAACGTTTCGCGCATGCAACATGAAATCTATGTTCACAAGCGACGACCTTCGTGCAAAATTTACCGACAGCCAATGGGTCGTAGCAAATAGAGCACTCAATCCCTAATATGGTGTTTCGCTCGACAATGCGACGTTGGAGCATCACATACTCGGGTGCTGGTGAAAACTGATTAGATGAACCGCGTAACATGATAATCTGTTCCTCGTATATTTCTCTATATATGTGGCTCCACTGAAATCTACATGTACATTTTCTCACACCTGTGTCATCACAAGTACATTCATGTGATTCCTGTAATTTTTTTATAATTTTTTTTGTACGTGCGTGTGCTATATCTTGGCGCAATGCGAGTAATGACATATCTTGGTTCATTATTTCTTATACCTACTAGCATTTTCTTTACGTACTTAAAAACGAGCGTATTATAATCATAAATATGACATCGAATCACACGTATTATTCGGAATGTACGGATGATGTGCGGCTGATGTTCGATGATATTGCTGATATGTTATGCCCCAAGGGTTATGAACGTGTGACATCTATGGATGAATTATACATTACAGCGTCATCGTCAAAAGGTTCTGACATGGTATTCGAAACACCTCACATCGATGGTCCTTTCGGCCTTCTTCCGTTCACCCTTCTCAGGTGTGTGTACGCCATCAAAGGTTCTGATGCGGTAGAAACTATCATATATCCAAGAAAAGGAGTACACGACGGGCATAACGTCGTACTTAAAGATGGACAGCATATTATGTTCGATTACAACAGAGATACACATTACATAACCAACAGTGAAATTGGACACATCGATCGTCAAGTTTTAAAACTTCATTTTGTGAAGAAGCAATCGTGTAGTAGAACATTTGCTCTTGCCAACGCGGGGTGGAACACCTTCGCAAGAATCATATTCAACATTTCAAAAAAACCAAAAAATAAAGTAGAACGAATCCTTTCTGTCGTCATAAATGGTGTCACACAAGCATATCCAAACGTATCCTCATATATCGTCACCGCCTGTGAGAAATATTTCGTTTTGACTTCTAGATCGTTCGGTATCTGATACAGGGTCATACCAACTTACGCGTTGACTTGTTAACACACAATTTTTTTCTGCGATTGTGACACTCCGCATAGTAAACTTGTTTGCATGTATGGTGTGAATAAGTTGTTGCCCTGTTTTTATGTAGGTACCATCATCTTCGGGGCTAACTACTTTCTGTTGTTCTCTTATCGTTATTGGGCGTATCGCCCCCATCAAGAAGAATCTCCTGGACATGACCGCTGCCATCGTTACCTTGCTTTTCAAAATATTCTTCCCCATATTTCCGACCTACTCGAAACATATTTGCATACTCTTCATATGTATACTGGTCATATGATACCAACTTAACCCCAATATCTTCAAAATAAATCACTTGTTGATGTTTCTGTTCTACTTCATTAAATGCGAAAGACATCATGATAACAGTCATCAATCGAGACACGTAATTCCAAAATGTCATATTTTCTTCGCGACATGGCTTAGTCATGCAACAAAATCCCAAATCTTCTTTTCCTTTAAGTAGCTCGACCGGGAAACTGTGCCATAAAGCACCGCCGTCTATGTAATATTCGTTTTTTATACAGACGGGGACAAATAAGATGGGAACAGTTCCAGATGCGCACACAGCATCTACTATGGAAATATCGTCTTTTGTCGTAAAAAGCTCTTTACTATATGTGCTCAAGTTAGTGACACATACTTTAAATTGTATGTCATACGATGCCAAATCGGTCATTTTAGCGTCTTTTGGTAACCCTTTGAATTCTAATATTTTTTCTATCATTCGTCTTGTTCCGTACGATGAATCAAATCCGTATTTTGTGATTAAGTTTGTCATTTTTAGATCATCCCTGTTAAATGGGTAGTTTTCACGAAAAAGGTTCAATATTTCATCTGGTAGAATGCGTAGTACCATTCCCAACCCTAAGAAACTTCCAGCTGAAACCCCGTATATTTCGGTGACTTTATCCATCACACCACGACTTATGAGGGTTTCGTAAGCACCTATGTATAATAAACAAGCGAGACCTCCTCCTCCGAGAACGAGGCGCATTGTTGTAATATTTATATTATTCTTCTTCAATTATCCGAAGCGTTGTCCACCCCTTGATGTTATCGTACGTCCCGTATCGTTTTTCTATTTCATCCTTCATATGATTACGATTTGGTGCTCTTCCAGATTGTCTATTTTCTCCAAACCATTTCTTGAATCGTTGATAGACATCCGTTAATTTAGTCTTTCCACTGACTTCCGCATGGACAATGCATTCATCCATGAATTCAAGGACAACGTTACTGGATTTCTCGTACTCGCGACAATGTTTCATGACACTATCAGGTTCTTGTATACCACATTCTCTATATTTTTTGTAGTAGTATACCATTATACCAGCAAATGCTTGTCGCCATTCCACAGACTTGATGTTTCGCATAATCTTATGATCTTTTTCGAAATGATATCCGTCATCATCTTCTGGTAACACATGATCTACAAACTTACTTTTGAATTCAATCGGACGAATACGACGCCATGTCCCGCCGTCAGATGATGGAATCTCTGGAAGCTCGTTACAACATAAAATCAACGAGAACTGTGGTACAAATGTGGATGTACCTTCGTACAAACCACGACATGTAATCTTGTCACCACCCGTCAGTTCTTTCATGTGACCCACGTAAATCTTATCACCCGTCTCTGGCTCTTGCATATGCGCGAAACGCTTTCCCTTTGTAGTTGCCATCTCTGGTGTAGCCACACCGGTTGTCGTTCGTTTATGCGTCAACAAGGTGTTTGGTAAAGGACACACGTAATCACATAAGGTATTTTCAATGAAATCCACAATGGTTGACTTGCCGTTAGAACCGGAACCTGTCCAAATGAAAAAGTTTTGATTCAAGTTATCTCCATGCAAGAAAGAACCGAGCAATAACAGAACATATTCTCTGATATCATCATCTACGAACACCTTTTTCAAAAACGAGAAGACTTCATTGAAGTATACGTTATTCATCGGCTTTGATGGGTTGTATTCTATGTATTCAATCCGTGTGCTGAAGGTTATGCAATCATCTGGTCGACCATCTCTAAATCGCTGTGCGTTGAGATCATACACACCATTCTCAAATCCCATTAAATGTGTTTGTGTATCCATCCTCTCAACTGTTCGCGATGAAAGAAAGACCGTTTTGCATTCATCTACGATAGCTCTCTTCTTATTGCTATTTCCGCATATCTTCCTAAGATTTTCTATATTTTTCAAGTTTGTTTCGATTTGCTTCTTCTCATTTTCATCTCCCGTCTCTATGAGCTTACGTTTTTGTGTTTGTCCGAGCATCGTAAATTGTTCGAAAATATCCACAGATATAATGTCTTTGAGATCTTTCAAAATGGGATCCATCAGCACCCATCCATGATTTTTAAACTTGTACCATTTATTATTTCCAAATAAAAAGTCATATTTATACTGACTGTACAGGAGTACCGCAATATGGTAATCCGTACCATTCAATGAAAGCACATTGCTCATTTCATTTGAACTGTGTTCTTTGATGAATCTTTTGTATCCATCGAGGTTGTCGCATTTGGCCCACCTATGAAGGCTTCCAAGTGTCAATCCATCTTGTCTAACTTCCCACCCTTTCCATAACTTTTCACAATACCCTTCTTCGTATTTTGGGCTTGATCTACTGAACTCATTCCATATCGAGAGTAAAGATAGATGTGTATTATGAAGACAAAAACCAAGCTCTATCCACGTCTGATAATGTTCGGCGCGTTGCTTGCTCAAAAGGGCGACGAGGGATTTTGCGATTTCTATTTCAGACATACCATCCGACGCATATCTGAAATCTGGTTCTTCTATTTCGAGATCATCTAATTCATATTCTATCGGCGCTTGGTGGCGACGGATACTAAAATAGTGGACTGGATTTTCTACTTCTATTGATCTAGCAATAATATCATTGTCTTCCCATCCAAGGCACCGCTCTAATTCGTAGGCGTGATTATCATCACCCGATTTGCTGCTTTTGTACATCAGCCAATTATTACGTTGTACCACCGATTCATCAACGATGTCTTCCACGGTGTTTTTACAACCTATCTTTTCAAACATTTTCGCTTTCGCACACCATTCTACCACAGTCTTCCTAATACGCAGCTGAATTGTGGTAGGTATCACGATTTCAGGAAACATGATGTGGACGCCATCTTTTATATTTCCATTCGCCAATATTGGCTCAGGTTTCATGAAAATATATGCGTTATATGAGTCGTCCGGAATAGATTCCCCGAAATAGAGTTCGAGTACTTTGCGATATATTTTATAAAATGAATCAACAAGTTTTTCCGATACCTGACGTTGTAGTCCAACATCTTGTTCAAACTTTAAATCCAAATCTACAACCAATGGACTGAAAGCCTTATGGCGCTCAGTCAGAGAAAGAGGAAACCCCCCTTGTTCAGCAGCGGTGTACAATTTATGAAACTCTTCTAAATCTTCATCATCGATTTTGTATTTACCGGTAAGCGGGGAAGAAAGACCGGTATGCGTGAAATCTTTACCCTGTGTTCGTCGTTCATCTACAAAAGTTTTCATCGCACCCATGGTATTATATATTGACATATTCTTGAATCCTTAAACGATTCATAATTGAAGTAATTATGCATGGGTGTCAATTTAAAGGCGGTATTAACTTACAATAATCGCGTCTTGTTTTGTATTGAAACTTATGGAGTATAAATAATGACAGGTACCATCACTTTCCAACACAAGGTAGGGCAACACGGGAATCAACTCTTTGTCTGTATTTTTGCTGCTCTTATCGCGCACCTGAATGGTCTATTCATTCGCATACCAACGAACGGCCTTGTTCGATTTAAAGAAACACCATTCGGTTGGGTCGAACCCCCAGACGGCACACATCGAGTGGTTGTGCGAAGAATGACGGATGTCATTACACCATCAGAACACTATCACCTCGCACGCGGATACTACCAACACGCTGACAATTTCAATCCATACGCCGATATGATACGAAATGATATTCTCGATTTACCACCGATTCAAAAAAACACAAAAGATGTCGTATTACATATCCGCTTAGATGGTTTCAATCACAGCGGATACAATAGTCATATTATCAACCCAGAATGGTATAAGGGCATTCTCGAAACGCTCGAATTCGAAAAGCTTTATATTGTTATGGATACAAAAAGTGGTCGCATTTGGAGAAAACAATCGGGAGACAAAAAAAAGTATCTTGACGCATTCTCTGGGTTCAACCATGAAATAATATCTGGTACAGCAGAAGATGATTTCAATTTCATTCGAAGCTTCGATACCATCATATGCTCGAACAGTACTTTTAGCTTCTGGGCCACATTTTTGAGCGACGCTTCACGACGCTTTATGCCTCCTTTTTGGGAATCGCGCAGTGCGAAGTTGTCTCATATAGAAAATGCGATAGTCGTAGAAGACAATTATGGATATATTAATATTGAAACTATGGAACCTGTCAAAATTACATATCAATGAAGTAGCGCCGTGACGACACGTTTGATGAGCGGCGGTGGTACCGCGTTTCCTATTTGTACGATTTGATCAGCCTTTTTCCCTTTCATAATATGACCAACAGGAAATCCTTGAATCATTTTCAATTCATCTGGTAGGAAACTGCGAAGGTAACACTTGTCTTTGTACTTCAACGGTACAAACAATCGTGGCTGTCTCGCATATGTACATATGATCGTTTTGCATGGATTCCTGATATCCACAATCTCTACATGGAGTGGCGATTCTCTTTTACCAAACGAAAATCCGTGCGGAAACTCTTTCGTTTTTGATTCTTTTTTATTTATTTCCAATGTTATAGGCCCCGTATCCAGCATTCGCTTGAGATACGGATGAGGCTTACCAGTCACCTCAACATTCTTCCGTTTGTCTCGTTGTTCCAGAATGCACTCACTCGGAATTCCATCAAAGTACTCATTCGGAACCTCTATCGCATCCGTCAGATCAAATTTTACGATACCCTGTAATCCAATTCGATCCACTGATGGCTCAGGAAACTCCAATGGCGCACCGGTCCTTGACCCGATGATAATCAATCGCTCCCTTTTCTGTGGTACTTCATGTTCTTGGCATTTCATGACTTGATACTTACACGTGTACCCAATATTTTCAAATTCTTTCAAGATGATATCTATGAATAATTGTCCATCGCTTGTCGTTCTCTTCAACAGACCCTTCACGTTTTCACCTATGATGTACTCTGGTTCAGCCTCTTTCGCCGCGCGCACAAAATCCTTGAACAACTGCCCACGTGGGTCATTCACATCCTTCTTACCACCTTGACTAAACGATTGACAAGGAAATCCAGCAAATAAAACATTCCATTTTCCTTTGTATTTACTGAAGGTTTCATCAGAAATTGTTTGAATATCATTTCCTATTTTCTCACACGTCCCAAAATTGGCATCATGCGTTTCACAAAATAAGGGTGACAATTCCACATATTCGGTCACATTCAATCCAGCATCTGTCATACCTACACAATCTCCACCGCATCCGGAAAATAATGATGCTGCTTGCATTTAAATATTACTATGAGCATACTTTTTAAGTAATCTTTTTGAGTACCTAAAGGATGGCGATGTATGTATCTTTGTAAAATAAAAACATGAAATACCAAGTTCGTGAAATTCAAGCCTGGAGGTCCATGAAGCGTCATCCCAAGACGAAGGAGTCCATGTTTTACACAAAATGGAACGGAGGGAAAGTGACACTGGAGCCGATGAGTAACTTTTATGATCGCGATACATACAACGAGTACATGGATAACATCGTGCGTGATTTTGTGACAATCGCATCGAAATATCCGTTTGCCAAGAGGAAATGCCTGACGTGCGATAAGCGGGTGTACTATGGAAATGTTTTCTGCAACCACCGCAACGGCATCGGGAAATGCTCGGACTTGCACAAAAAATATATCACCTAGCGAATATGCGATGAATTATCAAGTCACGAATGAAAGCATTTTTTCCACAACGGGGAAAAACGTAAGAACCACATGGGTGAATCACCAAACGTAAAAAGAGTATGCTCTGTGAACACCGCAATGGCGTAGGTAAATGCGCAAATCTTCGAAGTAGATACAAATAGCTTACCTTAGCTTTTTTTTGTAATTGCAATGTATGACTCGAGTATTTTTATGATACGATTTTTATTTCTGCTCGTTACTTTTACACTGTTCGCACCAAACAACACATGAACTTCTGGATTTACACTTTTCTTCAGCTTTGCAATCATGTTGTCATACGAATCCGTGTATGTTTCCCTCAGTGTTTCCTTATACACACGATCGGACTTTCCTATTTTCTTTACCACCCCAAATCGAAACCCTTTCCCTTCTTTGTACATTTGGATAGCCCTTTTCTTGTACCTCGACCACAAAACTTCGAAGTGAACAACGGGAAACACCACTTTGACTTTATATCCCTTTATGGAAATGTCAGATGTCCAAATAGGCCATCCGCTACTCCCCGTCATCTCGTACGTGACATTCAGTCTCTTTTCAACCGCCTGATCTTTTAATTTCGTTATTTTCGTTTTGATGTTTAAGTTCTTTTTTATCCCAAGGTACACATTAGAAAATGGCTTCACGTTCTTTTCGGTAACCTCATTCAATACCTTATTTGCGTCATTCTTTGGTCCAAAAAGTGTCGGTACCAGCGTCATTGTATTGTTCCTAAAACGTTTTTCTCCCTCTACAAGGTCGTCGACATTGAAATGAACGTATGTGTCAATGTCGTCGCCGAATGATTCTATGACATCTTTAACGTGTTTAGACCCCTTTCCAGATGCGGGTGGCCCGTATTTGATAACAAAAATTGGAGTCATTACATTTGATAAGAACAAAGTATATACAAAAAAAATAAGTATTTTAATATATACATGATTGCAACATCAATGATCCGTACAGTGCCTCGAATATATAAACAAAAAAGGCAAATATCCAAGAATACATTAAAAGTTGGCAGATTGAATGCGGTTACGTTACATGATCTCGACAATTTACCAGATGACAATTCGGTGTATTTAACAACGGTAATTACAGGGATGGTCTGTATTCCATACAGACGCAATCGAATGATGATATTCCCGAGAATATTGTCCTAGCGTTTCATTCATATGATGACGCCATGAGATATGGAACGCTTCTTGACGCTACGATGGGACAGATACCAATCGTTGAGATGACACACCCATTTGAATTACAAACATTGTGTTACGAATGTGGGTATAGCTGCGTGGTTGCAAGTCCCGGTGCGAATCTTTTGCCACCGGATACAACAGTAAAAGTAACTGACTATGAACGATCACGCGCGTTGCGTATGGGGCGGTGGTCTGTACAAGATCCGGAGATTGAGGTCCAGCGTCAGATGCTATCCAGAATGTTTGAAATGGATTCCGATGACCATTTTTGAAACCTTTTGTCATTACAGATTTTATTTTGTTCCATGTTCTTTTTTTATTATCTCTCATGGATACTCTTATATATTTATATGTCTCTCTCTATAATTCAAAGGTTATATAGTATAATATAAATATATATAGTATATTATATATTACACCTTCATATATAATGAATATAGCATATGATATAGAATATATGAATTACTCAAAAATATATTTATGTTTAATTTAAGGATAATTAAAGTATTTACATATTATAATGATAAACTGTGATCATTGTGGCATGATCTTTAAATTTCCGTCACAATTGGAAAGACATTTTTCAAGAAAGATACCATGTTTCGCTAAACTACCTCCAGAAAACAATATTGTCGAGTATGATAATAAAGAGGTTATAAATGATAAAAACACGGTTAATGATAAAAATACGGTTCATGCTTGTTCTAAATGTAATAAGACACTATCTACCAAGGCCTACAAGAAAAAGCACGAAGCAAAATGCAATGGGTTACATTCATTACAATGTCCTACATGTTTGAAATTCTTTTCTGATAAAATATGCAAATACAGGCATATCAAGAATGGAAAATGTAAAGCTTCCGATACTACTAGCATTCATGAACCACACAAGCAATCTGTATATTTACTGATTGAAAGGGAATTTCTGATCACGAAGAAAAATGTGTTCAAGATTGGTAGATCTCAAAACGTATCTAATAGAACAAAACAATATCCAAACGGTTCTCAGTTATTAGTAGTACTTCCTTGTATCGATTGCAAAGTTTCCGAGAAACGATTGAAAGATGTGTTCGAGAAAAACTTCATACATAGATCTGACATTGGTTCGGAATATTTTGAAGGATTGCCAAATCTGATGATTCAGACATTCATTAAAAACGTTGATGACCATTTTTGAAATTTGTCATTACATATTTTATTTTGTTCCATGTTCTTTTTTTATTATCTCTCATGGATACTCTTATATATTTATATGTCTCTCTCTATAATTCAAAGGTTATATAGTATAATATAAATATATATAGTATATTATATATTACACCTTCATATATAATGAATAAAACAAATATATAACAATATCATATATATACAATAAATATAATTATGTATAACTTAAGGATAATAAAATAATTTCATATTATAATGTCAAACTGTGACCATTGTGGTATGAACTTTAAATTCCCGTCACAATTGGAGAGACATTTTTCAAGAAAATTCCCTTGTTTTACAAATATACCTCCACAAAACAATATTATCGAAGATTATAATAAAGAGGTTATAAATGATAAAAACACGGTTAACGGTAAAAATACGGTTCATACTTGTTCTAAATGTAATAAGACACTATCTACCAAGGCCTACATGAAAAAGCACGAAGCAAAATGCAATGGGTTACATTCATTACAATGTCCTACATGTTTGAAATTCTTTTCTGATAGTAGTGCCAAATGTAAACATATCAAGAATGGAAAGTGTACGCCACCGGAAGGTCATACACCCTTGCATGAACCCCATCAACCCCCTACACACCAAACCATAAACAACATTACAAACATACACAACAGAACCGACGCCAGAACCGACGCCAGAACCCTGAACAACAATAACATATATATCGTCAACTTTTCGGATACCGACTATTCGCACATATCGATTGAGCAAATCGTAAAGATGGTCTCAAAATGCCAGGCGTCTCCTAGTAGGTTCTTTAACATGATGATCATGGAAGCGCACAAAAACGAATATGCCAACGTGGGCTTATCGAATATACGTGGAAATTACGTGACAATATTCGATGATCAACAATTTCTCAAATTTTCAGCGGAGGAAATAGCGGAGGAGATAGGGATAAAGATTGTTCACAGAATGGATGATTGTATAACCGATGCGGAAAACAAGGAAATCATAAAACAGGGGAATATATATAGGCGGGTAAAATCATATTCATGGATAGAAGATGTGGTCAGAGGCATACCAGCAGATGAATACCACGAAGAAACGTCAGATGCGCTGAGAACCTTAAATATGAGAAAAAAGGATGCGGCGGACAAAATCAACGCCAGTATAAGATTCGGACTTCACAACGTCAATAACAACATGAAACAAATGATGGAAAGGATAAACGGGTAAGAATCAACCTAAAGAGCCAGTATCATAAAGTATTATTTTATATAAAATAAATGAAAGAATTATTTCTGAAGCGATCCTGGAAATTATCCGAAATTAAGAACTTTCCGCTTGCGATGCCCCAAGACATCCGCAAGGACGCGACTCGTGCAACCCCGCAGGTGGCGGTGCATATGTATAAAAAGTATTACAAGACGAAGTGTGAAAACAAGTGGGCTGTATGGGCAAAGGGGCGACCACCATTATTTAATTTTGCTTAATATATTTTGCGTATTTCACAGCACAGGGGTGGCGAACGCGTATCCGATGTAACAAGGTGTGCAACAGAGTGCGGAAAGAATACCGGCGATGATTTCACGTGCCCCTGATTGTTCATTACGAACATACACGAGATACATAGCGAATACGATGACTAGAAAATAAATAATATAGGCGATGAGAGCGTACAAGGCTGCGTTTTTATCTTGAGCGTACAAGGCTGCGTTTTTATCTTCTTTAGATGCCATTATTATACCGTATACAAAATATCGCAGATAATAATGAATAAGCTGTACAAAGAGAAACAGATGTATGTAGTTTTCAAGTAAGAGCACAAAGTCCGAACATCGCCGGAAAGTGAAATGTAGTCCACCAGAACCAGTACCCGTCACACCACCTACCGGGGATGTAAACATTAATAGTCATAATGCGGTTTCTTGTAACAAGGTTCGCGATTGTTTATCTAATGAGAGCGTATAATGCTTCATTTTTTGCGGATTGTTTATTTATTAACGAGATACGAACATAAACGAGATACATAGCGAGTACGATTACTAGAAAGTATATAATATATCCAGCGTATAATGCTTCATTTTTTTCGTCTTTGGATGCCATTCTTATACCGTATAAAAAATATCGCAGATAATAATGAATAAGTTGTACAAAGAGAAACAGATGTATGTAGGACTGATGTATTTAATACTATTTGGGAACTTATATGGAGGTGCTAAATCGCTATGGTCTGAAAAGCCAGTAGATAAGTTGATATTTATACCCTGTGCGATTGCTGCTTTGATGATGATGATGGAACGTAATTTCTACCTTCCCTTCCTTGGTGATGCGGTGATGCCCCAATCACTTATTGTCAGTGATCGCATTCCAGCGGGAGCGAATCGCATTGTGCGCTTAAAGGTTGTGCCGAACACGCGTGTCATCTATTGGGGCGCAGAACCGAGTAACCGTGTCAAGAAAAACCCCTGGGATGCGTATAAGACGTATCAGAATGCGGGTGTGACACACAGTGACAGTGATGGGAATGCTCTCGTGCGCATACGTGATCCGGGGTCATACAAGAAACCGTATGGAAGTGTATTAAAGCCTCATATTCATTACAGAATCATGCGAAACAATGGGATGATGTCACAAATCTACACGAAGCATATACCACCTATGTCCCCTGTGTATGGCATAGTATAATTTATATTTTCTTTTTAATACGAAACGAATATTTTTTTGCTTTCACGATGGTTCCCCCGGACCATGTATTTATCAAACGACTCGCGCGCGCCTTATCTCCCGGAAGGGTAAACCACGAACACGAATCGGTTGAATGATCAATCCCAATCCCGTCGACAATTTTTTTAAGCGTATCGAAAGCACTCGTTCTGCTGTGTGTAGCTGCGATTTCAACGAAAGACGCGTTGTTCATTTCTTTTTTAGCGACATATTGTGGGGTGGAGAAACGTTCGTCAGACATATTCTTCAATTTTTTACGCAATGCTTTGTTTTTCCATTTATGATCAAAGATGAAAGATTTTTCGATATCACTTTCGTCTGTACAAGTGTACGAATCAAAAACGAATTTAGAAAACATACGTTTTACGTGAGATGTGGCGTTTCTGTGTGTAATAGCTTGTTCAACTTCTTTGACGGCTTCGCAAGGCACATCTGGGATATCTGAATAGACGACAGGAGAATCTCTGTGAAGGTCGTATATTTCCGATACGACGGCGTCGACGATGGTGTAGCCACATGTGCGGAGGAAGTAATCCCAAGTGTCTCTGTAGTTCGTACGATGAAAGTTATCTTCTTGTATGTTGTGAATGTGAACATTCAAAAGCCATCGTGGACAAGCGTGTGTGGAGTTGTAAAAAGGGACGGAATTGCCAATATGTTCGACAATATCATTGCGTGACGTGGGAACATCACTTGGTGATTTGGTGTGTAAAGCATAGTAGCATTCATTTGTCCGGATGTGTCGGGCTCTCATAGAGCTTTGGAAGCAGTCTCTGATATTTGTAGACATACAAGAGCCGTACAAAAAGAGTGTGTCAAAATGAGGAATGTCAAAATTGACACCGACTGTGATACATGGGCTATATACGAGAAGATCCAAAGATTTCCAAGCATCTTGAACAGCTCTGAGTTCATCTCTGATACTGTCATCCACAGAAGAATTGTAATATCTAGTGGAAAGATGAGGGAACGCGTGATTAACAGTCGCGAGAACGTCTGTTCCGAATTGTTGCGAAGCGGTGAACATGACACATTTTTGTCCTTTTTTGAGACACCCGACGAGTGTACCGAGGAGACCACCTTTAGACTGGCAATCTATAGCGACACGAGACTGTGGTTGAAATGTATTCCAACGAACGTAGGCGGGTATACCGAGTTGATTCAAACAGTCGACACTTTTGTGACTCAGAAAAGCATCCATACCGAGAACAACCGATGCGTTTTGTAAGATGAATTCGAATGCCCGTGCGTTAGTCGCGACCTTCCCCTTCATGGTATGGCTACTGGACCATTGTTTCAATAATGACTCAATTTCATCCAAAACAACAAGATCGTACGGACCAACGTCTTTGCATTTCCATAATGATTCCATTTGTATAATAATTCGTGATGCATCTAAAGTTCCATCTTTAAGGTAATGCTTCATATCGATTCCTTTTGAAAGGTAGTCACCGTGGATAGAAGTGGTGTAATCCTGACGAGCAGACATGTGTATGATACGTGAAGGTGTGTGTTTCTTGATGTATTCGAAGAGTTGATATGTTTTTCCGGTGCCCATTTGCGACCGTTCGAGTAAGCATGAGACCCCTTCTGGTAATACATATGGTCTGACGTATGTTTCTGTGTATACACAATCTTTTTGTTGAATACCGTGGATGTCATCGAGCGCACCAATACTGAATGTTTCGTTGATGCGACGGGGTGCGTATTGATTTGCGCATTTGATAAGAGTACCGAGATTGAAGCCATCATTACGTGGCACCATGTGATTCCATATATCGGAACATTGCTTTGTTTGGTCCCCGTTGTTCCAAGTATTACTCCAATCGATCCACAAAGATACATCGGCTTGAATGTTACGGAGTGCGAAACCAACGTACAACCACACAATCCACGGTTGGCCATTTCCGGTGTTTGGTATACAAGATAAAACATATTCAAGTGGAGACATATGGGTTTTGTATTCGGGTATATGTGTTTTGATGGTCATATCGAGATATTCTATGATATCGATTCCGGATTCAGAGATGGACATGACAGGGCGTTCAACCCCAGCAAACCTATTTTTGAATATTCCTCTCGAAGAATATACTCCGATCAAGTGGTCTTTGATATCAGTTGAGCTATCTCCAAAAGGGGTGAATGGTCTTGTTGGGTCACCAGCCTTGGATTGGTACAACATTCTCCAATTTTGATGTTGCTTGTAAACATTCATATCAACTTCTTTATGCATACCGTTTAATACGTAAGCGAAGCTACCTGCATCTGAGATGGATTCGAACGCAAGAGATGAAACAATATGATAGCTCTGTTTTGTGTAACTACATGAAGAAGCTATTTGAAACGTGGGGTTTATGTCAAAGTATTTTTGACATAATGTTCGTATGGATGTAACGATGTCATAAATATGAACAGGGTCGTAACTATCGATGTCAACATAGAAATAGACACCTTTATTGAGGGCGAGGACTTCGTATATGTGAGAATCGTCTCGTATAGTATTGCTAGTAGATTTCCAACTGGAAAATGTAGTGGATGAAAAGCGTCGCGTATAAAGTGTTTCGTGTGCGAGAATTAGATTTTCTCCAGAATGTGAAGCCTTCGATTTTACGTCATTGAGAGACATTCATATGTATACTATATACAATGAGTTCTTCTTTAGGTGTTTTCATACATACGTAGAAGAAATGTTCTGCCTAGTTCGCAATGTGGATTATGAACACCGCAAGAAGCGCGTGTAATAACCCCCCTTGTATGTTTTTGAATAATAGTCGCGGCTATGTCATAAATATCGCGAATTTCGTCCTCGTACAAGGCTACTGCGTATTCGATTGGACACACTTTCATTTCGTCAGAATAGGTGGTGCTACATGATGGATATCTAGAGTATTCGTCTAAAAACCGAGCGCGCAGTTCTTTGGTTTTCGCTTTTTTCCACGGAAAGTCGAATATACGTGATTCTTCACTAAATTCATCGAGAAGTTCGTACATATCAGTATACCCAACAGGTGCAGAATCATTAAAATGATAGTTCATAAATGTACGAATACGACGATATTCGTCGAGGTCACCACCAGCACGAGCAATAAGTAGATCCATTTATAAATAGACGATGTACGTTTTTATGTCATTAAAAAGATTATATCTATTTGTTAATACATGCAATACAAGATTCAATCAATTATAGTAAAACTTGCGCATGCGCAGGGGTATAGGGTTGGGGGAGATTATGCGCTATATATGTTAGGTGTTCCGGTAAAATATTTACCACGAATGGATCATTTACGTTTATACGGAACATCACTAGACATAGAAAAGTTCATCAAGACGCTCGATGTGTTATATGGGGTAGAAATACTTCAGAAGGATATGAAGCCATTTGTACAGAAGCTGTACTTTAGATTAGGTCGGCATGAAAAAATACATATATATTATTCAAATATACAAGAATCGTTCATATACTCGAAAGACACGATAATGTTGAGCAATGCTGGTATTGAAGTGGTGTCTACTAATAGTTTTATAGGAGCGATGCAAACATTGGAAATGACAAAACGAAGGGAATTATCATTATTACAAAACGTGTTATTACATGAATCGCATATCTCTTCATGGGATTATATATCATCACAAATGGATTATGTGAGACTTGGATGGAAGATACACCCAGCAGATAAATGGTCTATATACATAAAGAAAAAAGAACTGGACGACTGTAGCATATGTCAGAATTCTATGGAAGACGTGTTTAATGATTATCCATATGGATTACGGATTAAAACGGCGTGTGGACATACGTTTCATTATGATTGTCTAAAACAATGGGTAGTTAGCGGCGGGGATTGTGGATGGAAATGTCCTATGTGTCGCTCATCTAGATTGATTCTATATAAAAATTGTATACCATAAACGTTCGATAATACTTGCGAGAACTTTTGACACAAAGTAGTCTCTTTTGGTGTAAACTCCCTCTATAGTCGTATTAATAGAATGAAGGGTGCGTAATGGGATTTGTCCATTGTAGGTGACACAGAAAACGGCACAAGGACTAAATATGGGGTGTATCATTGGACGTAGACCAAACAGGTAACAGAAATGACTGTATAAATCTTTTCTCTCTTCTGTGAGTTCTAGTACTTGTAAGAAGTGTTCGACATATTCTTCGCCACCACCTATATCGAGCATATTACGTTCTACGTCAATGAGAGCTTTTGTGTTTGTATTCTGTTCGTCTGACCAAGTATTAGATATACCGATACTTTCGTATAAGGACGTATATGAAGTCCAAGTATTGATGTGTTGCAAATGGAGTAAAAAGTGAGGACAATGATCTAAGCCACATTGTAAGAAAATGATTTTCGTTTTATGTTCTGCGTAATATTGGTGCATGCGGATGAGATGGTACATGTACCCGTATTCCTCAAACCCTATATTAGGGATGTCTTTGATGATGACATTATATGGTTTTCCATTGGAATCAGACCATTCCATTGGGTCTCCTTTGTTGTACACATAAATCGTACATACCCCTGGGTTAAGTTTAGCGAGGGATTTGATCCATCTGTACGATTCATTATATCTCGTGACGACAACATGTAAAGGTATGACCGATTCGGGTATTTTATGAATACGTAAAGTGTGTATAGATTCACATATCTTCACATTGTGCCCCGTTTTCAACGCAAGTTGCTTTTCCTTCCTTTCAAAACACAATGTGGCTTCCATTGAGTCGTTGATGATTTTTCTAATATCAAACAGTGTCAGTTCACCGGTGGATAGTGCTCTAGAATATCTTTTGTACCCGTCTAGATCGATTGGTCTACCCAGTGTTTGTTGATAAATGGTCTGTAATTCAGCGAAATGATCTCCGTATCCACGATGAAAAGACATTATCATTATATTATAATATTATCGTGATTATTTTATCGCGATAAAATAAATGAATATACAGAATAGACACACGCTTGTATATGATTACACTATGGGCATTGGTGTGACTCCGACACTGCTGTCATACATAGACGCCTTTCACAGAATAGGGTATTTTGTTCATTTGCAACACCCGGTACACGGAAACCAATGGATATATACCGAATTCGATACATTTACACAGGATATTACACAAGTATATCCTAGACCGAACGAGCCAGGGTATTATGGATTAGTACATAACGTACATGTATGTCACAATGGTCGTGTAGGGCACCACCACATCGGTAATCTTTTACTGACATCAAGAGATTATGTTCCCGAAAATGGTTTACCATTACAACAAGGGACGTACGGTGCGATGCAAATGTCTTTACCTTCAGTATCGGATTCTAATATATTATGGACGTATAACAATATATTATCACCTGTTGCAGATATCGGGATTGGTCCAGCTCCGTTAGGGTTTCCAGATTGGACATTTCATGCGAACTCAAACGAATACAGCATAAAGGGTATGCGTATTTATACGGTGTCCGTTTCATTTGATACGATGAGTATTCCAATGAAGGGGTTTGTGGATGGTGATTCGCCTGTTTGGGACGCTGCGTCTAAAATGTGGACATCAAAACAAATACCATATGATGTATCTGCTCCTCACAACGAGCCTAATTTTATAATCGCCATAACAGGACAGAGTAATAGTCAGGGATTTAACGCATTTTACGACCCGACCCAGATAGAGGATCAACCCGATTCGAGGATAATGGGGTTCAACCCTGAAACGAATATGTGGGAGGAAGCCGATATGAGAACTGAGAGCATAGGTTCATTTTGGCACCGACAACAAAACAGTCAGAGTCTTGCATTCCATTTTGCGAAGCGTCTCATTGAGGTATCAGATGGGAAGATTAGACCCGGAATCATAAACATGGGGATAGGTGGGCAACCAATAGCGCGTTGGGCTATGTACGAACCGGAACATCCATCATACGGAGTTAATCAATTACGGGCAAATGGACAACAAGGAGATATATTCCTTGTTCATAAGCATAGGATAGAGACAGCATTAAGTAAAATTCACAAAAAGTCAGTAGATGTCATATGTTGGCATCAGGGGGAGGCTGACACTGACGCAACATATGAGTATTACAGAGAATCTATGTATCGGGTGATTGATCAATACAGGCATTTAGATGCGTGTAATGAGAGAACACCGTTTGTAGTAGGTGAAACAGCTGGACATAGATTTGGAGATAATATGTGGTGGGTGAAACAAAATGTAGTACTTAAAGGGATTGAAGGGGATGGAGATCCATTTACACGTTGTGTCCATTCGAGGGATCTTCGTACAAATGGTCCTCAAGATTCGATTCATTTTAGTGCGGAAGGACAAAGACACATGGGGTCTTTATATTTCAGGACTTACAGAGAGATGTTGTGAGTTTAAGAGGTTGACGTAGGCATTAATAACCTCAGGCCCACGTTCGTCGTGTAATGGGAGCATAGTGTATATGAGGTACATGGTAATCATATTAATTTTGAGTAATACATTATGTCCCATTTCGGTAGTAATATATTCATCGAACGCACTTTTTGTATCATCGATGACGTATTGATTTGGAAAAATCCCTTTCAAAATAAAATCATAACCAATAATAGATTGATTAACTTTTGCATAATCATACAATGGGTCTCCGAGGAGGGAAGAATCATCACCGAATTCTCCTCGCATATCTATGAATTTCAGTTTTTCAAACCTATTAATTATAATATTTGTAAACACAGGATCTCCGTGAATATTTGTCGGATTGTATGAATACTTGGAAAAGAAAGCCTTGAACATGTGATACATTTGAAGCTTTTTGTCTATGAACTTATACTTCGAGTATCCAGTGACACGATATTCTAATTTTTTGATGTAGAAATTATGACAACAAGAACCAGAGTATGTAGTATCAGATATGTGAATGCGTTTCAGGCTGTCTAATATAGTGAACATAGTGTTACTATTAAATCTTCCGTCGATGTATAATTGGCTCACAGTATCTCCTTGAATACGTTCAATGGAGTAAGAATTATTGTTTTCAGAACCAATGAACAACGGGAACATATCCTTGATTTCTCTGGGTATGTTTTGATACCAAAATATTTCGTTAATCAATTCTAATTCCGATTCTTTGGTGATGATTGGGAGGACATTTGTTTCTATAGAGTTGAAAGCTCTTGTTTCGAATGATTCAACATAAATCCCGAGCATTTTCTGCAAATCATCATTGGCGTTCAATGCTTTATCGTCTATATATACATCGGCATGTGGTTTCCCGAATAAAAGTTCGTCGTATTGAATACCAAAACGTTCGAGAGACTGAATGGTTGTTTTACCGATATCTTTAACGACCGCTCCGACGTTACCACCGTGTGTGCGCATTCTTCTAGCAGTATGAATGATAATATAATGGTTCATTCTCCGAAGGTAATTACATAAATCAATATTTTTCTGTATTGGTTGACATGTAGAGTAATCACCGAGTACAACAGGCGGGCCTACAAGAGTACTATCGAGGTCAAAGCATATGCGTTTAGGGGTCACGATCGGGTGTTCATTGTTAACAGGATGAACGGAAATGTTATTATAAAAACTATATAATTGTGCAGGAGTACCTACACACACGTAGGAGTCTTTATGTATAGAACAGTTATGAACAATATCTTTACAGTCAATCATAGTTTGGACAACTTTCGATAAATATAATTCCGAATCACCTTTGTCTGATTGAATAAGAATATTAGCATACGAGAGTAATTTTTCTGCGCTTGTGAATGAATAGACGCCGCAAACTGCGAGAGAACTGATACGTCGTTTTTCAACAATACGGGAAATGATTTCAGGTCTGTCTTTTTTTAGTTCAACGTATGAATACATCGGTTTAGTACCCAAATCTTCGAACGTTAACAGAGCATTGTCATATTTAGAGCAAATAGAAAGCACGTCTATGTCATAAAAGTTATCACAATCCATGCAGATTGTTTTGAGGCCATGGCATAGGATTGGCATATTTTCAATTGTTTGAGCGATTGTATCTGCTGTTCCTTTAGTGTGTTTTGGGAGACGAATGATAGATACTGTACCAAGAGGGTACATCTCGGCGATTGCTTCATAATGACTATTGTAATTTTGATCATCTATGATTGTGATGAAGACATTTGCATTTATGGTAGATTGCATGAGTTTGTCAATAATCCAGCATAAGAATGGCTTCATCATACATCGTATGAGTGGTTTAGGTGTAATGAAACCATCGTTCTTGAATCGGGAACCCAATCCGGCACATGGAATAATCACGTTCATTATTTCCAAGTACGTAAAAAATAAAATTTATTGTTCGCAGCAGAAACGTAAATCCTCCTTGAGAATATTCTCTACGGTATTTCTGTTCATATCATTTGTGTTCCAGAAACCATCTGTTGGAAGTTTCACGGAATTAATGATCATATTATTGAGAACGAATTTGTTGAAGGGTTGGTGTTTTTCATCTTTAGCATAAATACGAAGACAGTATATTTTGAAATGTAATTCTGGGAATTTTTCCTTGATAATATTGTTCAATATAGTAACGTCAATATCTATTTGGGAAGATAACACAAATACTACTTCATCAGTTCCTCCAAGAATTTCATAAAGGTTTGCGATGCGTTGAAAATATCGATGCTTTAAGAGCGAATTATTATTTCTAGAAAAATCAATGTCTATTTGTTTTGATGACCATGCATCAGAATCAAACACGGGTGTTAATTCTTGATTTTGAAGATGTGACTCGTGGACGAAGAATACACCTTTTCCGTTTATCATATTTTTTACGTCTTTTTTTCGAATTTCACAAAAGTGAGATTTCCAAGAGACATCTTCGAAATAATCTTTAAAATCTGTTTGGAGGTATTCACACATAGTTTCATACGGATGGATTGTCAAATCAAAAGGCATAGAGAGCTCACCTTCTTTTTTAGAAGGCTTGTATTTGAGTTTAGTGAGGATAGTTCGCATACAACAGTCAAACCCTAGAGATACGATCTTAGATGTTTTTTTTGGTGTGGCAAATTCTTTCGATTTGCCAATATCCTTAAGAGAAACTAAATCAGTCATTTTACGATGCCCTTATTATTACTCTGTAAAAATATATCTCCATATCAGTTCACAAAAGTATCCCTCATGAGGATTGACAGACTGTTCGACATATTTCAAGAGTTTCTTATAGAATTCTATCGGACGTTTCTTAATTATATCTTTATGCACAGTGAATTGCGCTCCTTGTGTGTAGTATACATATTCTGGACATGGAGCATTGAAGATATCTTTCCAAAAAGTAACGAAATGTGTTCTAAAAGCAGGACACCAATGGAACGATAAAACACTCGCACCAGTGTCATCAGGGTATGATAAAACACCTTGTGGTGTAATCCGCACACAAGATGTGTCGACTTTATTTTTCCAATAATTGTTCGTTTGTTTAATTTTACGCACATCAAGTGGTTGGTATTCGATGACCTTACCGAACCATTCTGGTTCCCCTTGATAGCCTTCCCTTATCCAATGTTTCGTCGTATGTGTAGCCTGACATCCAGACACGAGAAGAAATAAATCATCTTTAGCTTTAATGTAATCATCTACTGATATCCCTTGAAACATATGAGGTTGCTCTTGTCCATGACCAATATCACCGCCTTGTAGAAAAACAGTGTAGTCATTCAGCGTGTCCCAGTTGTAGATAATATGGCTCAAATATGTATGTGATTCTCTTCCTACATTAGTGAGTTGACGTATTTTGAGTCCAAAATTATTTTTCAATGGTTCCCCTTTGTTATACACTATGCACATCGGTGCGTATGGTTTACACCATTCAAGACTTTCGTTATATCTCGCAATAACAATGTCAGTTTTAGGGTCTTTATACGTATACATATCTTTGTGGTCGATGTCGAATTGGAATACGGACCCGTCTACTTTAGATAAATATATCATATTGTTTTTTTTCAAATGTAAACTGTAGGTAAGTTCGAGATTATTTGAATAAATTCTATTTTTGTAAATGACAAAAGTGTCATCACCTTCGTGATGTGTATGAGAAAATGAAATGATTCCACATTGATGACCCATCCGTTGACCATTTACATTTTTAATACGCACTACATTTCCGTGGATAGATTCAATTGAACAAGTTCCGTATAATATACCTAGATACACCGATTTATTGTGTACTTCGCCGAAATCCGATACTCTCAGACATGTGTATTTCATATGAAACGGAACAATTGTTATGCTTTGTTGATGAAAGTAATTATATAGGGCTAATTCAGGAACTTTGTGAATTTTTAGAAGACGCCCATCTCTATTAACATAATCAATCATGTTCCCATATATTTCTATAACTTTGGGAGAACCAATGGCAATCATATCAGTAATGATTTCTATATCTTTTTTGTAGTTAGCAAAGGGTATGTATACGGTATTATCGTTCATTTTACCTAAACACCTGTTCTGAACAAACAAATACCCGTCTTGTATATCTATGAAATCGAAAATACGCACATCACTTCTTGATTTGATGATAGCGTCATATTTCGAGTATTTATCTTGTACTTTTCTATATTTTTTACCTTTTAGTATGTTTTTTGATTTAAATAGTTTGTCACACACGAGCTTGATACCAGTGTACATCGATTCTATACGAGGTAAAATATGAGGTTCTCCTGAAAGCAATGGAACCTCTCTTAGTGGAAACTGTACGATATCATGAAACGACACGTCTTTATAATCAGATTGATTGACTTGTGATTCTTCAAGACCTTGAATAGATGTGTAATTTGTACCATGGACATCTACGTTCTTCCAATACGCACCATATAGGTCCATCTCATTGTTTTCGTGGAATTTTTTTGTATTTTGTATTTCAAAACGTGGGAACCCTGAAAGAATCATTGCGAGTTGCCCTTGTTGTTCAAATACCATAGGGACGAGTTGTTCATCTCTGATGTGTTTTGAGTGAACAACGAGTGTTGTTTCGCGTATTATTCGAATTCTTTTGCAAATATTCATAAACTCTTGTTCTGAATTGTATATAATTATAGTAGGCACGAGAGTATCAAATGTGTCATCAGATTTAATAATTCTATAATTGTCAAACGAATCATTTAATTTATTTATGAGATCAGTGTACTCGTCGCTTTTGGTCAAAATATTATAAACAAACCATGATCCTCTCTTCATAAACACGTTACTATATGAATTCTTACCCATATCATCAACATCCCTATCAAATGTCATTCTATATAACGTGTTTAAATTCATATAATATAAATAGTGATTATATGTATAGGAAATGGACGAAATACGTCGATTGTATTTATCGGTCTTACAGCGAGAAGCCGATGCTGATGGGTTGTACATTTATTCAAATTTATTCAAAGAAACAGGTTCATTGAAACAGATAGAAAATATATTGAAAGGATCTGAAGAGTTTAAGGCGTTACAGTCATGTGTGCCAATAGATTATGATAATAAACTGGAAATACCCGAATTGCCTGAAGAAACGATCCCTTATACCTATCATCTGATTGTTGTAGCTAGATATGACGAATCTACAGAGTGGGTACCGAGAAATGCGACTTTGTACAATAAGGGTGAACCGATAATAAACAATTCTGTTGGCAAACTAATACAGTTACAAAATGTGGGGAGGGAAGGAGAAACGTACTTACATCATATTATTGAAAATTATGATAACCTATGTGAGTATATCATATTTACACAAGCGGACCCATTTAAACACAACGCTGTGTTTGTACAAGATGTAAATGCAAACAATGGAGAAGTCTTTAGGTCGTTTGGAAAACAGTGGCAAAAAGAGTTTCCACCTGATAGAATAGTGGAAGGTGGTATTAGACCAAACATACATATAGGGAACCGCGATTTTGTGTGCATACATCCAGAATTTTGGGAAGACGATGGTTGGGTTCGCATAGTGCGTCGCATAAAGATGCGCAACCGTGTCGAACATATTCTTCCTTGGGTATGTAAACGATTGTCCTTGGATATGCCCACGACGGGCGTACCTATATCTATGTGTGGAATGTTTGGAGTGCATCGTACAAGAATACAAATGTACCCTAAATTATTCTACAAAAGAATGAGAGACTTTTTATTAGAACATCCAGACCACGGATACGTGGTCGAGAGATTTTGGGCAATTTTATTCCTTCTTGGATGTACGTATACAGAAACGAGGGAAAGTGGGAAGCGCGCGCCACAAACGAATGAAAAGTGATTTTTGTGCGAACAGTTCTTTTTGGTACTTTTTGATTTCTGCGAGAGCATTGGCAACAAAAGCTTCAAGATCATCGTCGATTTTAGAATCGAGCTTGAATTTAGCAAGATCGAATTTGGTCAAATCGATGTTATGGGGGAACTTATCAATCCATAATTTAGATAATTTCTTCTTGGATATTTCACCATCTTCAACATTCTTGACATATATATCTTCCTTTACGAGATCGGGATAGTTGGATAAAAATACATGGGGATTGAAAAGATCGGGTTGAAGGCCGTTGGTCGCACCAATTGTGATGTACGCCATTGTGGCAGATTGTTCATTGATAACACCTGTAACAGGATCTGTAAATACGTCTTTTGTAGGTACATATGTAGCAACATATTTGGTGGCGTCGAAAATGAAATCCACATTTCGTAAACCGTTAAGGATTTCTTCGCAACCAACGTTGGTGTAGTGATATTCGGCGAATTTAGGTACCCATTCTATTATTTCGACATCGGGTTGTTTAGCAGTGTAAGCGCCAACAATAATATCGTTGTAGCTTGCCATGTAGCGAAGGAAATCAACGGGTTTAACCTCGTAACCAAATTCAATAAAGTGAAGGCATGATTGTTGAATCAAAGAAACATCGGAATCTTTGTATTCATTCTTTATATCCTCTTCATATGCCATGAGGTAGGCATATGGATCAAAACCCTTGCGTTCAAGTTTGGGTTTTTCAGTGTCTTCAAGGTGTTCTTTCATACGATTGATGAAAAGGGTAGCGTATTTCTCACTATCGAAAAAACCTTTCTTACGGGTACCAGCTTTGCCGGTCTTAGGGTTTGTCCAGATGTCGGTCTCGTCGTTCAAAAAATCAACATTACTTGCTGCGCTGATGTAGGGGTCGAATGTAATAGTTCGATCTTCTTTTTCAGAGAAGACATTCTTGTGTTTCTTACCAAGCTCTTGGTCAGTACCACAGAATTGAATTAAATCGTCGTATGTTGCGATGTACTCAAGGGTAGACATGCTATTATGTATTCTATACACAGAATTTTTTCAGCATATCATTCTTCGAATCAAAATCAAATATTATCTTTTTTATTTTTCCTTCTTTATTTTAATAATGAATCTTGATAACATGTTCCTTCAAATGAAAATGGCGCGTTCAAAAGGTAAGACTCCTCGAAGAAACAACGTAAATGATTTAGATATATGTGTCAACTGTGGGGTAAAAGGAAGGATAGTAGAATTAGACGGCATGCGAGTATGTACTGCTTGTGGGTTTGTAAACCCTGGACTTGTGGAAGCTGAACAGGGTATTAAAAACAATAAACAAAATGGAAACGGATTTCAGATGGGTGCAAGAGTTGTACAGGTTCATAATAAGAACAACAAGATTCACACCCACGTGTATTCACAGAAATTATATACATTAATATATCCTTACCGTAATACAGATAAGAGCATATTGGGAGAAATACATCAAAATGTTATACAATTAAGCAAAAAGAAGCAAGTTGGTCTTCAGGGAATGGACATGTATGTTATCATCGGTATATTTATGGAATGTGCGTTGATAAAAAATCGGGTTCCAATTATACGAGCAAAACTTATTGAACACATAAAGAATGCGAACAACTCTGATCCAAAAAGAAAAACCAAATCACTGGAACAAATTCATAAGAGATATAATGAATATAGAGGTATGAAAGAAATTCGTTCGATTATTCAAGAATGTGTAGATCATCAACCAACCGTTGGAGAACTTACTAAATATTTAATGAACGATTTAAAATTTTCTGATGAAGCAAGGGATAAAGTGTCAAAACTTGTTGCGTTGTTATCTCCGAAGAACAATAACAATAATATACCAAATCGTATTGCGAATAAGTCAAATAGTGAAGTGGCCGCATTCATTGTGTTTGTTGTAGCATCTCAACAAAATATACTATGGCGTATCGACCCGAATGCTCATAAAGCTAAAAAAATATACGGCGTGTCGACAAGTGTTATTACGACCATGTACAAAGCGTTACTTCAAATGAAGTCACCATTCGCATTAAAGCCGGTAAGTGAACTATTCAAATCGAAACAACAAAGCCCCGAGAAGCCTACCCCTCAAAAATCAAGCCCCAAGAAGCCTATCCCTCAAAAATCAAGCCCCAAGAAGCCTATCCCTCAAAAACAAAACAATATAAAGAAATTTATCATTCAGATAGGAGATAAAAAGAGAAGGTGTATTACATACCCTAAGCCTGTTATTAGAAGTGAAGCAATTGCCCGTGGAATAAGTAAAGATATTGTAAATGACAATAAAATGACAAAGGAATCATTATGCACTCTTTTGAAGCAGCATCAATTGGCAGGTGCGTAGAGATAATTTTACACCTTTGCTTTTGAATGTTTTGCACGTCTTATCAGCACATCCGCAGAAGCACTTTTGATACATCATGCGCGTCTTAGGATGGATAACGAAATAAATGTACGCAGACGAGTGTTCCTTTTTTATGTTCATACAATATCTCGAATTTGTATTAGCGACAAAGTAATCATCTTTGTAATGTTGAATTTGAGTGACACAATCCTTATAATTTTTGTGCAGAAGTGCTGTTTCTGGAATGAGATCTTCTGTACATTGTAGACACAAAACTGTCGATTGTTTCTCCTGTTTCCTATTTGTGTACGATAAGCGTATAGATGTTTCATTCATTGCGCGTTGTGATATACTTTTCTGTACTTTTTTTATTGTCGTCCCGTATACTTTGAAAGCTGGTAGATACATTGTATCTTCTTGAGGCGTTTGTTTTGGTTTGACAGAACCTATCATCCTAAGACCGGTTGAATACACACTTTCATCAATACCTTTTACCCATTGAAACGACTTTGATATATTTTTTGCTTCTTCAACTGAAGTATATGTGAGAGAATGAAATATGACATGCACACCGTATATAGTAGTTTCATCTTTTCTGAAACATATAACATATACAGCTTCAGGGAAATCAATCGCGACGCGCTGAACAAATGCGTCGACATCGAATGGGTTATCTGTATTTTTGAGGTCAATGTCAAGGAAATATCTACATTTATCCGCATTGCTTCTTTCAACGAGACAAACGGGTGTTTTGGAGAGGATAAGGTTTTTGTACGTTTTCCAGAAATGTTCTGATTTTTCTTTTGTCAAAATGAGTTTACCACCATCCATGAATAGATGTGTGGCTAACTCTTTCTTATCTGTACTCAATCCATTTGATGAGCAGTATCCTTTCATTGTATATCATATATACGTGATACTTTTTTAAATCGATAATTCAAAACAACAATGTGAATAATCACCTAAAGAACGCGTTACATATAAGTATCCAAACAAACAACTACATAAAGAAACATTCACTGTATCTAACATCAAAACAATGGAGAACACTCAGATTTTCCTCGAATACATGATCCCCCATATGATCGATGCGCTTCACAAAGAAGGCGGGCTCATCGACCATATTATTGACGAAGTTATTGCATCTAAAAATGTCGAAGATCGTAAGTCTATCAAAGACAAAATCTGCACGGCTTCTAATCCGTATGTCAACGACGTTCTTCTTAGAAAGAACGCAGAAGAACCTAAGAAGAAGCGACAATACAATCGCAAAAACAAGCAAGACAATGCTGCTTCTCCCGAGCCTGTGAATGCACCTGAGCCTGTTCCCGAGCCTGTGAAGGTACATGAGCCTGTGAAGGTACATGAGCCTGTGAAGGCACCTGAGCCTGTGAAGG
>Ga0209502_10000834_pt1 | contig 30433 bp, 43 predicted proteins | sample ArcticOcean_MG_C_10_FD_187442 | JGI IMG/M metagenome (GOLD analysis project Ga0209502, IMG submission 187442) | Marine microbial communities from western Arctic Ocean - ArcticOcean_MG_CB11_90 (SPAdes) (version 2) | ecosystem: Environmental > Aquatic > Marine > Oceanic | place: Arctic Ocean... | reverse complement strand
TGATAATTCGTTCATATTTGTAGTATTCGTAATTTCGTTCCGATTTTTATCTCTATTACGATTCATATTTGCAGTATTCATAATTTCATTCTGCCTTATTTTGAATATTCTCGGATCTCTATCACGGTTCATATAGTATCATATAACATTTTATATATGTCTTTCAAATATAATATATTCTGGAAATATGTTTTTCAGTCTATTTTTATGTTTCATGTAGATGGTAAGTTTTTCATGATTTGACATGGACTCTGTGAAAAAGTCGATTTTTTTTAGTTCGTGATGTACTTCAAGCTCGATGCGAAACCCCCTATTACGTTCGGGGTGAAGATCTTCGAGTAATTGCCAGGTTTCATTTCTAAACCTGCGAACGGCATCCGTTACAAGTAGATCTTCTTGCAATATAATTGCAGAATAACTACGCAACTGGTTGCGTAGGGTGCCGACACGTCGTACGACATTCATTTACATATATTATAACACACGTTTTTAAGTCTACTTATTCACACCGATGAGTAAACTTATTAACGAGGCTACTTCAATGAGTATTAAGGCTTGTTGAGACATGACAAGAAGTTTGGCTCGTGTAGTTTTAGGGGCGAATTCCCCATATCCAACACTTGACATGGTCGTAAAGGAAAAGTAGAATGGGTCGATGAGTGATGTAAACCCGAATTCAACTGGTTTCAACGTGGCGTATAACAGGCCGTACATGAGTGTTATTACAATCACAGAAACCGGAATATGCATTTATTATATATACATATAATAAATGTGGCTGACCCTGACCCTATTGGGTATCATTTTATACATTTTAACCATACGGGTGAAAAGGGAAAGATCTATAGACTATAAATGTTTTTTACTGACACTCCCCACGTCCAAGAAAAGAAAAGAAACATTTTTAAAATCCCATGACAATACTATACCCCTGGAAATAATATACGGGACAGATACCAAAAAAATTGAGAATATATCAGATTTTAAACATCTCATCAAACCCGAATATTACAGGGAAGCTATTCGAATGCATTACAACCCTTCACGTAAACGCCCCGATATTACATATATAAACGCGGGGGCTATAGGGTGTTACATGGGACATATGGATTTTTACGAGCGGTGCTTTGCTCAAGGTTTGAAATATGCCGTGATGTTTGAAGATAATGTAATCGTTAAAAGTCCTGAACTTTATGCACAAATTCAAGATGTTATCGACACACTGGGAAACAATTTCGAGATCTGTTTTTTCCACTGCTTATCCAGATTACCTGATGGTCAAGAGAAGGGGTTAGAAAGTGTGAAGTGGATCACGAGTATGAAATGTTACCTCGTGAATGTCGAAAATATGAAGAAATACTATCAACATTTCTTCCCAATCGATAATCATGTCGATCTCAAACACGAAGATATTATCGCAGAAGGTGCAAGAGTATTTTATAAAGATTCTCGAGATTATATGAAAATCGATAGAACTGGTCCAAGTACTATCGGTCATCACGATTGGGGGTATAAACACCGCTTTTCGCGCCAATATCCACATCTTACAACTGAAGTGTTGAAAATGGGGTATTAAATCGAGACTATACTGCGGTGTGTTCGTCTATACTCCGTCGACTAGTTCTACTACCAATTTTCGTAAATGCACCTAACCACCGATTTACAGCACTGATTGAATTAGTAGCCGACCCTGTGTCATCGGAAACAAGTACACTCAAGCCATTACACACATCGGGCTTATTTTCCTTATCCGGAAACTGTTTCAGAAACGCATGTATAGTCTCAGCCGGGATATCGGGAGAGTCGTCGAGTAGTCTATCGTAATCTTCGCGACATTTCATTACAAATTCCACTACACCCGCGCGATGTCTTACATCTAACGAGAGTTCCATATCTATGTTTCTATAAAATTTAGACCACTGTACACACATAGCAGAATGCCCCTCAGATAAACTTAAACTTTGACTAAACTTACTTATGGATGTCAATATCCCCCCCATAACGTTTAAAAATGCAAAAAAGTATTGAATAGCGATAATACGCACCTTCATGTCATTACTCAAGTCGCTATTCCCACTCGGGTTAAGTACTGCAAACCCACCAACACCCGTTATACTCGCTATAATAATACTCGGATAGGCTAAATAATCATTTGTTTTCTTGAACGACAGTCTCGCATGATTATGTAACCATCTATACCCGGCAGCCTTTTCTGCCCATTTTATTAACAATTTTTCTTGTTTATCACACCAAGTACCACAATGGGGCACATCCGATTCACCCATATAGATTTAACTGATATATTTTTCGAGATCCGGTTTCATCTCCTGTACCCACCACTTCTTTTCGTCTGGGTCCCATTTTGCGCCATGAGATTTGGCTACATCTTTTTCATCATAAGGAACGTTCAATAAAATGCGAGCGCCTTTCACCGCAAGCGGTTCTACTACCCATTTCAAAGCTTCCTCTTCAGATGTAAATGATTTATATACAGCCCCACTGTACCCGTCAATCTGCGCCTTAGCGTCCTTCCACGTGGTGTACACCCCGGGAATATGTCCCCGAATGACCCTATAAAACTTGTTTTTACCAGACTTAACGATTCCACCGGCACTCGTAAATGCTAATTTATCCACTTCTTCATTCTTTGGATCCCCATTATGCGCCTTTACCCACTTCCAATTGACATATTTCAATTTACTACGAGCTTCATCAATAGCGATCCACAATTCTTTATTTTTTACCGCAGTCCCCGTAGACGTTTTCCATTCGTTTTTTTTCCAATTTATTATCCAACTGCTAATTCCGTTCTTCACATACTGACTATCGGTGAATATACAGACTTCGTCTATATTTCGTTTTCCACATTCTTCTAACGCTTTCAGAACCGCAGTCATCTCCATAACATTGTTAGTCGTGTTAGACTGTTTACCACTAAGTTTAAAGTCATTTCCGATAGCACCCCAACCACCACGACCGGGATTACCCAGGCAACTACCGTCAGTATAGACATCGTACATATTCATTTAACGTGTTTCTCTTTTATATCATGGTACGTTGAAGCTTTCTTGGGTGTTTTACATATAGTATCTCCACAGTGGTCCCTGTTCTGATAGATAGAGTTTATAGAAGTTGAAATTTCGTTACACGACTTCAACGACCACCGACCCAATACAGGTTTATCGATTTTAAATAATAATCCAAATATTTTCTTAATCATTATCTATCTCTGGGGGGGTACATTTAATTACGTTTTCAGGTTTGAAAAAATCATTAAATGGGCAAAATTCACAACGTCTGTGACGTATCGCACAGTCTAGTACATCGGCATTTTTCATACAGGGTTTTTTCATGGCATTTTTTCGTTGTCGATACGTCCGTCGCCGAATAATAGAAAAACATACCGGGGTTTGACCTAGAGCTAACATATAATAGTAAATAGAATATATCTTTTAAGATAGATTTAGGCGAGTTCATCTTCAACTTCTATTTTAAGTTTACAGTCAGCTTTCGGGTAAGCCACACATAACATGGTATACCCCCTCATCATTTGATGTTCATCAAGAAAGGATTGAGCATCTTGGCTTACATGACCCCACACTAATCTCGCCACACACGCGGAACACGTACCCTCACGACACGAATACGGAAGATCGAGTCCTTCTTGTTCCGCAGCGTCTAGAATATACGTATCACCGTCACATTCAAACGTTTCATCACCACCGGGTGTAATCAACGTAACTTTATAGTTCGCACGAACAGCTACACGAGACTTCTTCTTGATAAGACGAGTTCGTGGTACAATGGGTGACTTAAGATGACAAGTGGTAAGGGTAGACATGATAGTTGACCATGGAGTTTCGTTTTTAAATAGCATTATTCGTGCAATTTAAAAAGGATTGTTTTATATATTTTTTACTATCAAACGAATATTTGATACTTAGTTGCTGAAAGCCAAACCGCCCATTCCGCTTTGAATGCGGAGGACGTTGTAGTTAACAGCGAACATGTTGAGGTTGGTCGCGACGGCGCCCGCCTTGGTCTTGATGGCAACTTGCGCGTTATCGATGCGGGAGAAGTTGCAGGTACCGGTCGGCTGGTGCTCTTCGGGCTTGAGCGCGAAAGAGTACGAGTACACACCGGGCAGAGGCGAGCCAGTGTGGTGGTTGTAGGCTTGGACTTGGTTGAAGTACTTACCGGTTTGCTCCTTGAAGCGGTCTTGGCCGTTAAGCACAAGCTTGAACGTGTCGACGGGGCCGGCAAGTTCTTCGGTCCAGGCAACACCTTCGGAAGTCGCTTGCAGAAGGGGGGCACCGGTCATCGCCGTGGCGACGAAGCAGTTACCGGAACTGGCACCCGCGCACACGTTCGACGCGAGGGTCGCGACAGACGAGCTGGTGAAGTTCCACAAGTTGGAACGGGACACCGAACCCTGGTCAGCGCACCACACAAGCTCCTTAACGGGGTGGTTGTAGGAGAGGCGGATCTGCTTGACCTGGCCAGCGCTGGCAAGAGCGTCGGAACCGGTATGCTGAACCTGCTCGATCAGGTATTCGTGACCCTTCTGGGCGAAGCGGCGACGCTCTTCGGTGTCCAGGTAGATGTAGTTGGCGTACACCTTGAAGGTGGAACCATCGGTGTATTGGTCGAACTCGGAGGACAGGTCGAAATCCAAACGGACTTCGTGGTACTGGAGCGCGATCAGGGGGAGCGCCAAACCGGGGTTGCGGTTGAAGAAGAAGATCAGAGGGAGGAAGATCTGACCGGCATCGGCACCGGGGGTGGTCATCTTACCCCAAGACGCCTTCTTGGACTCATCGAGGTACAACTCGGAGTACAAACGCCACCACCTTTGGTAGTGCTTGTCGATGCGCTGACCACCGATGGACAGTTCAACATCCTTGATGGCACGCTCCGCGGCGAAGCACGTGTCATCGGCGGCACCGGTGATTTCCACGAGACCAGCCTTGGCCTTCATCTCGACGTACATGTCGGCGACGAGGTCACCGTTACGGGCGACGGTCACGGAGACACGGCCGTTGTCAGCGGGGTTACCGTTGACGGTTTGTTCGATGTTTTCCATCGCGAAGTTGGTGTGGCGCTTGTAAACAGCCTGGAAGAAAGTTACAGCGGGGTTGCCGGTCAGGTATACATCCTGGGCACCGTAAGCTACGAGTTGCATGAGACCACCGGCCATTTTTTTTGTTGTACTATACACCAACATTTTATTTCAGCGCGAAAAAACATGCACCCTTTTTCCTGTGTGTACATAAAATGTCAACCACCCCCGAGAAGAAAGAAGAGTCTGAATATGAGTCCGAGTCTGAGTCCGGGTCCGAGTCCGGGGTCGAGGAAGTTGTTGGTGCTGAAGATGCGATTGACCTCGCGGAATATGAAAGTGAAGATGAAGGTGAAATCGACCCCGTAGGTATCATGGTCGAACTTTTAGAAACTGCTCTGATCACACCCGAAGGTGAGACGGTCTGCAGTGCACTCGTGAATGTGGGACGGCAAATTGAAATACAAAATAAAATTATGGTCAAACTTTTGACCACGCTTCAAAAAAATTGAGCTTAGAAAAATGACCCCCTAATATAGAAAATGTCAGAGGGTACTCACTTCATCAGCGAAAATGCTGGGCACGAGGAAGCAAACAGTGCCATGAGGACAAATGAAATTAAAACTTTTAGCGATGTAGAGTTCAAACACTTCATCGACGAATTGGAACATATGTGGAAGATTAACGAGCATAACGATCAATACTTGTCTTACCGAATTGGATACGATAATTTTTTTACAAAAAACGAACTTAGTGAAGATGGTCTACCCACGAGTGTAAATATCGAAACGATCTGCACCAAATACAAAAACGTTCGAGATGGCCTGTGTGAATTATATCATAGGGCCGACACACTTAAACTCTTGGAGTTCGAACGTGAGAATGAAGACGTGAAAATGGCTACGAGAATTAACCGTCTGATCGATCAAGTAGATGATGCTTGGCAAATTGTATTTCGTAACGCTCGCATTTATGATAGAGTAAACAACCCTACATATGTTCCAATTAACCCAGAATCCGACCCATCTCTTTTCCGTGTATCCACAATCGCGAACATTCAAGAGCTTTCCCCATTCCAACAGTCTATTTTACAAACACTTCGGTACCTTTACGAAAACAACATTAAGAGATACAAAGGACAATGCTGTACTGAAATTAAAACAGCATCTGGGGCTTCTACGAGAGCGTGGAAACCCATACAGACGATCCAAGAGTTTGTGTACAGTGTCAGTAAGAAGGAGATACATTTTGAACTATGGAAAAATTTGACATCGCGTGGGACTGGTCATCGTGACGTTATCACGTATCTATCAAATTGTAACGACATGCAATTTCCCGACATTGTCAAGAACCGTCATGTATGGTCATTCAACAATGGTATTTTCATCGGTAAAGAACGGTTAGATAAGGACGGCGCCTATAAGTCTTCGTTCTACACGTACGATTCACCCGAGTTCAAATCACTCGATCAAACTGTTATGAGCTGTAAATACTTTGATCAGGAATACACTGACCATTCACAACTTGAGGATTGGTACGATATCCCCACGCCATATTTCCAGTCTATTCTGGATTACCAGAAGTTTGACGAAGATGTGTGTAAGTGGATTTACGTTTTAGGTGGTCGTCTATGCTTCGACGTTAACGACATGGATGGTTGGCAAGCGATTCCTTTCCTAAAGGGTGTTGCGCGCTCCGGTAAGTCTACACTGATCACGAAGGTGTTTAGAAAGTTCTACTGTACGGAGGACGTTCGCACGCTTTCAAACAATGTCGAGAAGAAGTTCGGTCTGTCTTCCATTTACGACGCGTTCATGTTTATCGCCCCCGAAGTTAAGAATGATCTCGCACTCGAACAAGCTGAGTTCCAATCCATTGTGAGCGGAGAAGACGTCTCGATTGCGGTAAAACACGAGAAAGCCAAATCTATCGAATGGAAAACGCCGGGTATTCTTGGTGGGAACGAGGTGCCCCACTGGAAGGACAACTCGGGAAGTATTCTGCGCCGTATTTTGACAGTCAATTTTGGTAAACAAGTAAAAAATGCCGACCCTACGTTAGATGTGAAGTTAGAGAGTGAACTCCCTGTCATTCTTCAAAAATGTGTGCGCGCGTATTTACTCTATTCGCAGCAGTACGCCAATAAGGATATCTGGAATGTTCTTCCGGAGTATTTTAAGAAGGTGCAAAAACAGGTCGCACTCGTTACCAGTCCACTCGAGAACTTCTTACAGTCGCATATGGTCAAAATAGATGAGAACTCTACTTGTCCCATGACCGTCTTCCAGGATGCATTCAATAACTTCTGCGTATCCAGAAACCTTGGTAAGAAGACCATCAATTACGACACGTATATCGGGCCATTCAGTCAGAGAGATCTATCGGTGGCCGTCGATTCGCGGCTGCATAATGATATGATGTACGATGCACAGGAATTTGTAGTGGGTCTCGACGTGGTCGTGTCTCTTAACAATTAAAATGTACGCGTAAAATATATGGGTCAGTTTAACCATTTCGTCAATAACGAAAATATACCATCGTTTAATGAAGTCTTACGATCTGAACCGTACTTAACAGACGCTAACCGAAATAAACTACAACGTGCGCGCACAAAGGAGAACATGCGTGTATACGATAAGATGACGAATCTGACACAGAAGAGAGTTGAAAATTCTAATGTCATGAAACTCGTGGTGAGTCCACTCCAACTCGGATTTTTTAACGCTATAGTCAACAGGGAGTATGACGCGAAGGCAAAGCGTATCAACTTAGAAAATGTAATTAATAAACCTATACCTGGCAGGGTTACGTTACCGGGTACGACCTTAGATATAGAAGTTACGAATATCAAGTTGATATATGGTCGTTACACTGGGGGTATGGAACGTTCCAAGTCTGGTATAGTCGGTAAATTTAACCCGGCGACGAACTATTTCATGGCACAGATAACTGCGAATATGTATGATGGGTCCGTTAGACAAGGTGTAAACTTCCGCATATATAGGAATGGTAAAATACACTTTTCGGGTGGGTTCATGAACAACGACATCACACACGCTGGGAAAATTCAAAAGTACATTGTAGACAATTTTACAAATAGAGAAAACTTTTTATACAATCCTATAATTTATAACAATATCACTGGTCAATTTAAGATAAATGGTCGGATCGATTTGACGAAAGTAGCTAGAACATTTGCAAAGACTGGCAAAGTTGAATACGAACCAGAACTTCAAGCGTCTTTACGCATGGAATATAAGGGTAGAACATTCCAACTGTTTACGTCTGGTGTGATACAAATCCTAGGAGTCGCCAATAACGCTGGTATGTTAGCGTCATACGATATAGGGAAGAGCTTCACAAAAGAATTGGTCGTCTTAGAATGTATAAAAATTGTGAGTACTCAAGTGACTGACCGTGTCGCAAAGCGCCGCGTCGTGAAGACGGTGAATACTACTAAAAGTATAGGAAATGTGAACTATGATAAAAATAAAAAACGAATCATCATTTCAAAAAAGATGTGCATGTCACATTCTAAACCCGAACTCGTGTCCTTCGCCAAAAAACTTGGTATAATGAATATCAAGTCTACTACCACAAAAACCGCGTTATGCGAACTCATTAAAAAACACGTATACGGCAATTTTACCGTGAATGGTCACCCATGCAAATCACAATCAAAGGAATATTTAACCTCTGTAGCAATGACTAAGGGTATAACCGTATCCGATACCGACACCGTAAATGCGTTATGCCAAAAGTTGGAAATCCCTCCTCCTACTACACGCACCAAAAAAAATATGACCACGACCAAGGCCAAGTCGACGATTAATGCGGCTAATTATAAAAAACGTCGGTTAAACGATGAAAGTGTTAAGGAGAATATAAAGAAACTTTATGGTAATAAATGGCTTACCCAATATAAAAACGTAATGGAACCTCTTAATAAAAACGTAGCGGAAATGCAAAAGGCTATCAACGCACTCAATCTTAAAAAGAATCAAAAGGGTTTACCATTTAAGAAGGGTGTAGATGACGTTAAAAAGAGTGTGGTGAGAACATGGAAATCGCAGCGCAAAGTTGAGTTGAATAAAAAATTGAATAATTTGAATAACATTTTTGCTAAAAATCTCGAAAATTTAATGAATGTTACAACGCCGTCGCCTCCGAAGAAGAATAATAAGAAAACTCGATTCCCTAAAGGTACGCGAGTCGAACAAATTTAAAAACAATTCACGAATATCATACATGGATAACCCGAGAGATATTTTTCTACAACTCGCGCGATCAAAACCCGAAATACAAATAGACAATATGGAAAATGTGAATATCTATATACGAGAACATATTCTAAACACTATATTTTACGTGATAGTAGAGTATATTAAATTTGAACGCAGTACCCATGACACGGGGTTTGGCCCGATCGAAGAAAGTTATTACTGTACAGATGAATTTATCGACGCCGACGATGCACGTAAATGGATAAGAGAAAACATACCCGATGATGACATGGCTCTAATCATGTATGTGTTCGACAACCCCCGTAAAATGTATAGGTCTAAACATAGACGTACACTTTTATACCTTACAAACATGTTATATTTCGATTTATAAGTTTAGTGGGTTCAGAAATCTGTTTCAAATGTGCTGCGTGATATGAAAAATCATACCCTACAAAAGTCGTTTTTATTTTATCAGAAAGTGCAAACCCTTCGTATCTCTTCGCAACACTCTCACATACAGCTCCATTTTCAACTTCCATTAACCTATCTTCAAGCATAATGAACTCTTTCAATCTTTCTTTTGACATTCCATTATTCTTCATTTTAGTAAACATTTCTTTAGATTTTCCTTCCGTTAAGTGGAAATATTCCGTTTTGTATCCCAAATGAGAAACCTGAGTCTTATTATTAGTATCTATGTTGACTGTAAAAATAATATACAGAATTACTACAAGTAATGCGGGTAGTATCATTTAGTAGTATCCAAGATATTAAAAAGATCTTTAACTTTGTGTAAAATATTGAAAAGTTGGCGGTCGTCACCAATCGTTTTGGGGTCGATAATTTCCATTTCAATCTGATACACGACTGGGTCTTCACTGTCCATGTCGTGAGTGTCACCCATGCACGTGGTAAGGTCAATACTTAAATTTTTTCTGATGAAAGAGAGACGTTCTTTCATCTTCTTTTTATCCATCGTTCTGTCAACGTCTGCCACTGGTGTTTCTTTGGAGATACTGACTCGGAAATCGAAAGGTGTGTTCGAATTGTTTTTGAAATCCTCGTTGTGGACGCGATGCTTCTGAATCACGGTTTCCTCACCCGTGTTTTCGTCGATGGTGATACGCGTATTGTCAGTTTCACGGTAGAAAACTTCCTGTGACGTAGACATGATCTTTTCCCAACCGGTATATTTTTGGAGACGGCGCATCACGGCGGTGAAAGGCTCTTTACCGACATTCGTATCGAACATCTTACCATTGAATTTACCGAGGCGAATTTCAATCTCCACGTGTTCATCGTTTCTGTGAAGGTCGATAATAGGTTTTACTTTATCATATAGGTATTGAACGTCCATTGTAATCAAACTTATATAGTTGTAATTCTCTAAGTAACTTAGGTTAAAGTTTTCTTTCATTTTTAATACATGCAAGGTTTCTACAATAATGGCAATACGTGTTTTTTTAACGTAGCGATACAATGTTTGTTAAACGTGCGCGAATGTACAGAGTACATTTTGAATAATAAATATACAGGTACATGTGAATTTACTAAAGTATACGTAGATCTGGTACATATATATTTCAAAAACGCATCAGGTAAAATCAATATAGAGCACCTTCTCCAGAAGTTTAGGGACGTGTTTCCCCGATTCAAAGTGTATCAACCACACGATGCACAAGACGCGTTGTTTTGTATCATAGATATTATCGAAAAGGAGATTCCCATAGTAAAGACTTTAGTATATGGAAAACGCGCGCAGTATACTGTATGCCCGAGTGGTACAAAGACGATGGAAGAACCGTTTAGTTTCTTAATACTGAACAATTCTGATACACGGGATAAAGTGAGTGATATGATAACACGCTCCGAGAAGTGGTGTGTGTTGAGCGATTACAAAGACGATTCTGGTGTTACACATAACGTTTCTACAACACGTTCAACGATAACGGAGTATCCGAAAATTCTATTTATTTCGTTCGATAAAAAACAATTCGTGGAGATGGACGAATTCAAGCAGTATGAAATATGTGGGAGTATAGTTCATATTGGAACACAAAATGGTGGGCATTACATAACTATTCTAAAACGGCGTGACGGTAAGTGGTACTTACACGACGATGACGTAATAAAGGAGGTCGAATTCCCTGTTAAACATGCACATCATGTACTCATGTACAGGATAAAAAATCAACCATCTTAATATCTTCCTTAATATTCACGAGCGTTCTATAAAACGTCCGCCGCCCGTTCGGGTAGGTCTTATCATGACGCCTCTGAACAGGTTTCCACCACATCGGTTCGTCTTGATGCATATATTGACACTCTACGATCGCGTCTTCTTCCACGTGCACTTCCCGGGGAACTTGATCTTCGTGTATTTCGGATTCAAAAATGAGTTTTCCTCGATCTTGAACGTATAGACGCCATGTGGTACCTTTTTTTTTGAATTGGAAATCAATCGTATTCTTATCCCTTGGCTTCCATTTAAACATGGTTTCGTGTGTTCCCGTTTTAATAGTGGCCCTTATCGGTGTAAAAATGAGACCATCAATTTTTTGTGTAACGGTGGGTAAATACTCATTCATAAATAACTCGAAATCATTTAACATATAAATTTTTTTAACTTTCATTTTAATTGGATCGTATTTTAAAACGGTCAACATTTTAACAACTTTTTCGACATCGTCAAGGCGATCAATAAAGTTTTTATTTCCGACAACCGTACCTGAGGCCAAAAGACAATCGTAAATCATGAATGTATCTTCATACAACTCACCTTCGAGAATCGTCCCCTCATATATAGGCTTTCTAAAATTGAGAGGACATTCGAACATGTCAAGTGCCCGATTCACGAATACACACCGCTTCTTGTTTTCAAACATAAATGCTAAAAGCATATAGCGCGTACCGTCAGTCTTTTCGCATACAGCGTATGGTTGACTTTTCAATACAGGGAAATGTGTATATTCGATGGATACGGGTTGGCACCCGGGAAATGTACCCTTGACACCCCAGTGAGTTTCCATAAAGGATATCGCATATGTGTAAATAGGACCGTCCCTGTTTACATATAGACGTTGCATCTGTATTGAGATATTAATTTATTCTTTAAGCCGATTTAATACCGGTAGAGTTTAGGATATTTCCAAAACACTCGTGTGTGTATGTACTCGTGACTTCAGCTGCCGTATACGCGACAATCTTTACACCAGATTCTTTAAATTTTTCAAACATTACACTCGACTTAGGTGCAATTTTGAAACTACTAGTTCGCCTATCTTTAATTTTTTTGAGAGTATTCTTGGTCATCATAACCCACGCTTTAGGGTCTGTACTTTTAACTGTGTACATATCTCCGTCTATGGACCCACCAACAGTCGTGTCGAAATGTAACCCCATTTGTGACACGGGCTCAGTAGACGCACACTTCACCTTTTCCGCGAACATATTCCAGTCTATACCCTCCTTTACACCTGGAAACACGACGATATCGTAATTGTCATTCGGTTCGAGTACATTTGTTAAGGCATTCGCGTCAATACTCACACCAAAGTCTATGAAAAGTATCCTATCATATGTTTTGATACAGTTTTGAATTTTTTCAGACTTAAGAAACGGGTCGTCATTCACGAACATGAGTTCATTTTGTACATTTTTTTGCATACATTGAATATTGAATCGTAACACGGTATGTAATGCCTTTACGTGACATGATCGTGACCGCGTGACAATTATAGTTGCAACGCGCATATTACAACTATCTAAGCCTTAAGCCTTAAGCCTGTGTTTTAGACAACCTGTAAATGGTAAATTACCTACGTGACCAAGTGTCGTTTGTACATCCGCGTAAATTTTACCGTCCATTTGCTGCCAGCGTCTACAAAACGCGTAATCTTCGGATAAGTATCGCTTCGAAACCGGATCGATCATACAATCAAATAGAGCACAATACTCGTCAAAATCACGGTTCTGGTGATCATTTTTACACGTGAGTGTATCCTTATACTCTTCATGCATTCGCTCAAGTGCAGTACGTTTAATCATCATAAACCCTGTCGGTCCATCGAGAACTTCAACAAACCCATCTACAACCGACCGTCTATGTGCACCTATATTTACAACCAGACTGGACGAAAGGAGGCTAGGGTTTCGTTCATCTTTTTCTTCCATTCCACGCTTGACGTTATCCCACATGACAACCTTTTTAGGATAACACGCTACAGAAATATCATGACCGGATTTTGCAAGGCGTACAACGGATTTCGCGTCAAATTCTACGTCCGCATCTATAAACATGAAGTAATCTGCGTCGGTCTTTTGCATAAATCTACCTAGAGAAACGTTTCTCGCTCGATGCACGAGACTTTCGTTTTCTGTGGTATCAATCATCAATTGAATCCCCTCCTTCACTAATTCTACTTGAAGGCGAATAAGACTCGCCATATATTGTTCAAGACATAGCCCCCCATAACATGGGGTGCTTAAAAATATTTTCATGAATAACTACATTTTATTACAATTTATCCTCTAAGTATCCTTTTACAATCGTTACAATTTTGTTCAAAGTGGGCGTCGATACAGAGCATTTTTCGCACACCTCTGTTTTTGATACACGTGTTTGCAGCGCCATAAATATAACTGCGGCTGCCACACTCTTCGGTGATTTGCTCATAAGGTCGACACAATTTTCTATATCCACACACTTTCTATTACACAATAGCCGCTCGTCGCGAGATACGTCAAAGTTATTGAGTAACCGTTGCATCATGTTATGTGGTTTAGTTACATAGTTCTTATCAGTTTTCTCGTCGTCTATCACTTCCATAAATAAATCTGTCGTCCGACTCACATCCTTTGACTGGATGCCAAACATTGTCGAAATTTCTTCGGTTGTTCTTGGCAAGTTTGAAAGGCGACACGCGTATAAAACGCAGTTTGCCTTTATCCCGGCGCGTACAGCTCCCCGAGTAAGTTTACCCTCGTTAAATCTTTTGTACAGCGTCTTCGCATCTTTGAGAACGGCTTCGGGTAAATCCCTACACGCTTCGTCGATATCCTTATATGCGTGGAACAGTGATCGATCCCGATGATTCATTGAACTATGAAAGTTAATCTTTGCCATACGTTTCGTTTCATACTTTGAAGAATAACGCGTCTCTATGACAGTACCTTTACCCCACGAATCAGAAAATAACTCGTGATTCGCTGATGGGATATTACATCTAGATGGATCAGCAACGCGACCGTCTTCTGTCACACCACTCGTCCATTCAGCTGTGTCATCGATAAATATAGAATCGACTAAACCACACCCTGTACACACCATTCCCTCACGCGTGACAACCTTCTGCTCGTTGCAAGAGGTGCACGTATAATATTTATTTACTGACTTGATTGTTGGTTTATGTAATATTTGGTCCAGATCGGACCATATAGTAGCCAGTATTGTTTCCATTTATTCTTACACACCTTTTAAAAAAGTTTCAAAATTTCGCACTTAGGCTAAAAATTATGTTCGTCCATCTGGAGTTTCGCCTGCGTTTCGATTCTGTCGACCATATCCTTAAATCTAGACGAACCAGGACTCGATGGTTTCCAGTCGGACCACATAGCATCGATCGTTTCGTATCCGGGTGGTAGTTCTATTCGCCCCTCTAGTTCCGAATCCGATACTACAAAACCACTCAAATCAGTTTCGTCACTGTCTGAATCGTCGAGTATCTCACTGTCTGCGTCCATGTTAATCTCGTCGAGTATGACATATAGAGCCTCTTTAATATGCATGAAAATGGTATCACCGTCTTGGTGGTGTTCGCATACACTATCACCTCTTAATATGTTCGTATCATCGTCGAGTGTGTACACTTGCGCATCTTTGTATATTAAAGATGTTTCTGAGTAATATTTAACTATGAGGTAATCCTCACAATTCTCTTGCACTACAGCGTATATTTCGTCTTCCACGTCTTCAACGTTCACTAAAATTTTTATTAAATCTCCAGAGTATATTTCTGAAATTGCTATCATATCTAAAGAGATCAGACAAAAAATATTCATAGCTATTACCACACGTGATGGGAGTAAAAATTCTTTCTAAAGTCGACTGTAAATATTGCGACGATGCGGAGACATTATGCAAAAACCTAAATCTCGAATATAGTAAAGAATTGGTAGATAAATTGGAATTAAAAGAACGATGTGGATCCGGGGCTGTATCGTACCCCCAAGTTTTCGTAAATGATAAATACGTGGGTGACTACTTCGCGTTTGAAGAGTATATAGATAGCACCGAACAGATACTTCTCCCTACACTCGCCAGGTTTACCGTATTCCCTATTGAGCACGAGAATCTATGGTCCCTGTACAAAAAGGCTCAAATGTCTAATTGGACAGCGGAAGAAGTTGATGTATCTACCGACATGGACGACTGGAAAAAATTGACCGATAACGAACGCCATTTCATCAAATATATTCTTGCATTTTTTGCGGGGTCAGATGGTATCGTATTTGAGAATATAAACAATAATTTTGCCGACGAAGTGCAACTTACCGAGGCACGCTCCTTCTATGCGTATCAATGTCACAATGAGATGGTTCACGGGGAAACGTACAGTAAACTCATAGATAAGTATATCCGAGACTCGGCAGAAAAACAAAAACTTTTTGACGCCATTCAGACTGTTCCTTCGATCAAACATAAAGCGCAGTGGGCGATGAAATGGTTCGATAAATCCCAAACGTTCGCTGAACGACTTCTTGCATTCGCGTGCGTTGAAGGTATTTTCTTTTCGGGGAGTTTTTGTGCCATCTTCTGGCTAAAAAAGCGTGGGCTCATGCCCGGCCTGTGCTTTAGTAACGAACTCATTAGTCGAGATGAAGGTCTTCATTTAGAGTTCGCACTCGAATTGTTTAGAATGTTGACTTTTAAACCAAATGAAGAAACGGTTTACGAGATTGTAACCGATGCGGTAAACATAGAAAAGGCGTTCATTTTAGAGTCTCTTCCATGTAGTCTCATAGGTATGAATTCCGATAAGATGTCTGAGTACATCGAGTACGTCGCGGATCGTTTACTTAAACAAGCGGGGTTCAATAAAATCTGGAACACGCAAAATCCCTTTGATTTTATGGAAAATATTTCCCTAGATGGAAAGACTAATTTTTTTGAGAAACGTGTAGGCGATTATGGCAAAATGGACGAAACGACACCGATTTCGTTTGACGAAGAATTTTAATTAAACGTCAAATCTCTACCGTCGTCAAGTTTACACGTCGCGATCGCCTTCGTTTTGGCACGTTTGAACGAAACTGGCGCAGGTGCGTCTAAATCGCCATTGATATCCATGGGGGCCAACTTCCTACCACTGTCACGGATTTCAATCTGCTTTTCTTTCATGTTAGGCTTGGGAAGCTCTACATCGGCCATGCGAAGTGGGGCGATACCCGCAGCCCTAGCCGTTGTGGGTGAGATACCCTTGGGGCTTGGGCCGATAGCAGCCATGGGGCTTGGACCGACAGCTACTTCGTCGTCGGAGTCACCGTCGGAATCAGACCCAGCGTCCGATTCGGAATCGGAGCCAGAGTCGGAACCAGCGTCGGAACCAGCGTCAGACTCATCGTCTGAGTCGGAGTCGGAGTCGGAGTCGGCGGCAGCCTTGGGAGCGGGGCCGATGGCCTGAGGGGGGACGTTAGGTTCGTACGCTTCAGATTTGACATTCATCATACCCCACGTCACAAGCATAAATACGACAGTGTGTAAAGCTAACCCACCCATCGAAGGGCACCCGTTGGGAGTAGAAACCCACGAACCAAAAACCCTCCGCACGAGGCGGAAGGTATCCGGGTTGGCGATGATGAAGAACACGAGTGCCGACATGATCGAAATTATAAGTTTTTGTTCCTGCTTTTTACCGTCGCATCCACAACCGCAATCTTTGAAGAGACCCATTGTTTTGTTATTGTATTCTGAGAAAAAAAATATACTTAAAGTTTGGTCTCGTATATAATATACAATAAGTATGTCGTCTACCATCATTCAGCGTTACGAAAATTTCGATGTACCCTCGGTTGTTTTTTCTAAATTGAAGAAGAATAAAAATGGGGGTAAAACTGTATACATTAACGCGCCAGCCAACAAGAAGATGTATCTGCAACTTCCTTTTCTCAGATCCCCGTTCGGTCTAAGCGCCTTCACGGACGAAGCGACGAACAAGACGTCCTATTCTCTTGACTTGTCGTTTGACAAGGATAACGATTCTGCCATGGAACTCATGGAGAAACTCAGCGCGCTCGATACTCGTATTATCGAGACGGTCGCCGAGAATTCTAAGGAATGGCTGGGCAAGCCTTACAATATCGATGTTATTCGGGAAGCACTCTACAAGCCAATTGTTAGACCAGGAAAAGATGATTACGCTTCTACCCTGAAGCTTAAACTCATGACCAAACCCGACGGAACCTTCCTCGCCGAGGCGTATGATATGTCACAAAAGTCCATGCCTGTCGATAGTATTGAGAAGGGGCAGAAGTGTATGTGCATCGTCGATTTCAATCAAATTTGGTTTATTGATAACAAGTTCGGTGTGAGCGTTCGCCTCTCACAAGTATTGTGTGAACAATCGACCAAACTTCCTTCTTTCGCGTTTCAAGGTGTCGAGGGGGTTGCGTCTACGGTAGTCGATACTGGTAGTGATGAAGAGGATTGTGAGATTGATGAATAGATAGTTATTTTCTTAGTACTTATTAATATATGAAAGCAAGCGTTCAGAACAAAATAAAGATTCCATGCCAACCAGCATCACATTTCAAACCTCTTACGAAAATCGGTCAAGGTGAATACGGTGTTGTATATAAAGGGTGCTTAAACTCCGAATGTAAACGCGTGATAGCCATAAAACGTTCCACAGAATCACTCAAAGCCGAACATAATATCACGAACCGCCTTAGAAATAAAGGTGTCGCAAACGTGTATGGATTTGAAAAATGTAACACCGAAGATTTTATGTATTCAGAATATCTCGATGGCCAACCGTTTGATAAGTGGCTCGTTAAGGACAAACCAAACGCGGCGAGTGTGAAAACCACTCTTAAGAAACTCGTTAATATTTTGAAAATATTACATAAAAGTGACCCGTCATTCCGACACAATGATTTGCACACCGGGAATGTGATGATCGTGAATGGCGAACCACGCCTCATCGATTTCGGGTTATCGGCTATAAACGGTATTCCAAACCCCGAGATAAACGAATCAGATTTGCGATCCGAATACGGTATTTTTAGGGGTAACCATAAAATGTATGATGTGCATTTTTTCCTGAATTCAATCTTCGCCCACATTCATCGCTCGAAATTGTCTACAGAATATAAGAGTGTTTTAGAATTCATTAAACGGGTGTTAACGAATAAGTACCTGGGAGATACCACGAGTCGAGTATCCAATTATAGACTTAGATATAACCATTCACATACGGAACTCCCCACATTCGATTCGATCTTAAAAGATGCCTATTTCACGGGAAACACGTCGGCTAAGAAAATGAATACTCTATTAAAAACGATTGTCACAGATAAGAAACCACCCCTCCCCCCTCGCAAGGTCAGTTCACCAAAGTCGAAGCCGGTGTCGAAACCAAAATCAAAGACACCCACCAAGTCCGCAAAACTTACCGCCATGCAGAAAGCCGTAGCCATTTTGGCATCTCGAAAGAATGTTCAGTCACAGAAGAAGCGTCCAGTACTCACCCGAACGAGAGTAAAACCTTTATCTAAATAACTCTATCGTATTCGACAATTCCGAATATCGTAGATTTAAAAATAAAAATATATGGTATATATTATTATACCATGCTCGCTCTCGTTGTTTTACTTTGCATAAACGTCATGTTGCTACTGAGTATGAAACCTAAAAAGCGGAGTGTTAAGTTTGAGGGGGGTGAAAACTGGACAATCTACGGGTCGAAAGAGTGCCCGTGGTGTGTCAAACAGGTTGACTATTTCGAGAAGTTGGGTAAACCGTATACGTTCGTCGACTGTGACAAGAAAAAATGCCCTGACTTTGTGGACGGGCTCCCGACTCTCGTAAGTGAATCTGGTAAGAGACACAGCGGTTTTACGAAGGTCTTTAAAGAGGTCAAAGAGGTTGAAGGTGACTCACGTGTGTGGAAGATGTACGGTTCTCGTTCGTGCAGTTGGACGAACAAACAGATCAATTACATGCGTAAAAATGGAAAGCAGTTCACGTTCGTCGATTGTGATAATGAAGAATGTGAAGGTATAAATGGGTTTCCCACGTTAGTCACACCAGAAGGTAAGGTTCTTAGCGGATATACCGAAGTTTAAAGACTGCGGAAAACATTGATGGTAATCGAGAGAAGTAGCGCATCGGTGAACGTCTTGAGGGGTTTGAGCACGGTGATGTGCTTGACAAGAGAGTTGTTCCATGTGAAACGAATAATGAAAGTGGTGATAAGAACCACGAGCACGAAAGTGAGGATTTCTACGAGAATGTCCTTAGGTTTCCTGGACTTTATAATCTCCTTGATCATCATTTTATTAAATGGCAATATTTTTTTCTACAGGTATCATATGACTAAACCACCACCACCGAGTGGTTCTGAGCATACATTCACCACGAGAAAATGGGGTAGTCCAAAGGGGCGTGTGAGTAATAATTGTTACGCATACGCGGTCAATAATTATAAGACTGACCGAGCATGGAAGGCTCAACCCGGTGAACGTGTTGGTAGAACCAATACACCACAAACATACGTAAATTGCGGATCTCTCCCGTCCCTGGTGAAAGCTGACAATCCCAATAAAGTGTACATGGTAAAGGCTGGTGAGAAATGTAAACCATCGTACTATAAAATTATGATGTTTGTTGCGACGTGTAAAAATACAAATTATTTATGCCAGGGAGATTTCCACTTTTATAAACAGCATAATAAAACTGAATATAAAGTAAAAAGGGGTGATACACACGAGAGTATCGCTAACTTTTTTAAGGTACCGGTCATTCGCGTGAAGCGGGCTGCGGTTAGGCTGACTCCTGGGCGTGTCGTTGTGTTTAAGGCTGACTTTTTTAGTCATAAACGGGGGTGGGGTGGTGACCCCATCGTGACTGGGGCTACAGGTAAACTCATTACTGACCCCCGGACAACGTCTCGAAAATACTCGGGGTTAAACTATAACAAGTATTGTAGTTCATTCTGTGTCAAGAATACTGGAATCAAGGTCGGACATACTTATACCAAAGTCAGAAAGTAGACTGTCTAAGTCGAGTGGTGTGTCTACATCGAAAAATATGTCTAATATATCAAGTGATACAGCGTCTGATACTAACAAGACATTTGATGTCTGTTGAATGTTATTATGAACCGTTAATTGCACTTTAAAATTCGATCCGTCAAAGATCTTCCGACATACTGGACATGTCTGTTTACCTGATTTTTTCCAGTTCTCTATACAGTGGGAATGGAACAAATGACCACAACGAAGTGGGCTATGTGTTCGTGTTTCCCTGACTGTATTGAGACAAATGGCACATGTTGTCATTCCTAATTAGGGTGATTAGATTATTTTACGAGTTTTTACTCAATAAATTTTAGACAAATTAATCGTGCTGTCGCACATACCACACGGTTCCGTTTTCTTTTCGGTCTTTTTTACTACCTGAGGACCATTCGCTTGGAGAAACTTGCGAAACGAATAGTTATCTTCATACTTGATACCATTTTGCGACATGAGATAATCGTTGTACAATTTTGACGAGTTGTTTATGGTGAAGCACCTACCGTCGGCCATTCCGAGTCGCTGAGACATTTATATTACATTCAGAAATTAATTTGTCTATTCTCCGTCGTTGTCACCCAGGAGTTATATCCCATTTTCTTTACCTTATCTATACACTCTTCTATATCGTACCCTGAAAATGTACCAAAAATATCTTCCACTTCCGTCTTCGAAACTCTAATGTCCGGATTCGAATTTATATGCTCGTTGACAATGTTGTACGCAAACACTATCTCCTTTAGGGTCTCGGCCCCGGTGATGATGATCTTCCCCGTACTGAATATACTTGTCGTGATTTCCTTCATGTCGGCAGCTGGTTTGAATTTAATCTTAACAGCTGAATACCTATCCGGTTCAAACGAAACTTTGAATACGTCCGAATGTCTTTCAAAGTGTTCGGTTGTTTTCATCAAATTGATGTTGTTATTCAAACTGAAATTCGAATTGATCATGACTATACGAAATGTATCAATGGGTGGGATCACATCAGGGTCAAACGACTGTAGAATATATATAAGACTATTGATTATATGCTCACAGTTGAATAGGTCGTTGCACCCTGCGACCTGAATACTTCCATTCGGGAAAATCTTTATAGATTTTACACTGTAACAATCTTCATATGTTAAGGTGATCTGATTGTAAAACGTTGTGGGTTTGATTGACCACGTAGCACCGGTATTTGACTGCGCGTTCAATTTTAAGTGCACATCCGACATTTCAAACAGTTTTCGAATCTTCGGCACGTCTATAATCTTGTTAAACGATGATACCATCGTGATAGTGGTTAGTTTGATCCATGACGGCTTTTTATCTTCAGGTATTTTACGTCTGAACTCGTCTAATGTTAGAAGATATGAAAATGTTGTATTTGCGATTGTACTAAACATTTTTTGACTTACTTTTTAAACTCGTGTACTTTTCACTTAGGTTCATTCTTAAAGAAGTTAGAGAATAGCCAACTCTTTAAATTACAATGCCGTCATTCATCCGAGAAGCCAACGCGTTTGTTGATAAAACAAACACACCTCATGTAGAGCTTAAGTATTCGTGTTACATAGAGGGTGAAGGATACGTGAACCGCACCGAGTGCTTCTCAACGAAACCTATTGGTAAATGGGAAACGTTCAAGTCTAGGCGAGAGTCGTTCAAATATACGGATTTCCTAGAAACTAAGGTTCACAAAACGTTACAGATTCGTCGACGTCTAATTGAATTACAACTTGATAATGTACTTTGTGAAAACAACAATATATTCTCGATGTTACGCATTATGAATTGTATAAAAATATTGGATCCTACTTTTATACCACCCGTGATTAACGTAAAGTGTTCGTGGCAGAAGAAATTTGTAAAGTATATGGTTACGGACGTACTAACCAGTGTTGCTAACGGTTGTAAAAATGAGTATAGGTTGGAACGTTTATACTCTACATTGTTAAAAATAGAAGTAGAATTATAAGAGCAATAAACACATAGGCGGTCAGTGTAAGTTCACCAGACGAATCGCGTAGCACAAGCTTCTTTCCGTTTGTGGACGTTTCCGTTTCTTCGTCGTATCCCCTATCAATATTTCTACCCGGTAAAAGGGGTCTGGAAAGGTGACATCTCTCACCCTGTACATCCGCGCACATATTAGGTGCACCCCACCCGACCGTTACACCATAATCACACATAGGACTTTTAAAGTCATTCGCCATTGTTACCTTTTCGATCGGTTTGTGCTTAGCAAAATCTCCAGGGTTACGAACCGTACCTGGTAATGAGAAGTTGTTTTGCACAAATGGGTTCACATGGTCCATAGTAGCTTTATCGTCAAGCATGAACTTACTCATCTGTATATTAAGAGTATATATATTTTTTATGTGCAAGCTTTTTTTCGTGCTCCAACCACATCTGATCTAAATCAATATTTAGCATATGTGCCAACTGAAAAAGATAACTAAACACGTCACCCATTTCCATCATGACATCGATCCCCCGTTCCTTTTTGATATTCATCTTCTTAAACGTTCGTTTATATTGACGAATTGCAGATGCGAGTTCACCAAATTCTTCGGAGAGTAATAACCATACAGTGTTTATATCCGCTCGATCCCAACCCTTGATCTTACAAATTTTCTCAGTCTCTTCTTTGTAGTAATTCAATGAGCTCATTCTTAGTGTATACATGTGGGTAATCTTTAAACGCCGATTTTATCATTCTTGTCAATTTTGAGACCGTACGTACTCGTGTTAGCAGGAGCCACAGGTGGGACGGCCATAGTATCGATATCACGCATATATCCCATGTATTGGGCAACACCTGACTGGACCTGTGACATGGCAGTCTTAATCACCATCGCGTTCATAGCCTTGACTTGGGGATTCACATCTTGTTGTTGGTCACCCGCGTTATTGATAAACACGACTCGCATGATACTGTACAGGTCATCAGGATTTTGGTAATCTATCGAGACACCCGTTTTATCTTTAAACGTCTGACGGATCGCACGCTGAACCAAATTCTTATTGAACTCAGAGAAGAAAAGCGTGTTCAGGGGAGTTGGCGTCTGCTTGATCGACATGAGGTTAGGAACGTCACACATTTAATATATCTCAGGAAAAAAACTATCTGTAAATATAAATGATCGTCGGCGCAGACTTCGACACGGCCTATTCCGGCCCAGCCTGTGTGTCAGCAAAACCCGCGTGCACTGCACCCAACTGCTTCATCGCGTCCTACCCCCCCATCTCCAAACCGGGTATCGACGGGGGGTTCAACGTAAACACCCAATTTCTCGAACCTAACCGGTATTACGAGACCGTCGGCCCTGTCCCCGTTCGAAGTGCAGATTTTAAGTGTTAATTAAAAGATAGATTTGTAATATAACCAAATGAAGGTTATCAAGCGGTCCAATCTTGTTGAAGACGTCAAATTTGATAAGGTCACCAACAGGATCTCCAATCTTACATATGGTTTATCTAAAAATGTCGATGCGTCTCTCATCGCGAAACAAGTTTTCTCTTCGATGTACGATAACATCACCACTCACGAAATTGATACATTGTCAGCCGAAATTTGTATCGGTATGATCACGTCAGACCCAGACTACGAAGTTCTCGCCACTCGGATCGTCGCCAGTAACATCCAAAAAACAGCACCGAATTCCTTTTCCGATGCCATGAAATTTCTTTACGATAACAATATCGTCACGGAGGAAGTATACATTGTTTCAAAAAAAGTAGATGACGCTATCGTCGCGGAACGTGATCGAACGTTTGGATACTTTGGTATCAAAACACTCGAACGCGGGTATCTTCAGAAGGTAAACGATATCGTCGTTGAAACGCCTCAATACTTGTACATGCGGGTATCTATCGGTATTCACGGTGATGATATCGAGTCGATCAAAAAAACGTACGACGCCATGTCCCTTGGACAATTTATTCACGCCACACCGACACTGTTCAATGCTGGTACACTTCGCCCACAGATGTCTTCATGCTTTCTCGTGGCGAATAAAGACGATAGTATTGACGGTATTTACGACACCCTGAAAGAGTGCGCCCAGATTAGTAAATGGGCTGGTGGTATTGGTTTGCATATCCACGATATTCGCGCTAATAAGTCCACAATCAGGGGTACGAACGGTAAATCTGATGGAATCGTACCTATGTTGCGCGTCTATAATTCAACGGCTCGATATGTCAATCAAGCTGGTCGTCGCAAGGGGTCGATCGCGATGTACATCGAACCGTGGCACGCAGACATTCTCGATTTCCTCGATATTCGTCTCAACCAAGGTGATGAAGAGGCTCGGTGCCGCGATTTGTTTACGGCCATGTGGATCCCGGATCTGTTCATGAAACGTGTAGAGAGTGGTGGTGAATGGTCATTATTTTGCCCTGACACCGCAAAGGGACTCTCTGACGTGTATGGTGACGAGTTCGAGGAACTTTATGAGAAGTATGAACGCGAGGGTATCGCGAAGGCTACCCTACCGGCCGGTGATATCTGGAAGGCTATCATTAAGTCGCAGAGTGAAACGGGTACACCGTACATGTTATACAAAGATGCATGTAACAGAAAATCTAACCAAAAAAATATCGGCGTGATTAAATCGTCTAACCTATGCAGTGAAATTGTTGAATATTCTGATAAGAACGAGACTGCCGTGTGTAACTTATCTTCCATCGGTTTACCAACGTATGTCGACCAGGATACAAAGACGTTTGACCATGCAAAGCTGCATAAAATCGCCAAGATGGTGACTAAGAACCTGAACAAAGTCATAGATCGCAACTTTTACCCGACTGAGTGTGCGAAACGTTCCAACATGCGTCACCGCCCTATCGGTATTGGTGTTCAGGGTCTCGCCGACGTATTCATCATGTGTGGTATGCCATTCGATTCACCCGAAGCAAAGGTTCTTAACGCACATATTTTCGAGACTATTTATCACGCGGCACTCGAGTCTAGTGTTGAACTTGCCAAAATTGATGGATCGTATGAAACGTTTGAAGGTTCCCCCATTAGTGAAGGTATCTTTCAATTTGATATGTGGGATCGTGAACCCATACTGAGTGGGCGATACGATTGGGACGCAATGCGTACACGGGTTAAGGGTGGTATAAGAAACAGTTTACTTCTCGCACCCATGCCAACCGCGAGTACTTCACAGATTCTTGGTAATAACGAATGTTTCGAACCCTACACGACGAATATTTACCTTCGACGCACACTCGCGGGTGAATTTGTGGTCGTGAATAAACACCTCGTAAGGGACCTGCAAGCTATCGGACTTTGGTCAAAGGAAATGAAAGATCTCATGGTCAAGGCGGGTGGTTCTATCCAGAACATCGCGGATATCCCAGATGATATCAAGAAGCTCTACAAGACTGTATGGGAAATTAGTCAGAAGGTTATCATCGATATGGCGGCTGATCGGGGTGTATTCGTTGACCAGAGCCAGAGTATGAATCTGTTTATCGAGAACCCGACCGTATCTAAACTTTCGTCGATGCACATGTACGCGTGGAAATCCGGACTCAAGACTGGTATGTATTACTTGAGAAGTAAAGCAAAAGCGAAACCTATTCAATACAGTCTAGACGCAGAATGTAGTGCTTGCTCAGCTTAAAGTTTTGAATCTATGTATAACAAATGGCTAAATTCAATACTCTCTGCGATATTATGCAAATCCCCAAATACGATGGTCGTAAAATTTCTTTGAGCACAAAGGACGGTAAGCCTCTAAGAATCCAGACCCCGCGTATGTATATGCCCTTTGGTATTAGTGGGTACACGCCCGTGGTGGGGGCAACTAAGTGGAACCTCGATTTTTCAATGAAGGGCCACGATGAAGAGAGTAACTACGTAAAAGCATTCTATGAATCACTTCAAGATGCAGAAAAAAAACTCATAGAAGAAGTGAGTGCACAAAGTATGCATATTTTTGGTAAGCATGTGAGTTTCGAAGAACTCGAACCCATGTTTAATTCTAATATCAAACAGACTCCCGATAGAGAACCGAAATTTAGAACACGCGTAGATACATCTATGGGTGGAGATTTGAAAGTGGGTGTATTCAATTCAGAAAAGGAACAGTTGAAAGATACATTAAAAGACAAACTTTACGCAAGAAATTCGGGGGTTGCCATCGTTGAGATGAACAGTGTGTATTTCTTGAATAAGATGTTTGGTGTTACATGGAAACTGCACCAGCTCGTCGTTCACGAACCACAACAACTCAAGGGTTTCCAGTTTATGATATAAATTATTTACTACCACCCGAAATCATAAGATAATATACCAATTGAGCCTCTTTCAATAGTTTACCTTTAATCATGGTGAAACTATTGGGATCCACACCTAGACGTATTTTAGCTATTCTGACGGAATTGTCCCATGCGTTGAGAGACATGCTTCTTACTTTACTAGTTCATTTTTTTTACAAGCTTCTTGTACGCCGCCGTACCCTTCTTAGGGGCCAGCTTGAAGTCACCCTTCTTCGCGGGCTTGAATACCTTCACCATAGACTTTTTACCTTCGTCCTTCATGCGCTTCTTAGCCGCGGCGATGGCATTTTTACTTTTAATGTTTCCGTATTTGTCCTGGACGAGATCTTTTTTGGCGAGACCACCGGATGTGTGCGCGGCGTTTCCGTGGAATACTTCGGCGCGAGTACCTTCAGTTACCTGGTGCATCATTGTTGTACTATATCACCGGAAAATTTTTCGGATCGCGTCCATAGACTTTTCATTCTTTATAGGAATTTGATCTTCTACGCGCTTATCGTTAAGTACATCCGCGCAAATCATGGACTTGTGCCCCTGGAGTGACATCATAGCCATGTCAACACTATTGGATTTTTGTGTATCTTTATATACCAACTTTTTGACAAAAACTTCCATCGTCTGACCAGTTCTGTGACATCTACCGATAGCCTGCAATTCCGTGGCTGGATTCCAACTCGGTGCCGTAATATACACCCTCGTCGCACATTGAATATTGAGACCCTGACCACCACACCTAATCTGAACCACCAACATACTTCCATTTGGCGATTCCTTAAATCGATTGAGTACCCGATCCCTTTCGTCTTTGTCTACAGATCCATCTATCCTGAATGTCTGTCGTTTTATCATACCCTGTATATGGTCCATTTCACCTTTATACGAACAAAATACGACACCCTTTTCGTCGGGGTGTTCATCTATACAATTACGCAACGTACGCATCTTGTTTGTCTCGTGGACCCACGCTTCGGGCGCCTGCTCGTTAATTTTTGCAATCCCGTTGTTATATAACTGTGGCCACCTCATAAGTTGTCGCATGCGCAAAAGACACTCCAAAATATGCATATTCCGTCTTTGTGTAGAAGTCGTTGTTCGCATTACATAATTGATAGAATCGCGTGCTTCAGCGAACGCAATATCGTACATGGCGCATTCTTCTTCGAGCATGTCAAGTTCCACGTTTTCAAAGTGACAATATGGCAATTCAATTAGACCATCGGCTTTCGTTCGTCTCAGTATGTAGATATCCTTTATTTGATCATGCATTGCCTGCACCACGTGTTTCGAAAACCCAATGAATGTACAGAGTGTCACGAAATCTTCCATAGAATTGAAGACCGGTGTCCCAGTGACCACCCACCGAATAGGTGCACGTAAATTGTTAACACTTTTGAACGTGCGGGTGTTACGATTCCTGATTTCATGTGCTTCATCCAAAACAATCCGGTCCCAATTCACCATTTGGATCCTACTTTTCTTACTGTATATAGACGGGTAAGACGCGATAATAACGTCTCGAAGCAAATGCGCATCTTCGTATGTACCCACGTCCACCTCTGGTGCAAACTTACCAAACTCACTTACCCATTGATTAACCAGTGATTTTGGTACGACGATGAGTGTATGTTTTTTTGGATTTTTCAGAATCGTTGCGATAATCTGTACAGTCTTACCCAGACCCATCTCATCGCAAAGAAAGCCACCGGTTGGCCCAGATGTTTGGTTTTCCATGGATACCATCCATTCTACGCCGACACGCTGATACGGTTTGAGTGTAAATACCATTACAAATAATTTTAATAAATTTATGTGTTTACTTAGGTATAAAATAATTTCTACACGTATACAAATGTCAAATATTCAGAAAAAAATACCATTTATGGCTTCCGTATTTGGAAACCTGGTATTTCAAATGTTTGTAGTGTATCGCGCGATTGATGCAACTATTAATAACGCAAATTTGAAAGATTTCGCCACGAGAAATAGGTTTTTACTCGGTATATCGTCCATAGGAATTACCATGGCCCTCGCGTTTGCGAAATCCCTAAACGTACCCATCAAGTTTGTACTTTTTACCCTTTTGTCAGTAATCACGGGTATGCTCGCACATAATATTACCGACCTCAAAGAAGCACTACTCGAAGCGGTTGCGATATTTATAGCGATGGTATTTGCCGGTATAGTGACCGTCCAACTTGGTTATGATTTATCCACCCTAGGAATATTCCTATTTTTTTCACTAATCGCTCTGATTTTCGCGCGCTTACTTTCACCCAGTAAACAAAAATACACGAAGATAGCTACGCTTATATTTGCGTTATACGTAGTATACGATACAAATAACATATTACAAAGAAACTATGGTGGGGATTTCGTAGATGCAACCCTAGACTACTTCATAGATATAGTAAACCTTATGCGTTTATCAAACGAAGAATAATCATTTACCAATATACTTGTGCATACTTAACACTATCGAGACCGCCCGCACGCCTATACCCAACGCTTCAGTCTCCAGTAGTATATTAGCTATTGCGGCTACATGCTCGGGTGTAAATCTGTGATCATTGATAAATTCAACCATATATGGTAGGACACGAGTCGTAAATGTCTGCTGGGCTTTTCTCCTTTTTATGTATATTATACGTCGTGCTACGACACGTGTCAATCTCCATGCGTGCCCTAGCACGGGTATGTGCATGGGTTTCCACTACTATTAGTATTCAGAATAATCGTCGTCTGGATCTGTCGCGATTTCACATGTTTTCGGTAATTCTTCCTTCTTCTTACGCGTCTTTTTAGGTGGGGGGTCATCGATCCCATATTCTCGGTGATAAAGAACTTTCTGCCAGAATTCTTCCATAATCGGGAGGTATTTTTCAAACCATTCACGATCCCGTTTCACGTTAACAACATCAAACTCTTCCGGTCTCGGCCAATTCGTCAATGCGGGTTTGTATTGAATGAAATCAGCCTCTTCCAAATCCAAAATCTCCATACACAACTGAAGCTGAGGCATATAATGCTCGGGTACTTCACCCGGTATAATTTGTCTCATGGGAGGACATTTAATCTCGACGAGTTTACCAGAATTAGACACACCATCAGGACTCCCACCGAGCCAGGAGTACTTCGGGTGTGGGCAAAGGCCAATTTCATGTACAACTTCGTTGTGTCGTTCCTCGTATAAAATTCTGGCTTCATCTTCATACAACTCACCGTGTCGGGTAGCTTCATTACCCATGAATTTTTCCCCCTTTCCACATTTTTTTAGTAACAATCCATTAGGAGTGTCGTATTTATTCTTCCCTATAGCAGTCGCAACGTCGCTCGCAGTTAGCATGTTTCCTCGAAGCGCGAGCCATTCCTCAGACTTTTGAGGGGCGTACTCCCTTTCGATTAGTTTCTTCACTGTTGGGTGCATTAGATATTTTACCCTCTAATTGTTTAAGTACTGCACGAATATGTTTCTGTGAATAGACCTCGTTTTGTTGCTTTTTATCGTTTTTGGTCACACGTTTCTTAGGTGTGTAATCGTTCGTGTATTTCATTGTGATAAAAATTACCTTTT
>Ga0209502_10000828_pt1 | contig 30485 bp, 36 predicted proteins | sample ArcticOcean_MG_C_10_FD_187442 | JGI IMG/M metagenome (GOLD analysis project Ga0209502, IMG submission 187442) | Marine microbial communities from western Arctic Ocean - ArcticOcean_MG_CB11_90 (SPAdes) (version 2) | ecosystem: Environmental > Aquatic > Marine > Oceanic | place: Arctic Ocean... | reverse complement strand
CCTATGTCTAATAATCTGGCTATACTTTTCTCTGACCTTATACCGCCTCCAATCTCTACTTTGAATTTAAATTTTTTTACAATTTCTTCTATGGTTTTTAAATTAACTAGATTTCCTTCTAATGCTCCATCTAAATCAATAATATGTAAATATTCAAAACCTGCATTACTAAAAATTTCCGCTTGGTTAATGGGGTTTTCATTATAAATTTTTTCACTTTTAAAATCTCCTTTGGTAAGTCTTACACATTTACCATTTTTTAGATCTATTGCTGGAAAAATTTTCATATTTTTAAAAAACTTGTAAGTATTTTAATGCCTGTATCTTGGCTTTTTTCTGGATGAAATTGTGATCCATAAATATTTTCTTGGCATACGGCGGCAACAATCTCTTTCCCATAATTAGTAGATAATGAAACTACTTCTTTGTCTTTAGGTAAAAACTCATAACTGTGAATAAAATAAGCATGGTTTTTATCTACAACACTTTTAAAAACTTCAGAAAATTTTTTTACGTTTAATTCGTTCCAACCCATATGTGGTATCTTTAAGTTGGATATGCTAGGCTTTATTTTAATAACATCACCTTCAATCCAATTAAGTCCTGATGTTGCTTCTTCCTCGTAACCAGTGGTTCCAAATAGCTGCATCCCTGCACAAATACCATAAATTGGTTTTTTTTTAATTATTACACTTTCATTTAATTCTTCGTCTAGACCTTTAATATTTTTGATCCCTTCCCGACATGCTTTGAAGGATCCTTGTCCAGGTAAAACTAGTTTATCTGCTTTTTTTATGTCGCTAATATCTGAACTTATTTTAATAGTATAATTAAGGTTGTTTTCTGAATTTGCCTTTTCTATTGATTTAGCGATAGATCTCAGATTGCCAACGCCATAATCAACAACTGTGATTAGCATTTTTTTAAATTTTGCCTTTTGTTGAGGGTATGGATGATTTAATTCTTTTATCTATTTCAAAAGCGTCTTTTAAAGATCTGGCTAAACCTTTGAAGCAAGATTCAATTTTGTGATGGCTGTTGTCACCATAAACATTTTCTATGTGCAATGTAATTCCAGCCGATTGGGAAAAAGCTTGAAACCATTCCTTAAAAAGTTCCGTGTCCATCTCTCCTAATTTTTCAACTTTTAAATCAACTTTCCAAATTAAATATGGTCTATTTGAAACGTCTATCGCAACACGTGTTAATGTTTCATCCATTGGTATTAGTGCGTGAGCGTATCTTTTTATTCCTTTACGATTACCAGCTGCTTTACTAATAGCCTCGCCGATAGCTATTCCTGTATCTTCAGTTGTGTGATGTAAGTCGATGTGCGTGTCCCCTTTAGCTTTTACAGAAATATCTATTAAAGAATGTTTGGAAAGCTGTTCTAACATGTGATTTAGAAAGCCTATTCCAGTGTCGATTTTATATTTACCTTTACCATCAATATTAACTTCAACAGCAATACTTGTTTCTTTTGTTTTTCTTGAAATTTTTGCTTTTCTACTCATAAAATAATAGTGAATTTACTCAATGATATATAGCGAAATTTAGATTTTATCAATAAACACGAGTTATCTATTGAAGATATAGAATTAATAGCCACATACTACGTATGAATAGTAATGAAAAATGGCATGGAACTACAATAGTTTTACTAAGAAAAAACAATGAAACTGTAGTTGCAGGTGATGGTCAGGTCAGTCTAGGGAATACAGTATTAAAAAGCAATGCTAAGAAAGTTAGAAAAATCGAAAAACGTGGTGTAATAGCTGGATTTGCTGGATCTACATCTGACGCTCTAACTTTGTTTGAAAGACTAGAAGGCAAACTAGAAAAGCATGCCGGTAATCTTCCAAGAGCGGCTGTAGAGCTTGCTAAAGATTGGAGAACAGATAAATATTTAAGAAGACTCGAGGCCTTAATGGCTGTTGCTGATAAAGAATATAGTTTTATTATTTCTGGCACTGGAGATGTTTTGGAACCAGAAGATAATATAATTGCAATAGGATCTGGTGGTAACTATGCTTTGGCTGCTGCCAAAGTTTTAATCAAAAATGATCTTTCAGCAGAAGAAGTTGCACGACAATCTATAAAAATAGCTTCAGAAATTTGTGTATTTACAAACAATAATATTACGGTAGAAAAGGTTTAAAGATGGCAGATATAACTAAAGTCACAAATTTAAACGTAGTTAAAGAAATAAAAAAAAATAAAGACTCTACTGTAAGTGCTTTGTCACCGAGAGAAATTGTTTCTGAACTTGATCGATATGTTATTGGTCAAACAAATGCAAAGAAAGCAGTTGCTGTTGCGCTACGTAATAGATGGCGAAGACAGGCTCTCGATGAGCAGATGCGTGAAGAAGTATTACCAAAAAATATTTTAATGATCGGTCCAACGGGTGTTGGCAAAACAGAAATATCTAGGAGACTATCAAAATTGGCAGAAGCTCCTTTTATTAAAGTAGAAGCGACAAGATTTACGGAAGTTGGTTATGTTGGAAGAGATGTAGAGCAAATTATTAGAGATCTTATCGAAATAGCTATAGCTTTAGAAAAAGAAAAAAAAAGAAAAGAAGTTCATGCTAAAGCTCAACTGTTAGCAGAGGAAAAAGTTTTAGATGCACTAGTAGGGAATAAAGCAAGCTCAGCTACTAAAGAAAGTTTTAGAAACAGACTTAGAAGTGGAGATTTAGATAATAACGAAATAGAAATAGAGGTAAATGAAAACCCGTCCAACATGCAAGGTTTCGAAATTCCAGGAATGTCTGGTTCAAATATTGGAATGATAAATATCTCTGAAATGCTTGGAAAATCAATGGGACAAAAAGCAAAAAAGAAAAAAATGTATGTGAAAGAGTCTCACGATATTCTAATTGCACAAGAGTCAGATAAGTTAATAGAGCAAGATAAGATAGTAAGTGAAGCTAAAAAAGCCACAGAAGATAATGGTATAGTCTTTTTAGATGAAATTGATAAAATCTCTGCTCGTGGCGATCGAACTGGCGGTGACGTATCTAGGGAAGGTGTCCAAAGAGATCTATTGCCTTTGATCGAAGGTACAACTGTAAATACAAAACATGGGCCTATTAAAACAGACCATATTTTGTTCATTGCATCGGGCGCTTTTCAGCTTGCAAAACCGTCAGACTTGTTGCCTGAACTTCAAGGACGTTTACCTATAAGAGTAGAATTGAATGCTTTAACGGAAGATGACTTTAAAAGAATTTTAAGAGAGCCAGATAATAGTTTAATTAAACAATACGTTGCTTTATTAAAAACAGAAAATGTTCATTTAGAATTTACCGATGATGGTATTGATTTGTTGGCTAAAGTTTCTGCAGAAGTAAATGCATCTGTTGAAAATATAGGAGCAAGAAGATTACACACATTACTAGAAAAAGTTTTAGATGATATTAGTTTTACAGCTTCTGATCGTGCTGGTGAAAAAATTATAATAGATAAAAATTATATTGAAAAAAATCTTGGTGAACTGACAAAAGACGCTGATTTAAGTAAATTTATATTATAAATTTTTTAATTTTATAATAATAGCGCCCTCTCCACCATCAATGATTGATGCTTGTTCCATACTATAAATCTTGTCTGATAATTCTTTGTTTGAATTTATATATTCCGGTACTGAAAATTTTAACTTACTTAATTCTTTAGAAACGTAAGTATTCTGATCAGTGTTTGAATGTAAACCTTTACCAGTAATCAATAAAATTTCTTTAAAACCTTTTTCCTGACAATTAATTATTAGCTTATAAACTTTTTTATTAGCCTCTACTAACGTGAAACCATGTAAATCAAAACGAAATCTATGGTTTACGTTAAATGAATTTTTATTGGCTAGTTCCTTATCAAAAATATCTTTAGGATTCTTTAAATATTCATCCCATTGATCTTTATCTATATTGGAGAGGTCTTCTTTCTTTTTCACTTACTAATGATTTCGGCCAAAAACCAATTTGGATTGCTACTTGTAACACTTTTTGAAAATTTCCAAAAATCTTTGACTATTTTAATTTTATCAGGGTTGCCTTCGATAATTGTTCCATTTTTATCTTTTTTGACTGATATGATTTCGCAAATAATTTTAACTGTTGCTAGGAATTCATTATTTATTTTTTCATATTTATCAACACTAGACTCTTTAACTCCAACAAATGTAAGTTCTGATTTTATATTTTCTTCATTCCTATGATCAATTGCCTGCTCAAAATTTATATAAATTTCTTTTGTAAGAAGAGCTTTAAGTTTTTCTTTTTCTCCTTTTGCAAAAGAGGTTATAATATTTTCATAAGCAATTTCAGCTCCTTTTAAAAATTCTTTTTTTTCATTATCTTCTAAAATATCATTAGGGATAGGTTTGTTTTCAGCTTTAGATTTAAACTGGCTATATTTTTTTTCATCAAAAACACCCGGACTTTTCGCTTCATGACCGGTTCTTCGGCCTAAAATGTTTCTCAATCGCAGAATAATAAATCCAGCGATCATTCCCAGTAGAATTATGTCAATAAAACCAAAATTGTTGCTCATTATTTGATAAATATACATTAATAATATAATTTTGTAAGAAGCAAATGAACACACTTTTACTAATAATTATAGGTTTACCAATTTTAGAAATTTCACTAATGATTAAAATTGGTCAACAAATAGGTACATTTAATACTATTTTAGTAATTTTTTTAACAGCAATTGTTGGAATTTCTTACGCAAGAATTGAGGGTATAAATATTATTAAAGCAGGGATGACTAATTTATACAAAAATAAAGTTCCTTTCTATGAGATGCTTTCAGGAGCATCAATAGCAATAGCAGCTATTTTATTAATTCTGCCTGGATTCATTTCTGATATAATTGGATTTTTATTACTCATTCCTTTTTCAAGGAAAATAATAATTAACTTTTGGTTAAGAAAAAATCATTCGAAAAATATAAAGAGTAGTGAAGAAATTATAGACGCCGAAATAATTGATGAGAAAAAGAACAAAGATGAATTATAAAATAGTAGGTAAATATATTAAAGATTTAAAATTTGAAATACCAAGCCCAAATGCTTTTTTTATGTTAGAAAAAAATATTTCAAATTATAAAGTAAATATTGATATCAAAAGTAACCGTTTCAAAGAAAAAATTATTGAAGTTTTAATTTCACTTTCCCTAAATTCTATTAAAGATGATGTAGAGAAAATTAATACAAAAATTATTTTTTCGACGATTATCGAGATTGAGGGTGGGGTAACAGAAAAAGAATCTTTGGAAGAGATTATTTTAATTAAAGTTCCTAATGAAATTTATCCAGAAATTAGATTGCTGTTTATTCTGTTGTTTGAAAAATCTGGTTTTAATAAAATTAAAATTGAAGAAAAAATTGATTTTAGAGAATTATATTTAAAAAAAACTATTCAATAATAATTTTTCTTAAGTTCTTTTTTTAAAAAACTAGTATGCAATTTTGTTTCGTCTAAGGATGGAGTAACCACTGTTTTACAATAATTTTTATGTACGATTTTCCGATTTTCTTTATCTACATTTAAGTTTTCGCTGGCAAAAATAAGTTTTGGTTCTTTGGCATCGAGTAGGTTTATGTATACTTCTCTCAACAATTCACAATCAAGTAGAGCATTATGCTTCGTTCTTTTGGACAGGTCTATTCCGAATCTTCTACAAAGAGCGTCGAGTGAATTAGGAGATCCGGGAAATCTACCTCTTGCAACTTCAAGACTATCAATAATATTAGTTTTTTTTATTGCATTTCTTTTCACCAATCTAAGCTCATGATTTAAGAACCCAAGATCAAAAGAGGCATTGTGAATTATAATTTTTCTATCTTGAATAAATTTAAGAAACTCATCAGCTATATTCTCAAAGGTTTCTTTATCTTTTAAAAAGTCTGTTGAAAAACCATGTATTTTGTAAGCTCCCTCAGGAACATCTCTCTGTGGGTTTATCATTTTGTGAAATATTTTTTTTGTTGGGTTTAAATCTTCCGTTTCTATACAAGCAATTTCTACTATTTTATGTTTATCATTAGGAGATAAGCCTGTTGTTTCTGTGTCTAGAAATATTTCATTCATATTTTTTCATAAATTTTTTAACATTCCTTTTAAGAATAGCTAATGAATAATTGTTATTAATCGTTAAATCACAAGCTTTTTTTTTAACCACAGCTGATATTTGTTTTTTATTTAATGTTTCAAATATTTTTTGATCATTATTTCGTTTAAGGTATCTTTTTAATCTCAGTTCCTTTCTTGCGTGGACAAAAATTATTTTATCAAAATATTTACCAAGTTTATTTTCAATTAGTAGAGGTATTTCTAGAATTAACAAATTTGCTTTTCTTTTTAAAAAACTATTCATCTCTCTTCTCACTAGAGGGTGGATAATACTTTCTAGCACAAGAAACTTACTTTTATTTTTTTCTATCAATATTTTTATTTGCTTCTTAATATTTTCTTTAGAACTCAGCTTAAATGTTTTTATTAATTTATTAACAAATTTACTATCTTCGTATAATTTTTTAACAACTAAATCAGCATTGAAAAGTGGATATTTTTTTTCAGCACAAAGTTTAGAAACTGTTGTTTTTCCTGAAGCGATAGACCCTGTGATTCCTATAATAATCATTTTAATTTGGACATTACGGTCTGTGTAAGCTCTTCGTTCAATTCTGGGTTAATTTTATTCCACAAAGAAAAAGATTTTTGTCCCTGGTAAAGAAACATCTCTAAACCATTAAAAGTTTGAACATTTCTTCTTTTAAATTTTTTTATCATCATTGTTTCCTCTGGATTGTAAATAATATCGTAATAGACTAAGTTTGGTTTTATAATCTTGAACTCTTGTTCAAAGTCATTTCCATATTTTAGCCCAAGACTTGTAGCATTAATAATAATATCCATATTTATTGCTTCTTCTTCGATGTTCTTCCATTCCACAACCTTGATAAAAGAAAATTTTTTTTTTATATCTTCTGCTTTTTTAAGGGTTCTGTTACCGATCGATATTTTTTTAAATCCCTTTTTTTTTAAAGCGTAAATAATAGATGGTGTAACTCCTCCTGCCCCTAAAACCAGAACGCTATTTTGCTCTGAATCTTGATTGCCTAGTTTGTTTGTAAAACCCTTCTCTAAGCCATAAACATCAGTATTAGTTCCTTCAAGTTTACCTTCTTTGTTCAGGGATATTGTGTTTACCGATAATGTTTCTTTGGCCTCGTTTACTGTTGCGTCGAGAAAAGGTATTACAGCTTGCTTATATGGAACAGTGACATTTATTCCATATAGTTCACCACTTTTAATTTTATTAATTACTTTTTCGATTTCATCTAATTCTATTTCTATAAGAGAATAACTTGCTGATATTTTATATTTTTTAAACCAGAAGTTATGAAGAATCGGCGAAAGAGAGTGTGATAGTGGTTTACCTATAATGCCAAATTTTTTTTCTTTCATGATACTAATTTAATATAATCGATTACCTGTTTGATGGGCAAGCCCATGATTGAATCTCGATCACCTTTTACTTCTTCAAATAGATCTAACCCACCTGCTTCTATCTGATACACTCCGTAGGCTAATAAAGTCTCTGTTTTAACTTTTTTTAAATAATCTATTATTTGTTCTTCTGAAAGTTTTTTCATTTTTAGTTCTGATTGATCAGTAAAATTCCAAACCATTGCACCATTTTTTGAAATACACACTGATGTAATTAAGAAATGTTTAGAACCATTAAGCTTTCTCAATATTGCTAGTCCTTCTTCTCTTGTGTTCGGCTTGTTTATTAACTCGTTGTTTAAGCTTATAACGCTATCAGCTCCCAAGACGAGCTGATCTTGAAATTTGTTGCTTATCTTTATAGATTTTAATTCTGCTAAATTTTTGGAAATTAACATAGGATTTGCACCTACAGCCAACAAAGAATCTTTAACTTGATCTTCATCAACGTTTGAAGGGATAACTGTACAACTAACATTATTTTTTTCTAATATTTTTTTTCTAACACTGCTTTTTGAAGCTAAAATTATTTTCATTTTTTGTCTCCTTTTTTTATATCAAAAATTCTTATAATTGAAGCTGCTGTTTCTTCTACAGATTTTCTTGTTACATCAATAACTGGCCAGTTATATTTCTTAAATATTTTTTTTGAACTCTCAATTTCTCTTTGGATAAAGCTTAAATTTGAGTAACTGCTTATTTTTTTTTCTTTCATTGTTTCTAGTCTATTGGTTCTAATGTCAAACAAACGTTCTGCTTCCACACTTAATCCTACTACACAAAATCGCTCAGGTGTTTGTCTAAGAATGGCTGGTATGTCATGTGCTTCAATGAGTGGGATATTTAATGTTTTGTACCCTCTGTTAGCTAGATAAATTGAGGTAGGTGTTTTACTGGTTCTGCTTACACCCAACAATATTAGGTCCGCATCTTCAATGTCTTCTGTGTGCATTCCATCATCGTGTGTCATTGAAAATTGTATTGCTTCTATTCTTTTGTAGTAGTTATCATCTAAAACATGCTGCGCACTAGGTATGTGGGTTGCTTTCTGGTTTAGTAGTTTTGAGAAATTTAAAATTAAATTACCTAATATACTAAAACACGGTATTTTATGTTTATTACATTTATTAGATATGTATTTAGCTAATCTAGTTTCTACTATTGTATACAAAATTATAAAGTTTTTGTTTCCTTCGCTGTCTTTTACTATTTTATCAATCTGACTTTCAGTTCTAATAAATACATGTTCTTTTTTTTCATAATCAAAATTAGAAAACTGAGATTTTAGCGCGAGAAATATTCTGTCTAACGTTTCGCCTGTCGAATCTGAAATTAAGCTGATTTGGTATTTATGTCCCATAGGTAATTGTGTTAATAAACCTATTATAACTTGTTGTTATACATTTGGCTTTATTAATTATTTAAAAGATCCACATTGATCAACAGGTTTTCAACATTTTGTTCTATGTTAGCTATTTAAAAATGATTAACATATTATATTGACTAATTTTAAATTTTTATATTTTTAAAGCTTAATTCTTACTTTGGTGTGGAGTAAACTGTTAAAAAATATGTATAATTAGTTATATCAGTAACCAACATGACCTATATCTAATAATGTTCTTTTAAATATATTATTTTATTAATGAGTAAATTAACAAACTGTATACTAAACAAAGATCACTCTTGTATCCCAACTTGGTTTATGAGACAAGCAGGGCGTTATCTTCCTGAGTTCCGTGAAATTAGATCTAAAAATAAAAACTTTATAGAGCTTTGTTTAAATAGTAACCTAAGTTCTGAAATTTCTCTCCAACCAATGAAACGATTTAATCTCGATGCTGCTATCATATTTTCTGATATATTAATGATGCCCCATGCATTGGGCCAAGTAGTCAAGTTTGAAAAAAATAACGGACCAAATTTATCAAATTTTAATTTAGATATTTTTTTAGAAAATAATAATAAAAATATTACAGAAAAACTAGGCCCAGTGTACGAAGCAATAAAAAAAACCAAAAAAAAATTAGATAAAAATAAGTCTTTAATATCATTTGTTGGTGCTCCATGGACATTAGCAGTCTATATGCTTGGATTAAAAAAGAATAAAACCGAGATAGATTTTGACAGGTTAAATATGTACAAAAAAGAACTTAGAATAATTATAGATAAAATTAATGAATATTTATGTACGCATATAATTAATCAAATTAACGCAGGTGCAGATACAGTTCAAATTTTTGATTCATGGGCAGGCTTAATCCCTGACCAACAGCTTAATGACTTTTGTTACGAGCCTAATAGAAGACTTGTTGAATTCTGCAAAAATAAAAAAATACCAGTTATTTGTTTTCCTAGAGGAATTAACAAAAATTATTTACAGTTTGCAAAAATAGTTAATCCTGATTGTTTAAGTTTAGACTACGAGATAGATCCATTATGGGCCAGGCAAAACCTCAGCGATTATTGTCTACAAGGCGGGATGGATCCTAAAATATTATTTAAGAGTGAAGATGAGATATTTTATGAAGTTGATAGGTATCTTAAAATTTTTAAGGGAAGTCCTTATATTTTCAATCTTGGTCATGGCTTGTTACCAGAAACAAATCCAGATACTCTAAAAAAAGTTATCGAAAGAATTGGGAATTTCAAATGAAAAAAGCAATTATCTTATTTAATTTAGGTGGGCCAGATAGCCTTAGCGCTGTAGAGCCTTTTCTCTTTAATTTATTTAACGACCCTGCAATTATAAGTTTACCATCAATTTTTAGGTTTCCTCTCGCTAAGTTTATTTCAAAAAGACGTACCCCAGTTGCTAAAGCAATTTATGCCGAAATGGGTGGTAAATCACCAATTTTAGAAGAAACCCAAGCTCAAGCAGATGCGATAGAGCAAAATCTAAGAAATGAACCAGATGAATATAAATGCTTCATCGTTATGAGGTGTTGGAATCCGCGCGCGGCAGAAACCATTAAAAAAGTAAAAAAGTTTAACCCAGCTCAGATAATTCTGCTTCCACTTTACCCTCAATATTCAAACGCTACATCTGGTTCTTCAATAAACGAATGGCAATATATTTGCAAAAAAGAAAATTTAAAAATAGAAACTAAAATTATTTGTTGTTACCCAACAGAAAAAGATTTTATTTTATCATATTCCAACTTAATTAAAAAAAAAATTGATTTAAACAAACTAAAGGACACAACACTGATCTTTTCTGCCCACGGTCTACCAGAAAATAAAATTAAAAAAGGTGATCCATATCAATGGCAGGTTGAACAATCTGTAAAGGAACTGGTCAAAGAATTGTCAATCAAGAAACTAAATTATATTTTAAGCTATCAAAGCCGTGTTGGTCCACTCAAATGGATTGGCCCATCTACAGAAAAAATTATCAAAGATGAGGCAAAGAAACAAAAAATTATAATTGTTGTGCCAGTGGCTTTTGTATCCGAACATTCAGAAACTTTAGTTGAGCTTGATATTGAATATAGAAAGTTAGCAGAAGAAAATGGTTCTAAAGAATATATTCGTATTCCAGCAGTTACTGTAAATCAAGATTTTATTAATTCATTGAAATCTAACATCTTGCTAGCTAGCAGTGGTAAAAAATTTACCTCGTCAATTATGTGTCCTCAAAAGTTTGTAAAATGTCCAAGACTCCAGAATATATAAAATATGAATTATTATCTTTTATTTAAATCTTTACATTTAATCTCAGTAATTTCTTGGATGGCTGGCCTTCTTTATTTGCCTAGGCTATTCGTTTACCACGCTGAGACATTTAACAATGATGAACAAAAAGAAACTTTTAAAATAATGGAAAAAAGACTTTTTATATACATAATGAATCCAGCTATGATCTTGTCTTGGTTGTTTGGCATTTTATTAATATACTCAATCGGCCTCGAAAATTTTGGTTATTTTTGGCTTCAGATAAAAATCATCATGGTTATATTATTGACCTTTTATCATTTTTTTCTCTTTTATTGTCTTAATGGGCTTAGTCAAGGTTACGGTAAATATTCCCCTAAATTTTATAGAATTATAAATGAAGTACCGACTCTCCTTCTAATAGGTATTATCTTTGCCGTAGTATTTAAACCATTATAGGGCTTGAATTTTTACGAAAAAGACATATATTTAAATCTACTCACCTCCACAATCTTAAATTTTAATAATCGAATATGAACCTACAAGAACTCAAAAAACAAAATCCAGCAGACCTTATTTCTCAAGCAGAGAAACTTGGCATTGAAAATCCTAGTACTTTGAGAAAACAAGAAATTCTTTTTGCAATTCTAAAAAAACTTGCAGAAAAAAATGAAAAAATTACAGGGGAGGGTGTTTTAGAACTTTTGCCAGATGGATTCGGTTTCTTGAGAGCAATGGAATCAAATTACTTACCTGGCCCAGATGATATCTACGTAAGCCCTAGTCAGATTAGAAGATTTGGTCTGAGGACAGGAGACACAGTTGAAGGAGAAATAAGATCTCCTAAAGATGCTGAAAGATATTTTGCCCTATTACAAGTAACAAAAATTAATTTTGAAGAACCAGAAAAAGGAAGAAATAAGATTGCCTTTGATAATTTAACCCCCCTTTATCCAAATGAAAAAATTACTTTAGAAGTTGAGTCAACCACAATAGAAAAAAAACCAGATAACACAGCAAGATTAATAGACCTTGTAAGCCCAATTGGAAAAGGACAAAGAGCGCTGATTGTTTCACCTCCCCGAGCTGGTAAAACTATAATTTTACAAAACATTGCACATTCAATATCCACGAATCACCCTGAGTGCTATTTGATGGTATTGTTAATTGACGAAAGACCAGAAGAAGTTACAGACATGCAAAGGTCAGTTAAAGGTGAAGTCGTTAGTTCAACATTTGACGAACCGGCATCTCGACATGTTGCTGTAGCAGAAATGGTAATAGAAAAAGCAAAAAGATTAGTTGAACATAAAAAAGATGTTGTGATTCTATTAGATTCAATAACAAGATTGGGCAGAGCATATAATGCTGTTATTCCAAGTTCAGGAAAAGTATTAACAGGAGGAGTTGATGCAAATGCCCTACAAAGACCAAAGAGATTTTTTGGAGCAGCAAGAAATATAGAAGAAGGTGGTTCGCTAACGATTATATCAACCGCTCTTGTTGATACCGGTTCTAGAATGGACGAAGTAATTTTTGAAGAATTTAAAGGAACTGGTAATTGTGAATTAATCTTGGATAGAAAAGTGGCAGACAAGCGTATTTATCCAGCATTAGATATCACTAGATCAGGAACAAGAAGAGAAGAACTTCTTTTTCAAAAAGATGATCTTTCAAAAATGAATGTGTTAAGAAGAATAATAAGCCCTATGGGAACTATGGACGGAATAGAGTTTTTAATTTCTAAACTTAAAAACACAAAGAACAATGCAGATTTCTTTGATTCCATGAATAAAACAAGTTAATTCTTTTTAAATTTCTGTACTCCTCTTCTGTGTTATTAATTAAATAGATATGAATATTTATGCACTCTCATCTGGCAGGGGGCCTTCTGGTATAGCAATAATTAGATTGTCCGGATCAGAAGCTTTAAACATTTCAGAATTAATATCAAAAAAAAAAGATCTTAAGTCTAAGGTAGTAAATATTTGTAAATTTTATAATCCTTTAAACAATGCGTTAATAGACGAAGGATTACTATTATTGTTTCTTCGTCCAAATAGCTTTACTGGTGAAGACTTGGTCGAGTTTCATATACATGGAAGTAACGCAGTGATTTCATATTTTTTAAAAGTATTGTCAGAACAAGATAATTGCAGATTAGCAGATCCGGGTGAATTTACTAAAATCGCTTTTCAAAATAATAAAATTGATCTTATTGAGGCCGAAAGTATAGGAGACTTAATTCACTCCGAAACCGAGCTTCAAAGACAGCAGGCTGTAAAGCTGGTTCAGGGAAGTGCATCAAATTATTATAACGACTTGAGGGATAAGCTTATTAAAGCGTTAGCTTATATAGAAGCTCAAATTGATTTTGCTGAAGATGATTTGCCAGAAAGTGTTTTGAAAAAAGTTCAGATATCAATCAAAGAAGTGCACGCAGATATTAAAAAAATACTTGAGGATCATAAGATAGGAGAAAAAATTAGAGATGGTTTTAGAGTATCTATTGTAGGAGAAGTTAACGCTGGCAAGTCTTCGTTATTGAATTTGTTATCAAAGAGAGATGTAGCTATTGTTTCTGAAGAGAAAGGGACAACTAGAGACGTTATAGAAACATATTTAAATATTGATGGATATCCGGTCATACTGGCTGATACAGCAGGTATAAGGGATTCTAAAAATATAATTGAAAAAAAAGGAATTTCACTAGCAATTAGTAAATCTAAAGAATCCGATGTTAATTTAATAATGATTGATAATTCATCTAAAAGTGTTGATCAAAATATTAAAAATCTGATCAATGAAGATTGTATTATTGTTCTAAATAAATCAGATGTTAATAGTCAGCAAAATCATAATTTTAATGGAGTGTCCACAGTATTAATATCTGTAAAGGATAACAAAAATATTTTCCAACTTACAACAAAAATTAAAGAGAAACTCAGTCAAAAATTTATAACATCAAATAATGTTTTGGTAACAAGGGAAAGACACAGGTTTAAATTAAATGAATGTTTGAAAGAGATAGATAACTTTCTTAAGAAAGATCAAAACAAAGACATAGAGATGGCAGCAGAAGATCTTAGATTAGCTACCCGGCACTTGGGGGGAATAGTTGGAAAAGTAGATGTCGAAGAAATTCTTGGCGCAATTTTTAAAGATTTTTGTATAGGAAAATAGTCAAAATAAGATCTTGTAAAATCATTTTAGAGGATTACATTTAGCCTATGAATGATAAGTGCTATGATGTAGTTGTTATCGGTGGTGGGCATGCTGGGTGTGAAGCAGCAGCAGCATCTGCTAGAATGGGTGTCAATACTGCCCTTTTTACTCACAAGATAGAGACAATAGGTGAAATGTCATGTAACCCAGCTATAGGTGGTTTAGGCAAAGGACATCTTGTAAGAGAAATAGACGCTTTAGATGGAGTGATGGGAATTGTAGCAGATAAATCCGGTATTCAGTTCAGACTATTAAATAGAAGTAGAGGACCGGCCGTGAGAGGTCCCAGAACACAATCTGACAGAGCTCTTTACAAAGAGCACATGCAAGAAATTCTATTAAATTATGAGAACTTGAATGTAGTATCCGATCCAGTAGTTAAGTTTTTATTTGACCAGGGAAAAAATAAGATAATAGGATTTACTTGTGAGAGTGGCAAACAAATTTTTTCTAAACAACTTATTTTAACAACGGGAACTTTTTTAAACGGACTAATTCATATTGGTCAAAAGCAAACACCAGCTGGTAGGTTTGAAGAAAAACCATCAACAGGTTTAAGTGAACAATTAGAAAAATATGATATTAAGCTTGGAAGACTGAAGACAGGCACACCACCACGGCTTGACGGTACAACTATTAATTACGATCAAATTGAAATGCAAGCAGCAGATACTGACCCTTATTTCTTTTCCTTTTTAACCCACAAACTAAATAATAAACAAATTTCATGTGGTGTTACGCATACAAATAATGAAGTACATAAAATAATAAACGATAATATACATTTTAGTGCAATGTATTCTGGTAATATCAAAGGTATTGGCCCTAGGTATTGTCCGTCGATAGAAGATAAGATTGTAAAATTTAAAGAGAAAGAACATCATCAAATATTTCTTGAACCCGAAGGATTAAACGACAGTACTGTTTACCCAAATGGCATATCAACATCACTACCTGAGGAGATACAGATTAGAATGTTACATAAAATCAAGGGTTTAGAGGAAGTTAAGATGGTTAGGGCAGGATACGCAATTGAGTATGACTATGTGGATCCACGCGAACTAAATCCCACTCTTGAAACCAAAAAAATAAAATCTCTATTTTTGGCCGGACAAATAAACGGAACTACCGGATATGAAGAGGCCGCTGCACAAGGACTGATAGCAGGTATTAACGCTGCGCTGAAAGTGAAAAATGAAAAAGAATTTATATTAGACAGGTCCGAGTCTTACATCGGAGTTATGATTGATGATCTTATTACAAAAGGTGTATCAGAACCATACAGAATGTTTACGTCAAGAGCAGAGTATAGACTATCCTTACGCGCTGATAATGCTGACCAAAGATTAACAGCGCTCGGTATTAAAATAAATTTAATAAAAAAAATTAGGGAACAAAGTTTTTTTGATAAACAAACAAAATTAACCACCATTCATAACTCATTACGCTCTCAATTAATTACTCCTAATGCAGCCGCTAAATATTCTGTTAAAATTGCAATGGATGGTATTAAAAGAACTGGTATTGAACTACTTTCTCAAAAGGGTGTCACTTTAAATAAATTAAGAAAAATATGGGATAATATACCCCAATATGAGAAATATATAGATCAGCAAGTAGAAATTGATGCTCATTACGCTGGTTATATGAAAAAACAGACTCATGACATAGAATCTTTTAAGAAGGATGAAGCTATATCCCTACCTGTTGACATCGACTATGATAATTTTAGCGGCCTATCTAATGAAATTAAGTCTAAACTTAAATTAATTAAACCTAAAACTCTTGGCCAAGCTTTAAGAATAGATGGTGTTACACCAGCAGCAGCAATTATACTCTTGGCTTTTGTAAAGAAAAGTAGATACAAAGCATCTGCTTAATGAGAGAAAAAGAAGTTCAAACTATATTACTAAATAAACTAAAATTCACTCAAGATGCTATCTACAAACTTGATGTATTCTGCAAGGAAGTGATCGAGTATAATAAAAAATTTAATTTAATTTCTAAATCCACAATTCCTAACATATGGGATAGACATGTTTTAGACTCAGCTCAGTTGGTTAAATTTATAGATTTTGAAGATAATTTAAGTATTTCAGATTTAGGAACTGGAGCAGGCTTTCCAGGTATAGTTCTTGCTATATTTAATAGAAATCCCAAATTTCACGTGAAACTCTATGAGAAATCAAGAGTAAAGACAAAATTTCTTGCATCCGTATGTGATAAGCTGAATATCAAAGCAGAAATACATGAAAATGATTACCGATCACATAATATTGATAGTTATTATGTAGTATCTCGGGCTTTCAAAAAACTTGAGGAACATATTCGTATTTCACGTGAAATAGTTAAAGTTAGCCACAAACTTATCATTTTAAAAGGTAAAAATGCAGAAGAAGAGATTAAAAAACTTAACAATAATTTTAATTACAGTTATAATTTAGAAAAAAGTATGACTAGTCCAGACTCAAAAATAATAATACTTACTATTAAGAAATAAAATGAAAAAAATAATTTCTGTAATAAACCAAAAAGGCGGAGTTGGAAAAACTACCACAGTCGTAAATCTTTCGACTGCACTGGCACAGCTTGGTAAGAAAATATTAGTAATAGATCTGGACCCACAAGGTAACGCTACTACTGGTCTTGGTAAGTCTAACAACGAAAATGAAAAAAATATCTATAAAGTCATTATAGGTCAATCTGACCTAAAAAACAGTATTCAAAAAAGTTGTGTAGAAAACCTTGATATTATTGGCTCAAATGTCAATTTATCGGGGTTAGAGGTGGAAACCGCTAATGATCCTAATCGAGCTTTTCTTTTAAAGGAGATATTAACAGAAAAAAATAAAGAATTACTCGAAACTTATGAAAATATTTTTATTGATTGCCCACCTTCATTAAGCTTACTTACAGTGATGTCACTAGTTGTTGCCGACGAATTGCTAGTGCCTCTGCAAACAGAATTTTTTGCTCTAGAAGGAATTTCTCAACTTGTAAAAACAATCGATAGGATTAAAATTAATTTAAATCCAACTTTAGAAATAAGAGGAATTCTTTTAACAATGTTTGATAAAAGAAATAAGTTATCAACCCAAGTAGATGATGAAGCCAGAAAGTATTTTAAGGAAAAAGTTTATAAAACTGTGATACCAAGAAACGTTAGATTATCAGAAGCACCTTCGCATGGTGTTCCATGTATTGTTTATGATAAAGCATGTCTCGGTAGTCAGTCCTACATAAGTCTAGCTCAAGAATTTATCAAGCAAGGAAACAATAGGGGAATTTGATGGTTGACGAAAAAAGTAAAAAAGGTTTAGGCAGAGGTCTAATGTCATTATTTGGTGATCAGGATAATAATAGCCAAAATGAAGAAGTTTCCAAGCAAAATAAAGACTCTAACAACCCATATAAGCTAGCATCTATAGGCGATTTGAACCGAAGCAAACTTCAACCTAGAATTTACTTTGATTTAAAGAAAATGGAAGAATTATCTCAGTCTATTAAAAAAAATGGTTTAATACAACCAATAGCAGTTAGAAAAGCGAATACTGGTGGCTATGAAATCATTGCTGGAGAGAGAAGATGGCTTGCTGCCCAAAAAGCTGGACTTCATGAAGTTCCTGTAATTGTATTAAATCTTAATGACACACAATCTTTAGAATTAGCTATAATCGAAAATATACAAAGAGAAGATCTTAACTCAATAGAAGAAGCTAAAGGGTATGCAAGACTTGTTAAAGATTTTAAATATGATCATGAGAAACTTTCAGAATTTATGGGTAAAAGTAGAAGTCACATTAGCAATACCATGAGACTTTTATCTTTGCCCGAACAAGTAATTAAGATGGTAGAAAGAGGAGAATTAACGGCCGGTCAAGTTAGACCTTTAGTTGGAAGATTCAACGCTTTTCAAATAGCACAATCTATAATCAAAGAAAAACTTAGTGCTAGATCAATTGAAAACCTTGTTAAAAATGAAAAAGAAAAAGAAGATAAAAAAATAAAACCATTAAAAAAAACGGATCCAAATATCTTACTAGCTCAAAGAAAACTAGAAGAACACTTAGGATTGAAAGTTAAAGTAGTTACCAAAAAAAACAATTCTGGGAAAGTAGTAATTGAATACGAGAATTTAGAACAATTTGAAATGGTTTCGGCTTTACTTAGGAAGAAGTAGAAGCTTCATTAGAAAGAGCAATTATAAGATTCTTAATTATGACGTCTTTCTTAATATGAGAATTTTTTCTTATTAAAACTTCAGTTTCTCCTATCTTATCGGCTGCTCTATTAAGTTTTTCTAAATTCCATTTTTTTAACTGCTCTAAATATATTGATTTATCTTTCCAAAAGATTGGTGGTTTTATCTTCTCTAATGTTTGTTCATAACTATTAAACATTTTGTTCATTTTTTCAATTTCAATAAGCTTTAAAACTCTATAATTAAGGTTATTGATATAAAAAAAACTTTCCTCATTTAATATGTTTGTTTCAGAAAGCAACTTATTGATCTTATTTTTTCTTCCAATTAGTGCATTATCTCTTATTTCATCAAAGCCAATATCATTTTTGATATTCAAAATTTCCAAGAGTTGATTTTTTTTAATAATTTTTTCTAAAAAAAAATTTTTAATTTTTAAAAGTTCATTTTGTATAATTTTTCTATTGGAACCTGAATTGGAAATCATCATATTAACTAGTTCACCTGTCACACCTTTGTAACCAGCCAGTTCTTTGTTTATATAATCAATTAAACTTCTGTCATTGTCTTGATAGCAAGCAAACACTGCTAGTTTTTTTTCTTTTTCAAATAGGATTCTTAATTTAGATTTTCTATCTAAATTATCTGCAATAATTACAATTTTTGTATCTACACTTTCTTTTTCCAAACTCTCAATAACTTCATTTAAAATTTTATCTGTAGCAAACTGTATAAAAATTATTTTCTTTTCACTAAATAGGGATCTATTATTAATACTCTCATATAAAATATTTTTATTTTTAATAATTTCATTTTCAAAAAAATTAATAATTTCTGAATTTTTATTTTTGGCTTTTAATTCATTTCTTACATCGTCTTTAATGCCTTCATTTTCTCCATACATCAAAACTGCCTGATATTTATCTAAAATGTTAAGATCTTTTTCGATTATATAGCTTTTTAGGATCACTTGTTTTTATCTATAAGCATAATAAAATTTATCACTTCTTCTGATAATTGGCGTGTAACATTTTTAGTTGCTTGTTTTTCATTTTTTATTGTATCAGAATGATTTTCGGCTACATCATAGTCCTGGTTTTTGGAAAATGATTTATTAGTTTCTTCTAATGTTTTTACATTTATTAGAATTAAATCCCCATTAATGGTTAAATTAAACCTAGTTATTTTTCCTGTAGCATCTTTAATTTTATTATTTATTTTTTTTGTTATTTTTAAATTAATCCTAAAACGATTTTCGCTATTTTCATTTGTTATTAAGCCAATATCATTCTTTAAATTATAGGCAATACGATTTTCCCCAGTAACATTTATACTTTGAATATTTATATTTGTTTCTTTTTGGATAATTTTTTTGTATCCACAAGAGATCAATAATAATGAAAATAATAAGATTAAGATAATATTAATTTTTTTAATCATATTTATTATTTAACAAGATAATTTATTATTTTATTTTTAACAAAAATTGTTTTTATAATTTTTTTATCAATTAAGTAATTACTAACTTTTTTATTTTTTTTACTTTCAATTATAGCATTTTTTTCATCTAAATTTTTTTTAATCTCTATAACATCTCGTGTTTTGCCGTTGATTTGTACGGCCATTTTAATTTTTTCATCCAATACTAATTCGCTATTAATTTTCGGCCAATGTTTAGTTTCTTTTTCCCCCAGTTCTTCCAGACATTCAGAGGCAAGATGAGGTGTAAAAGGTAAAAGTGTTTTTAGTAAATTAGAAAAATTCTTTTTTAAAGATTCATTACTTATTTCCTCTCCCAAGCTTGCATTAAAAACATTGTAAACACCATAAACATTTGCCACTACAACATTTAATTGAAAATTATCAATTAAATTTGTAATTTTTGCAATGTAGTTATTTATTTTCATATTAAATTCTTTATCCTTCAAAGGTTGTTTGTCAGGACGATTCAAAATTAAGTTGTTTAAATTATAAATTTTTTGTAAAAATTTATAAGCCGCACTAACTCCTTGATTTGACCACTGAACATCTTTTTCTGGAGGACTATCTGACAAAATAAACCATCGTACAGCATCTGCGCCAAATGATTTAATCATGCTTTCAGGATCAATTACATTCTTTTTTGATTTGGACATGGATTCTGATGATCCAACAATTACTTCTGTCTTATCTAAAGTTTTGATGTAATTATTTTTATTTTCTCTCTCAATTTCATTGGGATTGAGCCAATTTCCTTTGCTATCTTTATATGTTTCGTGACAAACCATCCCTTGTGTGAACAATCCCTTGAATGGTTCTTTTTCATTTATCTTTTGATTATTTTTTTGCAAGGCCCGCATAAAAAATCTTGAATAAAGAAGATGTAAAATAGCATGTTCAACGCCTCCAATATATTGATCTACTGGAAGCCAATAATTCAAATCAGATATATTAAATGGTTCTTTTTTGTTTTGAGGAGAACAAAATCTCATAAAATACCAAGATGAATCTACAAAAGTATCCAGCGTATCAGTTTCTCTTATCGCTGGTTTTCCACTTTTTTTATGTAATGTTTTTTTCCAGGTAGGATGGTTATCAAGTGGGTTTCCACTTTTTTTAAGATCTATATCGTATGGCAATTTAATCGGCAGCTCATCTTTTTCAACTGGAACAACACTACCGTCTTCCAAGTAGATCATAGGTATAGGGCAACCCCAATATCTCTGTCTTGATACACCCCAATCTTTTAACCTAAAAGTAATTTTTTTCTGACCAATTTGTTTTTCTTCTATCGTTTCTATAATTTTTTTTTGTGCAGAAGCTATGTTCAACCCATTCAAAAAATCAGAATTTATCATAACACCATCAGATGTGTATGCTTCGTTTAGCTCACTAAACTTTTTTCTAAGTTTAGTATTTTCCGCTACTACTTCTGTAATTTCTAAGTTATATTTCTTAGCAAAATCTAAATCACGCTGATCATGCGCTGGACATCCAAAAACAGCACCAGTGCCGTAATCCATCAAAACAAAGTTTGCTGCAAAAACAGGTATTTTCTTATTTTCAATAAACGGGTGTTGAACAAATAGTCCTGTGTTGTAACCTTTCTTTTCTACTCCTGCTAAAGATTCTTCAGTTGTCCCTGTTTTTAAACACTCTTTTTTAAATATTAAATAATCATTCTCTTCCTCAAGTTTTTTGCATATTGGATGATCTATAGAAACCGCTATAAAACTTGCACCAAAAATTGTATCTGGTCTAGTAGTAAAAATTTTAATTACTTCTTTTTGATCTAAAATTTGAAAGTTAATTTCACAGCCTGTTGATTTTCCAATCCAATTTTTCTGCATTAACTTAACTTTCTCTGGCCAATTTTCTAATGAATATAGATCATTTAATAATTCATCTGTAAATTCAGTAATTTTAAAAACCCACTGAGATAATTTTTTTTTTTCAACTATAGCTCCTGAGCGCCATCCTTTGCCGTCAATTACCTGTTCATTTGCTAAAACAGATTGTTCAATAGGATCCCAATTCACATAACTCTCTTTCCTTTTGACTAAACCTTTTTCATATAAATCTATAAAGAGTTCTTGTTGATGTTTATAATAGCTTTCGTCACAAGTAGATATTTCTAGGTCCCAGTCGATAGAAAGACCCAACATCTTTAACTGCCTCCTCATTTCTGAGATATTTTTTTTAGTCCAATCTTCAGGGTGAAGTTTATTTTCCTTTGCAGCATTTTCAGCAGGTAAACCAAAAGCATCCCAACCCATCGGATGCAGAACATTATGTCCATTAAGATATTTAAAGCGAGCTATAACATCTCCAATAGTATAATTTCTTACGTGACCCATGTGTATTTTGCCCGACGGATAGGGAAACATTTCCAAGCAGTAAAATTTTGGATATTCTTTTTCTCTATACAACTTCTCTTTCTCAAACACTGATTGCCATTTTTTTTCAATCAATTGAAAATTATATCTTTGCATTTGAAAAAGTTATTTTTTTTGTTTTTTTTGTTTCTGCTCAATGCTTGCAGCTTTAACAAGTATAGATCGTGTTAGTTCTTCTTTTATTTTAGATTCAATTGAATTTGTACGACAGCTAGTACTGCTACCTTGGCCGCATGTCTTTTGATGTACAATTACTTTAAAACTATCTGACCTAATTTCATTGCTTAAAAATCTTACAGTAATTTTAATTGAACTATTAGTTTTGCTACTATTACTCTCATCGTTGTACCAATCTGTAATTATTATACCTCCAGAGTAGTCAACAGTTGATAGTGGTAAAAAATCTAAAATTTCTAATGAAGCTCGCCACATCGGATTTGAAGTGCTAAATTCATAGTTGGTACTACCCCTACCTCCTCCTAACAGGCCTCCCACAGAAATACCCCTTCCTTCCTCAACATTTTTTCTTGCTCTTTCTTGAGCATTGGACGGAACATCCTTAGCTGATGGTGAAGTAATTTTTCCACAACTTAAAGTGAGGTTAAGGGCTAAAAATAAAGCTAGAAACTGGATTTTCAATGTCATTTAGAGTGAAAATTTATTAAAAGCATAATTATTACGGAATAAGCAACATTTATATTAAAATATCAATAAATACTATCATTATTCTTATGTTGTATTAAAGCAACACTAGAAAGTAAATATTCAAGAATGGAACAAAAAAAAGGAAAATTCATACGAAAAGGTCTAATTATGTAAACAATTATTAATATTAATTATTAACAAAAAAAAGGATAACAATGAAAAATATAACAAAAATAATATTTGCATCATTAGCCTCTTTAGCTTTGTTTGTAGTACCTGCAACTTCAGGTGAGCTTACCGTAACAGGTGCTGCTAAAGCTACTTACAATATCATCAAAGGCGGAGATCACACAACCGCTGGAAATGGTCTTTCTAAAGGTATGGGTGTTGCGAACGAAATTTCATTTGGTGCTAACGGAGAGTTAGACAACGGATGGACATGGACTTACGGTGTTGACTTCGATCCAAGTGATGGTGCTACGGCAGCTTCAGATGGAAACGCAAACGGTGTTGACGACTCTAAACTAACAGTTACAACAGGCTACGGTACAGTAGGTATGTTTATAACTGAAGGTGCATTAAGAGCAGAAAACAAAGGTTCACAATCTGTATACTCAAGACCAACTGATATTGGGCTTACTACAGGTATTAACACAACTGGTGACATTGATGGATACAGCAACATGCAGTACCATACACCAGCAGGTTTATTACCTTTCGAAACTAGCTTTAAAATTGGTTATTCTTCAGGTGGAGAAAACCAAATCAATTCATCAAACTCGACTGGTGAAGCTGCAGATCGAACAGCAGGTGGAACTCCGGATTCAGTAGAACAATATGCATTATCAACTTCTCCAATAGATGGCCTAAATATTCATGCTGACTATTTTAAAGAAGATGGTTCAAAAATTGCTACTGCGGGAGATACAGTAATAACTCAACAAATGGAATCAGGTGGTTTAGCAGCAACGTATACGTTCGGTGCAGCAACAATTGGTGTTGCAAGATCATTAGAAACTCCTACTATCTCTAGAACAGCAACAGGTACAGCTGCTACAGATGTAAGAGAAATGGAGCAAAATAAAATGTCTGTTTCTTACGTTGTAAATGACAATACTTCTGTTTCTTACGAAGAAGAAAGAGGTGAGAGAGAATTAGTAAATAATTCAGCTACTAATGAATACAAAGGTGAGTCATTGCAAGTAGCTCATACTATGGGTGGAATGACATTAGCTGTTGTTTACTCAAAGCATGATAATATTGGTTACAGATTAGGTAACGATGTTGAACAAGTATTATTCGCTACAACTATGGCGTTTTAATAATCTCAACTTAAAATTAAAAAAGCCGGTTAGAAATAGCCGGCTTTTTTTTTATCTCAGATAATAAGCCAAAACCATTTGTATTTACTATATTTAATTTAAGGATGTTGGAACTATTAATTCCACCTAAAGGAACTAGGTTGTGTAAATAATTTTTTTTAATAAGATTAAATTTAACAATACCTAAATAGTTTTTTTTGTTTTTATAAGATGTACGAAACAAACGGGATAAAATAATATCACTACAGCCTTGTTTAATTTTTTCATTAATTTCTTTAAAATTATGAGCGGAACCAACTATATTCTTGTTATAATTTAGATAAATTTTTTTATTATACGACGATATATAAAGACCATCCGCTTTACAATAATTAGCCAATTTTAGGTTATTAGCGACATAAAATTTAAAACCCTTCAACGCACACATGTTCCTAAATTTATATAAATTAGCATAATTTTCTATTAAATTTTTATTGCGATAGATAATGATAATTTTTCTATTTTTTTTAAGATAATTTAAATCTATAGATTTGGTATTTTCTATATATAAATAATAATTTTTCTTTATAATAAACATTATGATCCCAGTAATTAGTAGATATGAAAATATAAAATCTCTTATCAATAATAGCAACGTAAACATAATTGCTGTATCTAAAATGTTCTCTAAAGAAGCAATCAGTCCTTTAATTGACCATGGACATTTACATTTTGGTGAAAATAAAGTTCAAGAGGCGCAATCTAAATGGGCTGAAATAAAAAAAAATAAACCAAGCATAAAATTACATATGATTGGAAGATTGCAAACAAATAAAGCCAAAGAAGCAGTTATGTTATTTGATTATATTCATTCTTTAGATAATCAAAAATTAGCGAATACCTTAGCCAAACAAGAAAATAATTTAAACAAAAAACTTAAATATTTTATTCAAGTAAATATAGGGAACGAGAAACAAAAATCAGGAATAAACATCGATGTGCTTGATGATTTTTATTATTATTGTACTAGAGAGTTAAAGATAGATATTATAGGTTTGATGGTTATACCACCAAATGATGGTCAAGAAATTGTCTACTTTAAGAAATTAATGGAATTAAATAAATTGTTGGGTTTAAAAGAATTAAGTATGGGCATGTCATCAGACTTTAAAATAGCTTTAAATTATGAAACTACTTTTATTAGAATAGGGACTTCAATATTTGGTAACAGAAATTAATTAATTATTATCTTTGTACTTCTTTTTATTTTAGCAAGTAATAAAAACATGTCTTTTTTTGTAATTGCAATACATCCTTTGGTTGGACTAAATTTTTTTTTAGCTATATGTAGAAATATAGCACTACCTTTATTTTTAATTACGGGTTTAATATTGTAGTTAATTATAACTATAAGGTCGTAGATATTTTCACTTAGCCAAAGCTTTTCTGCACTGAAATTAAATGGTAATTTTACAATTTTGTTATAATATTTAGAATTAATATCGTCACACCATCCTAAATTTTTTTTAATTATTTTTTTTGTTAATACTGTTTGTATTTTGGGAATTCTATCTTTTCTGTAAAATAATGCTTTAAGCGTAAAGGAACCCTTTGGTGTTTTATTATCACCTTCAGTTTTTTTTAGTACAATTCCTCTTTTACCTATAGCACATTTTATCCTATACTTATCAAAGTATAAAAATTTATTTTTAATTTTTATATCCATATATTTATGAAAAATAGTTTACTCGTTTTTGGTACAAAAAACTTTAATAATTCTTTCATTGAAATTAAAGAATATTTCGATTTTTCACTTATTTTTTTTGATTTAAATAATTTTTCTGAATCTTCTCTTCATAATATTCAATTTATAATAGTTGATAGTGATATTTGTGATAACGCAAATATGTTGAGCTTACTTAACAAGATAAACAATAAGCCTCTCTTATTAGTCCAAAAAAGTAATTCTATCAGTGTTAAAAATCTTGTTTATGATGAAAAAATTATTCTCCCTTTAACTTTTTCAGATTTTACTAGTCAGATTATAAATTTTATAGCATCAAATAAGTTCAACAAAAACTCCTCCATCAAAATTAACGAATATTTAATTGATAAAAATAAAAGGTTATTAAAAAAAGGTAAAATTTCAGTTAATGTTACAGAAAGAGAAATACAACTTATCGAGTTATTATTTAATGAACAAAACCCGTTATCAAAAAGTATTATTTTAAACCAAATATGGAAGTATGCCGATGATGCAGATACCCATACTATAGAGACTCATATTTATCGATTAAAAAAAAAAATATTTAATAAATTTAACGATGCAAATTTCATTGGTAGTTCAAAAAATGGTTATACAATTCAAGAAAAGAAATAAAATAGCCGTAGATTTATTTTCTAATAAATACCGTAAGAGGGTGATTAAACCAAAAAAAGGAAAAGGAAGTTTTAAGAGAAAAAAACCAAGTTAAATTTTATCTTATTAATTCAATCTTGCACCAATCTTTTGTATTATCTTAGAAGCCATTTCAGTCCCTTTTTTTAAACCGTCAACCAGAGTATTACTATTGATATAACCATGTAAGAAACCAGCAGCAAAAAGGTCGCCAGCGCCTGTTAAGTCAACTATCTTAAGATTTTCCTGACTTTTGTGTTCTACTATTTCAGATCCACTGATTGCAATGCTTCCTTTATCTGATCTAGTTATAACTAATAATTTATTTAATTTTTTACCAAATTCAATTACATCTTCAAATTTTTTTGTATCAATTAATTCCTTTATTTCTTGTTCATTAGCAAATGTAATGTCTAGTTTATTTTTAACTAAATCATAAAAACTTTTTTTGTGTCTATCTACACAAAATTTATCAGATAAGGACATGGCAGATTTATTAGCTAGCATTAATGCTTTATCAAAAGCTTCTTTAGGCTCACCTTCATCCCACAAATAGCCTTCTAAAAAAATAAAGTCACTTTGTTTAATATATTTTTCATCAATATCATTAGGAGTAATTTTGCCCGCTACTCCAAGGAACGTGCACATTGTTCTTTCAGAATCTGGTGTAATTAAAATTAAGCAAGTACCTGTTGGAGTATTTTCTTTTTTTTTTTTATAATAATATTTAACATTTTCATCTGTCAAACTTTTTTCATATTCATTCCCCAATTTATCGTCACTGACTTTTCCTATGAAAGATACTTCATTTTTTAACTGCGACAGTCCAACAATAGTATTAGCAACAGAACCACCAGCTATAGTTTTTTCAATATGAAGACTGGATATTAAATGCTTAAATTCCTTTTCATCCACTAATTTCATAGTGCTTTTAGTAAGATTATTTTTAGTTAAAAATTCGTCATTAACTTTACAAATAACATCTACGATTGCATTTCCTATACCTAAAATTTTCATAATATTTATTAAGTTCTTACAGTTTTAATTGGTTTTTTTCTACTGGGATAACATGAACTACAAATTTTACAACTTATACCATAGCATTCTCTGGCTTTACAATACTCTCGTCCATAAAAAATTATTTGTAGATGCAGTTTATTCCAAGATTGTTTAGGGAAAAGTTTTTTTAAATCCTGTTCTGTTTGTATTACATTCTTGCCGTTTGTTAGCCCCCATCTTTGCGCAAGTCTATGGATATGTGTATCCACTGGAAAAGCTGGAATACCAAAAGCCTGGGAGATAACTACACTTGCTGTTTTATGACCAACACCAGGTAAGTCTTCTAATTCTTCAAAACTCTTAGGAACTTTACCATTATGATTTACCATCAATTTTTTCGATAATAAATATATACTTTTAGCTTTTACCCTAAAGATACCTATACTTTTAATAAGTTTTTCAATTTTTTTTCTTCCTAATTTTACAAAATGTTCAGGTTTGTTGTATCTTGTATATATATTTTTAGTAACATTATTAACATTAACATCTGTACATTGAGCAGATAGGAGAACAGAAATTAGTAAGGTAAATTTGCTGGTATAGTTGAGAGGAATAGGTGTTTTAGGATAAATTTTATTTAGTATTTTTAAGATTAAGTTAGCTCGTTGTTTCTTATTCATGATTTTAAATTTATTTAAAATTTAAAACATTTCTCATTGAATACAAACCTGGCTTTTTATTTATTAACCATTTTGCAGCTGTTAAAGCTCCCTCAGAATAAAGGGCTCTATCAAATGCTTCATGGTTTAAAGTGATTATTTCTTTACCGCTAGAAAATTTAACTTCATGTTCTCCAATTATTTCTCCTTTTCTCAATGAGTTAAAATTTATTTTTTTTCCATAAGGAAAATTTTTTCTATTTAAAAATTTTTTACCAATTAAAGTATAAATATCTTTATTCTTGCCTTCAGCTATACCTTTACCAAGCATTAAAGCCGTACCTGATGGGTGGTCTTTTTTATGTTTATGGTGAACTTCAAAAACTTTACTTAGGTAATTATTACTCAAAGATTTTGATGCAATTTCTGTTAAATACATAAGAAGATTAATTCCTAAGCTCATATTTCCTGCTTTTAAAATTGTAATTTTTTTTGAGTACTTTTTAATTATAAGCTCTTCTTGTTGAGTAAAGCCTGTTGTGCCAATAATAACTTTTTTTTTTAGTTTAGTCGCAATTTTTAGAATTTCTAAGGTACATTTCGGAATAGTAAAATCTATTATTACATCTGACTTTCTAAAAGCTTTTTCATTATTTAATTCAATTTCAACACCACTTAATTTCTTATTAATTATTTTATTTTCTGTAAGAGTTGTTAATCTAAAAAATTTTTCTTTTTTGATACTTTTGATAAGCTGTTGGCCCATTCTTCCCATACAACCAGAAATACCTAAATTAATTTTTTTCATTATTTTTTTTTCCAAAACTTTTTAGCTTTTTCAAAAAAACTTTTTATTGTTGGACTTAGTTTGCTATTTTCTAACTCTCTAAATTCTTCCAAAAGCTCTTTTTGCCGTTTAGATAATGATATAGGAACCTCAGGAATAATTCTAATATATAAGTCCCCTAAAGAGCTTCTTCTTAAGATTGGCATTCCCTTATCTTTTAACCTTAGTTGTTTTCCATACTGTGTACCTGCTGGAATTTTAACATTTACTTTACTGCCGTTAATGCAAGGGACTTCTATAGCTGTACCTAACGCAGCATTGGCGAAAGTAACAGGTAATTCAAAAAATAAATTTTCTTCAGATCTTTTGAAAAGGCTATGGCTTTGTACTGTAATAAATAAATATAAATCTCCGTTAGCTCCACTTTTAGTACCAGCCTCACCTTTGCCTGTAAGTCTTATTCTTGTTCCATCATCGACACCTTTTGGAATTTTTACAGAGACAGATTCATCGCTTTGAAGTTTTCCACCACCGCTACATTTTTTACACACTTTGCCAATAGCTTCTCCGTTACCTTGGCATTGAGGACAAGTTTGTTGAACAGTAAAAAAACCTTGGCTAGATCTTATTTTACCATTACCCTTACAATAATCACATTTTATCGGTTTTGATCCTGGTTCGGCACCGCTACCACTACAACCGCTACATTTTTTATATGTTGTATAATCTATTTTTCTTTCTAAACCCTCGTATGCATCTTCTAAACTTATACTAAGATCATACCTTAGATCGTTCCCCCTACTACCAGATGATCTTCTACCTGATCCACCAGATCCGTCTGAAAAATCTCCAAAAAAATCCTCAAAAATATCTGAGAAAGAAGATGAATCAAAACCACCAAACCCCTGTCCACCGCTACCTTCAAAGGCTGCATGACCAAACTGATCATAATTTTTCTTTTTCTTTTCATCCGAAAGAATCCCATAAGCTTCACTTGCCTCTTTAAATTTATCTTCAGCAACTTTGTTGCCTGGATTTTTATCAGGATGATATTTAAAAGCAGTAGTACGATATGCTTTTTTAATCTCGTCTTTCGAAGAAGTGTTATTTACTCCTAAGATATCGTAGTAGTCTTTCTTGGCCACAAAAAGTTACTCCCTTTTTTAATATATCTTAGGCGCTTTTTTCCTCATCGTCTTTTGCATCTTTTACATCTTCAAAGTCT
>Ga0209502_10000827_pt1 | contig 30534 bp, 21 predicted proteins | sample ArcticOcean_MG_C_10_FD_187442 | JGI IMG/M metagenome (GOLD analysis project Ga0209502, IMG submission 187442) | Marine microbial communities from western Arctic Ocean - ArcticOcean_MG_CB11_90 (SPAdes) (version 2) | ecosystem: Environmental > Aquatic > Marine > Oceanic | place: Arctic Ocean... | reverse complement strand
TTCTGCCGCAGCGGTAGATCCTATTATGAATTTAGCGAATATTGTTGGAGTTCAGATGCAACAACAATCTGCAAACACTATTAATATAGAAATGCGTGCAGGCTCTGGAGTATTTGGAACCTCTACATTTCCAATTTTAGATTATCGTTATTTAGTAACTCCTTCTGCGGGCCTTTTTCAAAGTTTTCAAACAGGGATGTCTAATATTGATATTGAAAGAGTAGAAGTTGTAAGAGGTGCTGCATCAGCATTATACGGCCCTGGAGTTACCTCTGGAGTTGTACACTTCATGTCTAAAAGCCCTATTGATCACCCAGGAACAACAGTAGAAATGTTAGGAGGTACGTTAAGCACAACAGGAATGACCGTTCGTCATGCATTTAAAAACGATAACGATAAATTTGGATTTAAAGTTAACGTACGTTATATGAAGGGGAATGATTTTGAATTAGATCCTGTGGCTGATGCTGATTTTATTGCATCTCAAAGTACCACTATTTCTCAACCAGCAATCGTTAATGGTAGAGTAGATCCTTCACAACCCGGAGAGACCTTATTAACGTTAACAGATTTAGATGATAACGGAGATGGAAATCCATTAGCAACAGAGTACAAAAATTACTCAGCTAACGTACATTTAGAGTTTAGACCAACAGATGAAACTACTGCATTTCTTTCTGCAGGATTTGCAAATGGAGGAGGATTGTTCTTTAATTCACAAGGAGCAGGGTATTCTCAAGGAAATGATTATTGGGTTCAAGGTAGAGTTCAGTCTGGAGGATTGTTCGCACAATTATATTACAACTATAATGATGGTGGTAGTGCAGAAAACCCAACTTTTTTATATGCATCTGGTTTAAGACAAGTAGCAGAGAGAAATTCTTTAGAGGCTCAACTACAATATAACTTTGATGTTCCTAATTTTTTAAACACAAACTTTACCATAGGTTCTGATTATAGAAACTCTAAATCTATGACTCAAAATACTTTATATGGTATTAATGAAGACAGAGATGATTATATTATTACAGGAGTATACCTTCAAGGAACTTCAAAAATTAGTGATAAGTTAGATCTTACCTATGCAGGAAGATATGACAAGTTTAACTTTATAGACGAAGGAGCTTTTGCACCAAGGGTAGCTATTGTTTACAAAGCAAATGAAAACCACACATTTAGAGCATCGTTTAACAAAGCAAACACTGGTCCTTCTGCTTTACAGCAAAATATAGATTTCCCTGTGGCTGTTTTAGCACCTGGTATTGCAGATGTTTGGTTATCGGGGCAGTATGCACCACAAGTATTTCCAGACAATCCAACAATAGATTTATCGGTTCCTGGATTACCTGATCTTCCTTATGGAGCTACATCATTTCCTTTAGCGTATGCTTACGGAGCTGTTGCACAGCCAACACTAGCAGCAGTTTATGCTGGTTTAGCTGGAAACCCTTTGTTGCCAGTAGTACAAAACTTCTTTAGTGCGTATTCGCCATCTGGAGGATCAGGACAACTAGTAGGATATAACTTATTTAATGGGGAGCCAATGGATGATTTGGTAGGAACAGGACGTTCTCAAATAGAAACCTTAAATTCTTTTGAACTAGGGTATAAAGGACTAATCGCAAACAAATTGTCTGTAGCACTTGATGTATATACTTATGAGAGAAAAGGCTTTACTCAGTTTACAGCTATAGGGCCAACATTTTCTTTACAAGGAGCAAATATTGCTGATGACTTAGGTGCTCAAGTAGGAGCAGACTTTGCTTCTGATCCAGGAGTTATTGGAGCAGTAACAGGTTATGTACAAGGGCAGTATACTGCAGCAGGAATTCCTCAATCTATTTGGGATACAGGAGCCCCAGCAGGCGCTCTTTTCCCAGGATCTCCAGCAATAGCACCAATAGGTGCTGTAATTGGAGGAACAATTGCAGGAGCAGCAGCACAAGTAGGAGGAGCATTCACTCAAGGAGGCGCTGCTTTTGAAAGCGCTGTATCACCATTATTTCCAATTTTTGGAACTGTAGAAACCACGAGTGTACCTCAAGGAGATGGTTTAATGCATATTCCTGCAGGATACCGTCGTTTTGATGGCGCTGAAAGAAGTCATGTAGGTGCAGATTTAGCAATGGAATATTTCTTAAGTGATGATATTACCTTATGGCTTAATACTTCTTGGGTTAGCCAGAATGAATGGATTCCTGGAGAATCAAATGATGATGGATTACCATTTTCATCGTATTTAAATTCTCCAAAGATGAAATATAGAGCAGGAGCTCAATATTCAAAAGATAAAGTAAGAGCAGCTGTTGCTTATCAACACGATGATGCTTTTTATGCAAATCAGGGATTATTCTCTGGAGATGTACAAGAGAAGAATTTATTTGATATTAACGTAGGATACAATGTTTCAGACAACCTTAAATTAGATTTATCTGCAACTAATGTGTTAGATCAGAAATATAGAGCTTTTCCAAACATGCCTGTAATAGGTCGTAGAACTGTTCTAAAATTAACTTTTGATTATTAATTTATAATAAGAAGAATTTAATTAGATAAAAAAGGCAGCCATTTGGCTGCCTTTTTTATTTGACCAAAGCAACTAAATAATGTAGTAAAGGTATTAGTTCTTTTGGTGGACTGTCATCATCAAACTCTGCACTTTTATATTTTTTATCATCCCAAACAATTTCTATAGTTGTAAACATTGCACCATCAAACTGGTATTTCTTAGAAGTAGCTTTTAATTGATGAAGCGTTGTAAGATTAAGTTTTTCAAGGAAACTTTTAAAGTGTTCTTGATTTTGATGAAATAACATGCGAAAAAATAAATTATTGAAAAATTGAAAAGATAATTAAACACAAAATATAGATAGTTATTACTAATAAATAACTATAAAATTTACTAATAAAATAAAAATAAATTGTTTTTTTTACAAAATTCAAAAAAAATCGTATTTTCGCCACCATTAATAATTAACTCATATTATGATAAAAAAGACAATTTTCTTTGCATTTGTATTGCTTACCGGCTTTACAATGCTAGCTCAAACTACCATAACCGGTGTAGTTAAAGACGCACAAACAGGTGAAACACTTTTAGGAGCGAACGTTAAGGTCTCTGGAAAAGCGGTAGGAACAACTACAGACTTTGATGGTAAATTTTCCCTTAAAGTAGCAGATGCTCCGCCTTTTACTATTGAAATCTCTATGCTAGGCTTTAAGGCTGCAAGTGTAGAAATAACAAAAAACAATCAAGAAGTGATGGTTAGTCTTGAGGAAGACGCTACTTCACTAGAAGAAATTGTGTTTTCTGCCTCAAGAAGAAAACAAAAAGTACAAGAAGCACCAGCTTCTGTAAGTATTATAACTTCTAAAGACATCTTAAATTCTGCCGCAGCGGTAGATCCTATTATGAATTTAGCGAATATTGTTGGAGTTCAGATGCAACAACAATCTGCAAACACTATTAATATAGAAATGCGTGCAGGCTCTGGAGTATTTGGAACCTCTACATTTCCAATTTTAGATTATCGTTATTTAGTAACTCCTTCTGCGGGCCTTTTTCAAAGTTTTCAAACAGGGATGTCTAATATTGATATTGAAAGAGTAGAAGTTGTAAGAGGTGCTGCATCAGCATTATACGGCCCTGGAGTTACCTCTGGAGTTGTACACTTCATGTCTAAAAGCCCTATTGATCACCCAGGAACAACAGTAGAAATGTTAGGAGGTACGTTAAGCACAACAGGAATGACCGTTCGTCATGCATTTAAAAACGATAACGATAAATTTGGATTTAAAGTTAACGTACGTTATATGAAGGGGAATGATTTTGAATTAGATCCTGTGGCTGATGCTGATTTTATTGCATCTCAAAGTACCACTATTTCTCAACCAGCAATCGTTAATGGTAGAGTAGATCCTTCACAACCCGGAGAGACCTTATTAACGTTAACAGATTTAGATGATAACGGAGATGGAAATCCATTAGCAACAGAGTACAAAAATTACTCAGCTAACGTACATTTAGAGTTTAGACCAACAGATGAAACTACTGCATTTCTTTCTGCAGGATTTGCAAATGGAGGAGGATTGTTCTTTAATTCACAAGGAGCAGGGTATTCTCAAGGAAATGATTATTGGGTTCAAGGTAGAGTTCAGTCTGGAGGATTGTTCGCACAATTATATTACAACTATAATGATGGTGGTAGTGCAGAAAACCCAACTTTTTTATATGCATCTGGTTTAAGACAAGTAGCAGAGAGAAATTCTTTAGAGGCTCAACTACAATATAACTTTGATGTTCCTAATTTTTTAAACACAAACTTTACCATAGGTTCTGATTATAGAAACTCTAAATCTATGACTCAAAATACTTTATATGGTATTAATGAAGACAGAGATGATTATATTATTACAGGAGTATACCTTCAAGGAACTTCAAAAATTAGTGATAAGTTAGATCTTACCTATGCAGGAAGATATGACAAGTTTAACTTTATAGACGAAGGAGCTTTTGCACCAAGGGTAGCTATTGTTTACAAAGCAAATGAAAACCACACATTTAGAGCATCGTTTAACAAAGCAAACACTGGTCCTTCTGCTTTACAGCAAAATATAGATTTCCCTGTGGCTGTTTTAGCACCTGGTATTGCAGATGTTTGGTTATCGGGGCAGTATGCACCACAAGTATTTCCAGACAATCCAACAATAGATTTATCGGTTCCTGGATTACCTGATCTTCCTTATGGAGCTACATCATTTCCTTTAGCGTATGCTTACGGAGCTGTTGCACAGCCAACACTAGCAGCAGTTTATGCTGGTTTAGCTGGAAACCCTTTGTTGCCAGTAGTACAAAACTTCTTTAGTGCGTATTCGCCATCTGGAGGATCAGGACAACTAGTAGGATATAACTTATTTAATGGGGAGCCAATGGATGATTTGGTAGGAACAGGACGTTCTCAAATAGAAACCTTAAATTCTTTTGAACTAGGGTATAAAGGACTAATCGCAAACAAATTGTCTGTAGCACTTGATGTATATACTTATGAGAGAAAAGGCTTTACTCAGTTTACAGCTATAGGGCCAACATTTTCTTTACAAGGAGCAAATATTGCTGATGACTTAGGTGCTCAAGTAGGAGCAGACTTTGCTTCTGATCCAGGAGTTATTGGAGCAGTAACAGGTTATGTACAAGGGCAGTATACTGCAGCAGGAATTCCTCAATCTATTTGGGATACAGGAGCCCCAGCAGGCGCTCTTTTCCCAGGATCTCCAGCAATAGCACCAATAGGTGCTGTAATTGGAGGAACAATTGCAGGAGCAGCAGCACAAGTAGGAGGAGCATTCACTCAAGGAGGCGCTGCTTTTGAAAGCGCTGTATCACCATTATTTCCAATTTTTGGAACTGTAGAAACCACGAGTGTACCTCAAGGAGATGGTTTAATGCATATTCCTGCAGGATACCGTCGTTTTGATGGCGCTGAAAGAAGTCATGTAGGTGCAGATTTAGCAATGGAATATTTCTTAAGTGATGATATTACCTTATGGCTTAATACTTCTTGGGTTAGCCAGAATGAATGGATTCCTGGAGAATCAAATGATGATGGATTACCATTTTCATCGTATTTAAATTCTCCAAAGATGAAATATAGAGCAGGAGCTCAATATTCAAAAGATAAAGTAAGAGCAGCTGTTGCTTATCAACACGATGATGCTTTTTATGCAAATCAGGGATTATTCTCTGGAGATGTACAAGAGAAGAATTTATTTGATATTAACGTAGGATACAATGTTTCAGACAACCTTAAATTAGATTTATCTGCAACTAATGTGTTAGATCAGAAATATAGAGCTTTTCCAAACATGCCTGTAATAGGTCGTAGAACTGTTCTAAAATTAACTTTTGATTATTAATTTATAATAAGAAGAATTTAATTAGATAAAAAAGGCAGCCATTTGGCTGCCTTTTTTATTTGACCAAAGCAACTAAATAATGTAGTAAAGGTATTAGTTCTTTTGGTGGACTGTCATCATCAAACTCTGCACTTTTATACTTTTTATCATCCCAAACTACTTCTATAGTTGTATACATTGCTCCATCATATTGGTGTTTCGTAGAAGGAGCTTTTAGTTGATGAAGCGTTGTAAGATTAAGTTTTTCAAGGAAACCACTTAAAGAGTTCTTATCTTCTTTTGTGATAATGAAAGAACGAGTTTCTTTAATTTTTTATATGATTTTTTTCATAAAAATAGAGAAAATAATAATTCTAATTTTAAAAGAATCTAGTAGCTTAATTAGCCCAACATCATTATTGTTTTTTGTAAGCCTTTAATAAAAACATCAATCTCTTCTTTAGTGTTGTAAAAAGCAAAAGAAGCTCTTACGGTTCCTGGTATTTTATAAAATTCCATAATAGGCTGAGCACAGTGATGTCCTGTTCTTACAGCAATCCCTAGCTTATCTAAAATTGAGCCAATATCATAGGGGTGAATTCCATCAACATTAAATGAAATAACAGAAGTCTTGTGAGCAGTACCATAAATTCTAACTCCATCAATTTTTAATAATTCTTGAGTTCCGTAGGCTAACAATTCTTGCTCGTAAGCACCAATGGCATCAAACCCAATAGCATTCATATAATCTATGGCAACACCAAACGCAATTCCGCCACAAATGTTTGGGGTTCCTGCTTCAAACTTATGAGGCAAGCCGGCATATGTTGTTTTTTCAAAAGTAACTGTATCTATCATTTCACCACCTCCTTGGTAAGGAGGAAGTTTTTCTAACCATTCTTGCTTACCATATAATAGACCCACACCTGTAGGTCCACATATCTTGTGCGCAGATGTTACATAAAAATCTACATCTAATTCTTGAAAATCAACCTTCATATGAGGCGTAGATTGAGCGCCATCAATTAAAACAGCAGCACCAACTAAATGTGCTTTTTCAATAATTTCTTTAATAGGGTTTATGGTTCCAAGCGCATTTGAAATATGATTACAAAAAACTAATTTTGTGTTTTTAGAAAGTAACTTGTCATAAGCACTCATCACTAGTGCTCCTTCATTATTCATAGGAATCACTTTTAATAAGGCCCCTGTTTTTTCACAGAGCATTTGCCAAGGAACAATATTAGAGTGATGCTCTAAAGCAGAAACAATAATCTCATCTCCTTTTTTAAGCATAGAAGAGAAGCCTGAAGCAACCATATTAATACTATGTGTTGTACCAGAAGTAAAAATCATTTCATAGGCATGCTTCGCTTTAAAATGCTTTTGAAGAGTTATTCTTGCCTGTTCATATAAATCTGTTGCTTCCTGACTTAGGGTATGAACACCTCTATGAATGTTTGCATTGTAATTGCTATAATAATTTACAATAGCATCTATTACAATTTTTGGAGTTTGTGAAGTAGCGGCATTGTCAAAATACACCAATGGTTTTCCATTCACCTTTCTTTGTAAAATTGGAAAATCTGCACGGATTTTTTCTACTGGAAACATTCTATTGATTTTGAGATGCAAAGGTAGGGCATCAAAGATAAATCTTTTAACAAACCTGCTATTTTATTCTTATGTTTGTAAAGACTGAAACCTTTTTGAAATGAAAATAGTGAAACGAATTTTACTCCTTACGCTGGCTATACTATTGCTTACCCTAATTATTTATTACCCAAAACTGAATATTATAGCAGGATATTCTGCAAAAAATACCGCCTCTTCAGTTTTTCTTGGAGAAAGAAGTTTATCTTTTACAGATACAACAGACAATAATTTTTCTCCTGTAAACTTGGCAACAAATGCTATTGATAAAGAAAAGAAGACAGCAAACTCTTCTGTGTTTGGATTACTCACCAGAAAATCAATTATTAGAGAAGGCTTAGGGTCTGTGTTAACCTTAGATAAAAAAGATGAAAAGAGTAATTACAAGACACCTAAGCGAAGAAAAACAGTAAATGACACAATCCCCTATCCTTATGGAAACGGTTCTCATAAAGACTCAGTTTTTGAAAGTATAGATTATAAAAAATTAAATGAAACAGTAAATTCAATATTTGGGGTAAGAAAGACCAGAGCTGTGTTGGTTCTTTATAAAGGTCAAATTATTGCAGAGAAATATTCTGAGGGGTTTACCAAAGATTCTCGATTATTAGGATGGTCTATGACTAAAAGTATTATGAGTACTGTTTTTGGTATATTAGAGCATCAACAAAAAATAAATATACAAGACAAAGCGCCTGTTGAATCTTGGCAAAATGATGCAAGAAAGGAGATTACAATTCACAACTTACTTCAAATGAATTCAGGGTTAGAATGGGATGAAAACTATAATGAAATTTCAGATGCTACCAAAATGCTTTTTTTAGAGCGAGATATGACCAAAGTACAGGAAGAAAAACCATTGATTGGCAAGCCAAATGAAACTTGGAATTATTCTTCAGGAACCTCTAATCTATTATCAGGAATTTTAAGAGATCAGTTTAACAATCATCAATCATATTTAGATTTTTGGTATACTAATTTAATTGATAAAATAGGGATGAATTCTATGATTTTAGAGAGTGACCTAGCAGGAAATTATGTTGCTTCTTCCTATGCTTGGGCAACTGCTAGAGATTGGGGGAAGTTTGGATTGTTATATTTACACAATGGTGCTTGGAACGGTGAAGAGTTATTTACTAAAGAATGGGTAGACTATGTAACAACACCAACACCAACCTCAAACGGAAGTTATGGAGCCCAGTTTTGGCTAAACACAGAAAAGCAATTGAAAGATGTTTCTCAAAACATGTATTTTGCAGATGGGTATCAAGGACAAGGAGTCTATATTTTACCAGATGAAGATTTAGTTATTGTACGTTTTGGATTGTCTTGGTTTGAAGAAAATGAGTTTTTAAAAGGAATAATTCAATCTATACAATAAATATATCGTCAAATGAAAAAAACAATTATTTTAAGTTTATCACTGTTCATCACAGGAATTAGTTTTGGGCAAAAGAATGACAAAAAAATTAAGATGCTGTCTGATCAAGTAGAACAGAAAGTTATTGAATGGAGAAGGCATGTTCATCAAAACCCAGAGTTGTCAAATAGAGAATTTAAGACAGCCAAGTATATAGAAAGTCATCTTAGAGCGCTAGGAATGACCGTTCAAACAGGTGTTGCTAAAACAGGGGTAGTTGGTATATTAAAAGGAGAAAAACCAGGAAAAGTAGTTGCCTTAAGGGCAGACATAGATGCACTGCCTGTTACAGAGAGAAATGAGTTATTATTTAAATCTAATGTAACCACAACCTATAACGGAAAAGAAACAGGGGTAATGCATGCTTGCGGGCATGATTCTCACGTTGCTATTTTGATGGGTGTTGCAGAAGTATTATCTCAGATGCAAAGTGATATTCATGGAACAATAAAGTTTATTTTTCAACCAGCAGAAGAAGGAGCTCCAAAAGGAGAAGAAGGAGGAGCAGAGCTAATGGTAAAAGAAGGTGTTTTAAAGAACCCAGACGTAGACGCTATTTTTGGATTGCATATTGCTGCAGGTCTAGATGCAGGAAAAATAACCTATAAATCAGGAGGTATTATGGCGGCAGCTCAATCATATCAAATTAATGTTAAAGGAAAGCAAGCACATGGTTCTAGACCTTGGGCAAGTGTAGATCCTATTGTTGCTTCTGTTCAAATAATTAACGGATTACAAACCATTATTAGTAGAGAATCTGAGTTAACAAAAGAAGGGGCTGTTATTACTGTTGGAATGATTAACGCTGGAATACGAAGTAATATCATTCCAGAAAACGCAACCATTATTGGTACTATTAGAACGTTAGATTATGAGATGCAAGACTTTATTAACAAGAGAATGAAAGAAATGGTTCCAGATATTGCAAAAGCATTTAGAGCTGAAGCAACTATAGAAATAGACAAAGGATACCCAATTACCTTCAATCATTTAGAATTGACTAGCCAGATGCTTCCTACATTACAAAGAATAGCATCAAAAGAAAATGTACTAGAAATTGATGCAATAACTGGTGCAGAAGATTTTTCTTTTTTTCAACAAAAAATACCAGGACTGTATTTTTTCTTAGGAGGAAAAGCATTAGATGTAAAACCAGAAGAGGCTGCTGGGCATCATACGCCAGATTTTATGTTAGATGAAAGTGGTTTTGTACTGGGAGTTAAAACATTATCTGCTTTGGCATTAGATTATTTAGAGCAATAAGGTTTTAGAATTATATCAAAACATAAAAACAGGCAATTATGCCTGTTTTTGTCTTTGTTAGTAATCTTGGTTTTAGATGTTAAAACCAATATTTACATTTAATTTTGTAGCAATTAACTTTGTTATTCTATCCTTAACTTCAGGGATTTTAACGCTTTCTAGTACGGTATTGGCAAAAGCATACATTAACAAAGCTCTTGCTTCTTTTTTTGGAATCCCACGCTGTTGCATGTAAAATAAAGCTTGTTCATCTAATTGACCAATGGTACAACCATGAGAACATTTTACATCGTCTGCAAAAATTTCTAGTTGTGGTTTGGCGTTAATTGTAGATCTATCACTTACTAAAACGTTGTTGTTTTTTTGATATGCATTGGTTTTTTGCGCCTCTTTTTCAACAATAACCTTCCCATTAAAAACACCTGTAGAACGCTCGTCAAAAATTCCTTTATAATCTTGATGACTTTCACAGTTGGGTTCTATATGATGAACCAAGGTATGATGGTCTACATGTTGTTTGCCCTCAATAATGGTAATTCCTTTTAATATAGAGTCTATGTGTTCTCCTTTTTGATAGAAGTTTAGATTGTTTCTTGTAATATTACCACCAAAAGAAAAGGTATGCACAGATACAATACTGCTAGATTGCTGTTCTATAAAGGTATTGTCTACCAAGGAAGCTGAGACATGGTCATTTTGAATTTTGTAAAAATCTACAGTTGAATGTCTGTCTGCGTAAACCTCTGTAACAACGTTTGTTAATACAGCATTTTCGGTTAAACTTTGGTGACGCTCAATAATTTGAACATGTGCATTTTGCCCCACTACAATTAAGTTTCTTGGCTGCAACATGGTTGCAGTTTCAGTACCAGTGGTAAAATTGATGATTTGTATAGGTTTTTCAACTTCAGTATTCTTAGGAATATGAATGTAAGCACCTTCTTTAGAGAAGGCAGTATTTAGCGAAGTTAAATTGTCTTGTTTAGCAACTTTATTAAAATAGTTCTCTATGACAGGTTTGTATTTTGCTTTGGTTAAAGCAGAAGACATTAAGCAAACATCTATACTGTCATGGGTTGTTTCTGATAAAAAAGAACTATATTTTCCATCTATAAAGACTACTTTATAAGTGTCTATATCATGAATAAAATATTGTTTTACATCTGCAAGATTGATGGTTTTTTCTTTATTTTGAAAAATACTATAATCTTCTTTTAAGATAGTATTTAGAGAGGTATATTTCCACGCCTCTAGCTTTTTTGATGGAAATCCTAGCTTTTCAAAGTTTTGAAAGGCTTCTGTTCTAATCTCATGAATATCAGAATTGATATTTACGCCGTCTTCAAAAGCGACATAAGAGGAAACTATTTTTTCTTTTAAATCCATACTTAATGGTTTATGATATCATTTCTTCCTTGATCCAATCATACCCTTTAGCTTCTAGTTCTAGCGCTAAAGAGGCATCTCCGGTTTTAACTATTTTACCATCATGTAGTACATGAACAAAATCTGGAACAATATATTCTAACAATCGTTGGTAGTGTGTAATTACTATGACAGCGTTGTCTTTTGATTTTAATTTATTAACTCCATTTGCAACAATGCGCAAAGCATCAATATCTAAACCAGAATCTGTTTCATCTAAGATGGCTAGTTTAGGTTCTAACATTGCCATTTGAAAAATTTCGTTACGTTTTTTCTCTCCTCCAGAAAAACCTTCGTTTAAAGAACGAGATAAGAATTTACGATCAATCTCTAAGAGCTCAGATTTTTCACGAATCATTTTCAACATGTCTTTTGCAGGCATGTCTTCTAGACCTTTTGCCTTACGATTTTCGTTGATGGCTGTTTTAATAAAGTTAGTTACAGAAACTCCAGGAATTTCTACCGGATATTGAAACGATAAAAACACACCGTTGTGAGCTCTTTCTTCAGGAGCCAACTCGCTAATATCTTCACCATTTAACTCAATAGTTCCTTGGCTAACCTCATATTCTTCTTTTCCTGCAATAATATTAGCCAGGGTACTTTTTCCAGCTCCATTTGGCCCCATAATTGCATGAACTTCACCTGCATTTACTTCTAAATTCAATCCTTTTAAGATTGACTTATTATCTATACTTGCTTGTAAATTTTCTATTTTTAACATGTTCTTTATACTATGTGCTTGTTGATTTAATTACAAGCGTTAATTTTTTAGTTACCTATCCAACAGAACCTTCTAGGCTAATTTCTAATAATTTTTGTGCTTCAACTGCAAACTCCATAGGAAGTTTGTTTAGCACTTCTTTACTGAAACCATTTACAATTAAAGCGATGGCTTTTTCAGTATCAATACCTCTTTGATTGCAGTAGAATAATTGTTCTTCTCCAATTTTACTTGTAGTTGCTTCGTGTTCTACCTGCGCTGTTTTATTTTTTACTTCTATGTAAGGAAATGTGTGAGCACCACATTCATTCCCCATTAATAAACTATCACATTGTGAAAAGTTTCTAGCATTTTCTGCTCTTGAGTTTATTTGCACCAAACCACGATAACTATTTTGTGATTTTCCAGCAGAAATTCCTTTGGAAATAATGGTTGACTTGGTGTTTTTACCTAAGTGAATCATTTTAGTACCAGTATCTGCCTGCTGATAGTTATTTGTAACAGCAATAGAGTAAAACTCTCCAACAGAATTGTTTCCTTTTAAAATGCAGCTTGGATATTTCCATGTAATTGCAGAACCTGTTTCTACTTGAGTCCAGGATATTTTTGCATTAGTTTCACACAAACCTCTTTTGGTCACAAAATTGAAAACACCACCTTTTCCTTCGCTGTTTCCAGGATACCAATTTTGAACAGTAGAATATTTAATCTCAGCATCATCCATTGCAATTAGTTCAACAACTGCTGCATGTAATTGATTTTCATCTCTACTTGGAGCAGTACAGCCTTCTAGGTAGCTAACAAAGCTTCCTTTGTCTGCAACAACAAGTGTTCTTTCAAACTGACCGGTTCCTCCTTCATTAATTCTAAAATAGGTAGATAGCTCCATAGGGCAACGAACGCCTTTTGGAATATAACAGAATGAACCATCTGAAAAAACAGCAGAATTTAAAGCTGCATAAAAATTATCTGAAGTAGGAACAACAGTTCCAAGATATTTTTTAACCAACTCTGGGTGTTCTTGTATAGCTTCGGAAATAGGCATAAAAATAATGCCTTTTTCGCCAAGTGTCTTTTTAAAAGTAGTGGCAACAGAAACAGAATCTATTACAATATCTACAGCAACATTTGCTAATCTTTTTTGTTCTTCTAAGGAGATGCCTAATTTTTCAAAAGTTGCTAGTAAATCTGGATCAACTTCATCAATACTATTTAGTTTAGGCTTTTGTTTTGGTGCTGAATAATAAGCAATTTCTTGAAATTCAGGTTTTTTATATTTTACGTTAGCCCACTCAGGTTCTTCCATTTTAGACCAAATTTTAAAGGCATCTAAACGCCATTTAGTCATCCATTCTGGCTCGTTTTTCTTTTTAGAAATTGCACGAACAACATCTTCATTCAATCCTTTAGCAAAGGTTTCGCTTTCTATATCGGTATAAAAACCATATTCGTATTCTTTGGTTTTTAACTCTTCTCTTAAATCATCTTCTGTGTACTTACTCATTTCAATTATCAGTTATCAATTATAATGAAAAACTTTCTCCACAGCCACAAGTTCTGTTGGCGTTTGGGTTGTTAAAAACAAATCCTTTTCCGTTCAATCCTCCTGAAAACTCTAAGGTAGTTCCCACCAAATACAAGAAACTTTTTTTATCTACAATAATTTTAACATCATTGTCTTCAAAAACCTTATCGTTTTCTTGCTGTTTATTGTCAAAGTCTAAGTCATAGGAGAGACCAGAACAACCTCCACTTTTTACACCAACTCTCACAAAGTCTGTTGTAGCATCAAAGCCATCATCCGTCATTAATTGGATAACTTTTTGTTTTGCCGTGTTTGAAACCTTTATCATAACTTTAAATAGATTAAATCTAAATTGTGATTGCAAAGATACGATATAAGTCTAAAATGACCAGTGATGCTTTCATTATATTGATCTATGGAAAAATCAATGAAATCTATTAATTACGAAAATCTGGGTTGTTAATAAATTCAGGATCTGTTAACGTGAGTAAAAAAGCTTTTAAGTCTAATTTTTCTTGAGGAGTTAATTGAACGCCACCTTGGTTTACTTTTTTCATTAAGGGGTCTATTGTAGAGGAAAATTGCAATCCTTCACTATAATGATTTATGACTTCTTCTAAAGTTGCAAAACGCCCATCATGCATATAAGGAGCAGTAAAATTAAGGTTTCTCAAAGAAGGCGAACGAAACGTACCATTATCATTAGGATCTCCAGTCACAGCTCCTAATCCTAGATCATCAAATGTGCTGTCTAATCCGTTATTGTGAAAACTATTGTCTGTCCATAAAGGGTTGTTATCACTTCCATGACAATGAAAACAGTCTCCTTTCTCTTCATCCATAAAAACAGTAAAGCCATTCAGCTCTTCTAAACTTAATGTAGCGTTTCCAAGAAGGTATTGATCAAATTTTGCATTTCCTGAAATAAGAATTCTTTCAAATTGTGCAATTGCTTTTGTAACCAAGCTAGAATCTATTGTTGTTGTTCCAAAAGCTCTTAAAAACAAGGTTGGGTATTCTGGATCTTGCTGAAGTTTTTCGGCAACATTTCTCCAATTACTATGCATTTCAATTGGGTTTTTAACAGGTTCTAAAGCCTGTCTTTCTAGCCCCAATTCTTTTCCGTCCCAAGCAAATTTATCAGTAAAATTCCAAGCTAAGTTCATTAAAGGCATAGAATTACGAGACCCAAATACTCCGTCTATTCCATTGCTAAAACGAGTGTTATCTGTAAAAGAATTTTGAGGTTTATGACAAGAGGCACAGGCTTGTGTATTATTTCCAGAAAGTTTTCTATCAAAAAATAGTTTTTTTCCTAGAGCAACACCTTCTTCGGTTAGAGGATTATTGCTTGGAATTAACGGGTCTATTAATTTTTGTTGAAAAAGCTCAGGAATCTTTAGTGAATAGGGGATGGGTGAATATACTTCTTCTGAGCCAGCATTTTGATCTGAACAAGACATAAAAACCAGAACAGAACCATATAGAAGAAGAAGTTTTATATTCATTTTATTGAGTAATGGAAATTAGGCTAAAAACGGATGAACCGTTTTGATTCATTAAAAGCTGCACATCATAATTTCCCATTAAATTTACATCATATTCATTTAAATTCCAGGTAGTAGGGTTTTTAAACCATTCTGAAACATCCATTTCTATCTGTATGTTTGTGTTTTCACCAATGGTTGCTGCACCAATATTTAATGAAAATGAAGTATCTAAAGGGTCATTGGTATTTGATGGGTCTATTGCGCTAATTACATGATAATTAAAAGGCGCTTCAACAGAGGTAATATCTCTATATTTTCCGTCAAATTGCATAAAATGATAGCCGCCACCTAAGGTATTAGGAACATTAAAGTTAGCCGTATTTAAATCTGGGTAAGCCCCATCAATATTATATTCATTGCTAAAACCAAACCTAAAAGTAACGGAGGTATAGTCACCTGGTAAAATAGTTTTAGATGTTGTAAAAGATAGACCTTCGGTGTTGGTAAGGTCTACTAAATTATACTCATCAAGAACAGTAACAACACCACTTTTATGAGTTAATGAGACCTCAGAGATTACATATTTTAGACGCTCTATACTAAGATCTTGCTCGTTTTCATTGGTGAATTTAAGCTCATTAAAGTCTGCATTTGTAATTTCTGTTCCATTCCAAGAATGACTAAAATTTAGAGTAATAGCAACAGGCTCTAAACTAATATCGTTGTCTTCACTACAGCTACTTAGCACAAAAGTAAGACAGATAATTGCTAATATCTTTGTCTTCATGTTTAATTTATTTTTATAATTAATACATCAGTAAATCCTTTGTTCTCTAGAATATCGCCATCAGAACTATTTGTTTCACCTACAGCAATAATGGTTCCATTATTTAATTGAACAGAGTCATAGGCGAAATCTATTTCTGAGCCGCCAACAGTTGTTTCCCAGAGCAACTCCCCAAAGGCATTTATTTTTACAATCCAAGCATCATTTTGACCTTGATTTTGCAACACATCTCCATCAGAACTTCTAGAGCTTCCGGCAATTATAAATCCACCATCAAAAGTTAAGTCTATAGACCTCCCAACATCAAAATTAGAACCGCCAATAGAACTATTCCACAATACATCTCCATCACCAGAAATTTTAATAAGCCATAAATCTGCTGCTCCATTATTTAAGGAAACATCTTGCTCATTGCTACGCGTATCCCCAACAATAACATGGTTTCCATCACCAGAAGAAACAATACCTCTTGCCTCATCTATTTCTGAACCGCCAAATGATTTTTCCCAGACGATATCTCCATCGTAAGTAGACTTTACAACCCAAAAATCATAAGATCCCTTGTTGTTTGTAATATCTACATCGTTGCTGTCTGAGCCTCCTACGGTTATTAAATTGTTACTAGCATTCTCAACAACTCCTGCAGGATTGTCGGTAAAAGATCCTCCGTAATAACGAGACCACACAAAATTTCCAGTAGGAGTTATTTTAATGGACCAATAATCACCACCTGCATGTCTGGTAGAAAACCTGTCAAGATTTCCTTCACCTCCAGATGCGCTAACATCTAAAACACCGGAGAGGATAAAATGATTGTCTGATGTTTCTAGAATAGACATTCCTTCATCTGCACCTGCATAACCAAAAGATTTTTGCCAAGTAAGAGTTCCAAAAGCATCAATTTTTACCACCCAAAAATCTCTGTTACCATTATTTGTTGTAACATCTCCATCAACACTATCTGAATAGCCTAGCAATGCAAATCCACCATCTGAGGTTTCAATAAGACTGTTTCCTCTATCGTCTCCAGAACCCCCGTAGGTTTTATTCCATTCTAACAGCGCATCTGAATTGAATTTGAGTACCCAAAAATCATAATTTTCGGTTGTTTTCCCTGTAACATCCCCATCCATACTTTGTGTATAACCAAGAACAGCAAAACCACCATCTGTGGTAGCAACAACAGATTTTGCAACATCATTTTTTGATCCGCCAAAAGTTTGAACAAGTTCTGGGGTTCCGTCAGAAATAGCTACCACTGGATTAAAAGCTAGATCTGATTCTGTGCAACCATAGGCAATTAAAATAGCGAAAAAAAGTAGGTGTTTTTTTATCAAACTACTCGCTTTTTCTTACGATATAAAAACCACTATTGATATCACTTATAATAATATTTCCGCTAGAAAAATACGGATATACATTCCAAACACCATTAAAAGAAGCATTGTCATTTGACGGGTAGGTATCAAAATATCCAATTTCAGTCATGGTTTCATTGCTAATGTTTGTAATGTCTATTATTCGTATTCCAGCAGAATAATTAGCAAGGTAGTAGTCATTTCCATTTACATAGCCGTTATGATCAATAGCTGTTGTAGGACCGTAGTAGTTCATATGAATAGAAGGAGCATCTAAATCGGTAAAATCAAATACAATATTTCGTGTATTTCCACCAAAATTACGTTCATCTAATTCATCTCCCAAGATAAAATAGTTGAGGTTTTCTGTAAACCATCCTTGGTGGGTATAGCCAATGTTTGGGTAGTCAATTGTTGCAATTTGCGTGGGGTTCGTTTTATCTGTTACATCAACAATTACTACCTCATTTTGATTGCTGCCTATTAAAATTTCTTTTCCTGTATAATCTGAGTCAGGACCATTATAGGTTACAACTTGTGCATCATGAGAATAGGCATCGTTACCATATCCGCCTGCAGCCGTTGGACTTAAAGGGTTTGTTATATCAACAAAATGAGGGCCACCACTGTACGTATTTGTTCCTACAGCATAAGCATAGCCTCGTGTTTCATTAATTACGATGTTGTGGGCTTTTCCAAAACCATTATAATGAGCGTCTTCTGTAAAAGTTACTAGAGGTGAACCTAAGGCAATACTTCCTAGTTTTGTAAGGTCAAAAACCTGCATTCCATGATTTGAAGCTTCACTTACTATAAAAGCATAATTACCGTAGGTTTTGATATCTCGCCAAGAACTACTAGTTGTATGTGTTGGAAGAAATCCAACAATTCTTGGAAACTCTAGATCAGAAATATCAATAAAAGAAGTTCCTGTATTAAGACCCATTAAGGCATATTCTTTCCCAGTAGCAGGATCTGTCCACCCCCAACAGTCATTTCCAGAATTGGCACCTAAAGTATTTAAATCTATGTGGCCTATTAAATCATAGTTATTACAAGGGTACTCTCCTGCAAATCCATTTTCACAAAAATTAAGGACAAAAGCAGGAGTTTCATCTACGTCTATGATTGAAAATGTAACCACTTGAATTTCGCTGATGTTTCCCTCAGCATCATTTACAGTTACCTCAAAACTATAACTAGATTTTATTTCAAAGTCTGGATCAGCATCCAAGCTTACTGTATCACTATTTAGTGTTAATAAATTAGCGTCTGGGCCGCTTAAAAAATATCCAATTACCTCAATATTTCCCGTAGTCTCAATAATATATACTGTTTGCCCAGCACCACTGTTTTCTATTAAATCTATTCCAGTATTTCCTGAAACTATTTGTGGGGGTGTATATTCTAGTGTTACTGATTTTTTACAAGAGAAAGTCAATAATAAAATACATGATATTACAATAATTTTTTTCATACGGAGAAAGGTTTAATATACTATTAGTTTTTGTTTCAAAATCTATTCTGATTATCAGAAACAAATATAGCAGATTTAAAGAACAAAAAAAGAGAAGAGAGAATAGCAACCAAGATGTGGGGTTTATTTTTAAGATGTGTATATCTTTGCAAAATGTTAGAAGATAAAAATCAATCAAGAACGTCGTTAGCAGAACTAGGTGAATTTGGTCTAATTAATCATATCACAAAACATTTTAAGACATCTCACAAAACAACAGTAAAAGCAGTTGGAGATGACGCGGCTGTTTTAGAAAGTTCAGAAAAACAGACATTAATTACTACAGATTTACTAATTGAAGGTGTGCATTTTGATTTAAGCTATATGCCACTAAAACATTTGGGATACAAGGCTGTAGTAGTAAATCTTTCTGATGTTTTTGCCATGAATGCAGTAGCAGAACAAATTACTGTATCTATTGCTGTTTCTAATCGTTTTCCGTTAGAAGCAATAGAAGAGTTGTATGCTGGAATTCAGTTAGCTTGTGAAACGTATACTATTGATTTAATAGGTGGAGATACCACTTCATCTACAAAAGGAATGCTAATTTCTGTTACAGCTATTGGCAAGGCAGCCAAGGAAGAAATTGTATATAGAAACGGAGCAAAAGAAACAGATTTAATTGTTGTTTCTGGCGATTTGGGTGCTGCATACTTAGGACTACAAGTCTTGGAAAGAGAGAAACAGGTATTTAAAGTAAACCCAAACAATCAGCCAGATCTAGATAATTACACCTATTTAATTGAACGTCAACTAAAGCCAGAAGCAAGAAAAGATATTGCCTCTCTTTTAAAAGAAATGGACGTGCAACCAACAGCCATGATTGATATTTCTGATGGGTTATCTTCTGAAGTTATGCATATCTGTTCACAAAGTGAGGTGGGGTGTAAAATCTATGAAGACAAAATACCATTAGATCCTCAAGTAATTTCTGCCTGCGAAGAGTTTGATTTAGATAGCACTATGGTGGCTTTAAGTGGCGGAGAAGATTACGAGTTGTTATTTACGGTGCCTATTGGAGATTTTGAAAAGGTGAAAGGAAATCCGCATTTGTCTATCATTGGTCATATTACCGACAAAGCTACCGGATTAAATTTAGTGACAAGAGCTGGTCAAGAATTAGAACTGAAAGCCCAAGGGTGGAATGCGCTTGCTAAAGAAGAATAACAATAATATTGCTGTTATTTTAGCACTGCTTTACAAACTTTTTTAAGGCTATCAATAGCTCATGGGTATTTTCAATATGGCTCATATGACCTCCTGATAAAACAACGCTTTCGGTCTGTGTTTCTTTAGCCTCCTCTAGAGCTTCCTTTACAGATAAAACAGGATCTTTTTTACCCAGTATATATAATTTTTTAAAACCATTATTTTTTAAAATAGCCATTCTGTTTGGCCGTATTCTCATTCCTTCTTGACACGCCATATAGCCCTGTAAAGATGTTTTTAAAGCATCGTTTAGCGCATTTTCTATCTCAAGCGTAAAGGCAGCTTTGTTTTCTTCACCAAATAAATTAACAAAAGACATTCTCACCATATTAGTAAAATTACTCTGTACCATTTTATTAGCTCTTTCACGTAATTTTTTTCTTTCTATATCATCTGATAATGACGTAGAATTTAACAAGCATAGCCCTCTTATCATTTCAGGACGTTTATCAGCGAGGGCTAGAGAAACATAACCACCCATAGAATGACCAATAATAGTAATTTTCCTAATTCGCAACAATTTTAGAACAGCTAAAACTGCCTCAGCCATTAGCTCCATAGAATGAACATAGCCTAAACAATCTGTTTGTCCATGACCTAATAAGTCTATTGCAAGTACCCTATTGGTGTTGGAAACTTCAGGAACAATCTCTTTCCACATCCTCTTGTTTTCTAGAAATCCATGCAATAAGACCACTACAGGTCCTTTTCCAGAATCTGTGTATGAAATTTTGATGTTTTTAAATGAAAGTGATTTTTCCATCTTACAAAAATATGTATCTTTCCATTGTCTCATAGAATTTAATTCATGTTTTCATCACCTTTTTCAACACTAACTAAAAACCAAGAAATAAGATTGACAAGAGTTCTCTTATTTTTAGTCGTCTTGTGCATTGCTGTGTTGCAATATTTAGATCAGTTTTTAATAAATGACACCTGCTCTGGAGGAATTATTGCTTTTGAATTGGCAGGAGATCTAGAAACCGCAGGATCTTATTTAAATTCTTGGGGAGAAAAAGGGAAAATAGCAGTTTCTTTGGGTTTAGGGATCGATTTTTTATTTCCAATTGCTTATTCATTATTTATGGCCATTTTAATTCATAAATTAAATGTACTTCTTTGGTCTAAAAGGCAGTTTTTTATAGTAGGAAATGTATTAATTTGGGCCATATTTCTTGCCGGAATCTGTGATTATATAGAAAACATAGGGCTAATTAACTTGGTTTTAGGAAATATGGATCAGTTTTGGGTCTCTGTGGCATTCTATTTTGCAACAATTAAGTTTTTTATCATTTTGGTCGTTTTTTCGTACATTTTGATCAATTTTAGCCTCTTTTTGATTAAAAAATGGACAAAATGAGCAAAAATAGAGAAATTTGGATTACGGGTTTTGCGCTCTTTGCGCTCTTTTTTGGGGCAGGAAACTTAATTCTTCCACCTTTTTTAGGAGTAAATTCTGGAAACCAATGGTGGTTGGTTTTTTTCGGGTTTATTATTACAGCTGTTTTTATTCCAATACTAGGTATTTTGGCACATGCAAAGGTTCAAGGAACCATGTATGATTTAGGAAAAAAAGTAGCTCCATGGTTTAGCTCATTGTACTGTGTTGTTATGTATTTAATTGCTGTTACAATTCCGGCTCCTAGAACTGCTTCTGTTGCTCATGAAATGGCAATCCAACCTTTTTTTGGAACAAGCCCATTACTTACAAGTAGTCTTTATTTTATGTTAATTTTTATTTTTGTGATTAATCGCTCAAAACTTATAGAGCTTATCGGAAAATTTTTAACACCCATTATTGTTTTTATTCTAGTGGCCATTATTGCTTTGGCCTGGGTTAGTTCTCCTCAATATATGAACTCAAATACCTTTGAGTTTCCCTTTATAAGCGGTATTCTAGAAGGATATCAAACTTTTGATGCTATTGGCGGGGTTGTGGTTGGAGCAGTTATCATTATTTCATTAAACTTACGAGGGCACACTTCTTATAAAGACACAAAAACACTTATTACCAAAGCAGGCTTTATTGCAGGAGTAGGGTTACTACTAATTTATGGAGGATTAATTTTTAGTGGAGCATTATTAAGCGCTGGGTTTTCTGAAAATGCAACAAGAACTGAAATTTTAACGAGCTTAAGCTCGCAAACATTAGGAGCTACAGGAACTTCTTTTTTAAGTATTTTAGTTGCTTTGGCATGTTTTACTACTGCCGTTGGAATTGTAACAGGAACTTCAGATTATGTAAAAGGAATTTTTAAAAATTCACAAAAAGCATATGTTATAACTGCATTTATAAGTTGTGTTTTAGGAGTTGTCATTGGTCATTTTGAAGTTAGTTTTATTATTAAAGCAGCAGTTCCAGCATTAATGTTTATTTACCCAATTACCATCGTATTAATCTTATTGAATGTTGTTTCAAATAAACTTGCGTCACCAATGGTTTTTAAAGGAGTTGTGCTCATTACCTTTCTTTTTAGCATCCCAGATTTTTTGGGTTCTTTACAATTAAACGATTTTTTGAACCCTATTACCTATTGGATTCCTTTGTCTTCTAAAAGTTTAGGATGGGCTCTCCCTGCACTAACAATGTTTATTGCACTAAATGTTTATAATCATCATCAAAAAAGGAGTACTAGAGAAGCCCCAACATCCTAGAAATTAAGAGTATATTTGTGCCTTATTATGCTAAACCATTATATTTATTTAAATGAACATACCACAAAGTGGGTTAGTTTCGTTCATGGAGCTGGAGGAAGCAGTTCTATATGGTTCAGGCAAATAAGAGCTTTTAAAAAAGAATTTAATGTGTTAATCTTAGATCTTAGGGGTCATGGAAACAGCAAACCAACTATTAAAGACACCTTCAATAATGAGTATACTTTTAACGCCATTACCCAAGATATTATTGAGGTATTGGCGCATTTAAAGATACAGAAATCACATTTTATAGGCATCTCTTTAGGAACAATTCTAATTAGAAATTTAGCTGAAAAAAAACCAGACTTAGTTGAAAGTATGGTGCTTGGAGGTGCTATTTTAAAATTAAATGTTCGGTCACAAATTTTAATGCGCGTGGGAAACCTATTCAAGTCTGTGGTTCCTTATATGATGCTATATAAGTTGTTTGCATTTATTATTATGCCCAAAAAAAACCATAAAGAATCTAGGATTCTTTTTGTGAACGAGGCTAAAAAATTATATCAGAAAGAGTTTATCAGATGGTTTAAACTAACGGCAGAGATAAATCCATTACTTCGTTTTTTTAGAGCAAAAGATATTCAAATTCCTACCTTATATGTAATGGGTGCCCAAGATCATTTGTTTTTGCCATCTATTAAAAGAGTGGTAAAAGATCACCTACAATCTTCTTTATATGTTGTTGAAAATTGCGGCCATGTTGTAAATGTAGAACAGCCAGAAGATTTTAACACAAAAACAATTGGGTTTCTAAAAGGACTTAGTATTTAAAGACATCTTTTTTTTAATTTGAAATTCTGACTATAAATAAAAACTATGTTTTGTTCATCAAAGTCTCAATTTCATCAGCCTCAATAGGTATATTCCCCATTAAATTAAAAGGTGCTCCAGATTTTTGTACCACTACATCATCTTCTAAACGAACACCAAAACCTTCTTCAGGAATATAAATACCTGGCTCTACGGTAAAAACCATGTTTTCCTGTATTGGTAAATGTAGTAGGCCATAATCATGAGTGTCTAAACCGATATGATGAGAAGTACCGTGCATAAAATATTTTTTATAAGCAGGCCAATCTTTATCTTCATGTTGCACATCAGCCTTGTCTAGAAGACCTAAGCCAAGCAATTCTGAAGTCATAAGCTTACCAACTTCTACATGATACTGTTCCCAGTAAGCACCTGGAACCAATAATTTTGTTGCCTCCTTTTTTACGGTGTTTACGGCATTATAAACTACTTTTTGTCTGTCTGTAAATTTTCCAGAAACAGGAACAGTTCTGGTTAAATCACTCTTATAATTAGCATATTCAGCAGCAACATCCAATAAAATTAAATCACCTGCCTTACATTGTTGATTGTTTTCTATATAATGCAGTACATTGGCATTATTTCCAGCAGCAATAATTGGTGTGTACGCAAATCCTTTAGAACGATTAATAATAAATTCATGTACCAACTCTGCTTCAATTTCATATTCCCATACAGAGGGTTTTATGAAATTTAAAATTCTACGAAACCCTTTTTCAGTAATATCACAAGCCTGTTGCATTAGATCTAATTCAATAGGGTCTTTTACCGCTCGTAATTCTTGTAAAATTGGATTGCTTTTTGCAACAGAATGTGCAGGGTATTTAGCTAAAAGCCTTTTTGTAAAACGATCTTCTCTGGTCTCTGTTTCAACATTGGCTCTGTAGTGCTCATTGGTATTGATGTAAAACGTATTGCATTGAGTAGAGAGCTCAAATAGTATTTTCTCCAAGTCTTGAAGCCAATAAACAGTTTGAATGCCAGCTGTTTTAAAAGCAGCTTCTTTGGTTAGTTTTTCACCTTCCCATACAGCTATATGTTCGCTAGTTTCTTTTAAGAATAAGATTTCACGATGCTGTTGCTTAGGGCAGTCAGGAAATAACACGAGAACGCTTTCTTCTTGATCTACGCCACTTAAATAAAAAATATCTCTGTGTTGATCAAACGGCATGGTGCTATCTGCACTTACTGGATAGATATCATTAGAGTTAAAAACAGCCAAACTAGCAGGCTTCATCTTAGCCATAAAGTGTTGTCTGTTTTTGATAAAAAGCGCTGAATCTATTTGATGATATTTCATTTTCTACGTATTTGATTCACAAATGTAGCTAATAAAAAGCAAAAAAAAGACGCATTATCTGCGTCTGTTTCTTGAGTTTCTTTTACTACTACCTTCAGAGTTAGATGATCTAGCGTCTCTTGGCGTATGGTTTTTTCGATGTGGTTTTTTTGAAGATGAGCTCTTAAAAGAACCCTTGCTTTGAGTAGCAGCTCTTTTTGGTGGAGCATTGTCGGTTGGTTCGTAGCCTTCTATAATTTCAGTGACTAATTTTTTACCTAGCAATTTTTCTATTTCTCGTTGATATTCTGTCTCTTCACTACAAACTAAAGAAATAGCCTCACCGCTTGCACCAGCTCTTCCTGTTCTTCCTATTCTGTGAACATAGTCTTCAGGAATGTTGGGTAATTCAAAATTAACAACATGTGGTAATAATGGAATGTCTAAACCACGAGCCGCAATATCTGTTGCAACCAATACACGAATATCATTGGTTTTAAAATTTGATAAGGCTTTGGTTCTAGCACCCTGACTCTTGTTACCATGAATGGCAGCTGCAGAAATTCCAGATTGAAGCAGTTGTTTTGTTAATTTATTAGCCCCGTGCTTGGTTCTCATAAAGATTAATACTTGATTCCAGTTTCCGTCTTTTATTAGGCTGGTAACAATGCTTGTTTTATCTTTTTTATTGACCCTATAAGCTTTTTGACTCACCATCTCGGCCGTTGAGTTTTCTGGTTCAGCTTCTACCATCACTGGGTTTCTTAAAATCCCTTGAGCTAGTTGTTTAATTTCTTTAGAAAATGTAGCTGAAAATAGTAGGTTTTGCCTTTTTGCAGGCATAAAACTAATAATCTTATTGATATCTCTTACAAACCCCATGTCTAACATTCTGTCTGCTTCATCTAAAATTAAAACATCTATGCGTTTAAATGAAACTGCTTTTTGATTGTGTAAGTCTAATAATCTACCTGGAGTTGCCACCAAAATATCGACACCTCTTTTTAGGGTAGCAATTTGAGAGGCGGCTTTCACTCCACCAAAAACAACCGCTGAATGAATGTTTAAATAAGAGCTATACTCTCTCACATTATCATATACTTGAGCAGCTAGTTCTCTTGTTGGCGTTAAAACCAAGGCTCTTAAAGGCCTGTATTTAGGGTGTTTTGTTTCTGACAAATATTGAAGAACAGGTAGGGTAAAACCAGCTGTTTTTCCAGTTCCTGTTTGCGCAGAAGCTAGTACATCTTTTCCTGCTAAAATATGTGGAATTGCTTTTTCTTGAATTGGAGAAGGAGTTGTATATCCTTTTTCTTGAACCGCTTTTAACAAAGCGTCTGTTAGGCCTAAATCTTTAAATGACATCTATAATGTTTATGAAAAAACAACAATAGTATTTTTTCTGAATAGTGCCGCAAATGTACACCGATTAATTGTAAGCCAAAGTGTGACCTCTTTTTTTTCGCACAGTAATAATTTTAAACAAAAAGAAAAGTAAAGTAGAAAATCATCACAAAAATTTATTTGCTATTTTTGAGAGACTGTATATTGCAAATACAACAAAAAATTAACCATCATGAAAACTATTTTTAAGGCTTTATTTTTATTCATTACTTTAGGTATATCAGCTCAACAATCTGCAACAGAATCAGAAGTTGTAACAAAAGCACTTCAAGAAAAGGAGGCGCTTACAAAAACATCTATCATTAAAAACCTGTCTTTTACTAATATTGGCCCAACTGTAATGAGTGGGCGCGTAGCAGACATGGCGGTAAACCCTGAGGATCCAACAGAGTTTTATGTAGGCTATGCTTCTGGAGGGCTATGGTATACAAATAATAATGGAGCTTCCTTTAGGCCTCTTTTAGATAACAGCCCTACCCAAAATGTTGGTGACATTGCTGTAGATTGGAACAACAGAACTATCTGGGTTGGAACAGGTGAAAAAAACTCTTCAAGATCTTCATATGCAGGAATAGGAATGTTAAAATCTAAAAATCAAGGAAAAACTTGGGAACATGTTGGTTTGTCAGATTCTCATCATATAAGTAGAATTGTTATTAATTCAGAAAATCCAGAAGAAGTGGTGGTTGGCGTTATTGGTCATTTGTATTCCCCGAACAAAGAACGAGGAGTTTTTAAAACAATTGATGGAGGGAAGACATGGAAAAAAACATTATTTATAAATAATGATACCGGAATTATAGATGTGGTAGCTGCGCCAGAAAACCCTAATGTATTGTATGCGGCTTCTTGGGAGCGAGAACGTAAAGCTTGGAATTTTGACGGAGACGGAAATAATTCTGCTATCTATAAAAGTACAGACGGAGGAGATACTTGGAAAAATATTTCTAGCAATAATGGATTTAGAAATGGGGCTGGTGTTGGAAGAATTGGATTAAGTATTTATGATGAAAACACAGTGTATGCTTTACATGACAGTCAGTTTAGAAGAGCTTCTAAAGAGAAGAAAAAACAAGCTTCTAATGGGTTAACAAAAGAAGATTTTAAAAAGATGTCTAAAGATGAATTCTTAAAATTAACAGATAAAAAATTAAATAATTACTTAAAAGCAAATCGTTTTCAAGAGAAATATAGTGCAATATCTGTAAAAAAAATGGTTAGGTCGGGTGCTGTAAAGCCAATAGATTTAGCAAAATATGTAGAGAATGCAAATACCTTGTTGTTTGATACTCCTGTTGAAGGGGCTGAGGTTTTTGTTACTACAAATGGAGGAAAAAACTGGAATAAAACACATAAAAACCATATAGACGGCTTGTATTCTTCTTATGGATATTACTTTGGAGAAATTCGTGTAGACCCTCAAGACAAAAATGCTATTTATATATTGGGAGTCCCTATTTTAAAATCTAAAGATGGTGGAAAAACATTTACTTCTATTGGGAAAGAAAATGTGCATTCAGATCATCAAGCCCTATGGGTAAATCCAAAAAGAAAAGGACACCTTGTTGAAGGAAATGATGGAGGGCTTAATATTTCCTATGATGATGGAGAACATTGGGTAAAATTAAATTCACCTTCAGTAGGGCAGTTTTATGCAATTTACGCAGACAACCAAACACCGTATAATGTGTATGGAGGTTTGCAAGATAACGGTGTTTGGACAGCATCTCACAATGCTAAGATGAATAACAGATGGCACCAAACAGGCAAAAACCCTTATACATCTATTATGGGTGGCGATGGTATGCAAGTTCAAGTAGATGACAGAAACCCATCTATTGTGTATACAGGTTCTCAATTTGGAAATTACTTTAGACTTAACAGAGATAAAGGGGAAAGAACATATATTCAGCCCAAACATACTTTGGGAGAAGCTCCCTACAGATTTAATTGGCAAACACCCATTCATTTATCTAGACACAACCAAGATATTTTATATCTAGGAGGTAATAAATTACATAGAAGTTTAAATCAAGGAGATACTTGGGAAGCTATTTCAGACGATCTAACAACTGGCGGAAAAAAAGGAAATGTTGCCTATGGAACTTTAACCACTATTTCTGAATCTCCTTTTCAATTTGGAATCTTGTATGTTGGTTCAGATGATGGTTATGTTCACCTTTCTAAAAACGGAGGAGGTTCTTGGGAACGCGTTTCAAACTCTTTTCCAAAAGAGTTGTGGGTAAGTAGAGTGATTGCTTCACAGCATAAAAAAGAAAGAGTATATGTGACATTAAATGGTTATAGATCAGATGATTTTACCGTGTATATCTATGTTTCCAATGATTACGGGAAAACCTGGGAGAATATCTCTAATAATATTCCAACATCGCCAGTAAATGTAATTCGTGAAGATTCTGAAAACCCAGACTTATTGTATGTTGGAACGGATAACGGCGCCTATGCTTCTTTTAATCAAGGTAAAGAGTGGTCCCCTTTTCAAAAAGGATTGCCCAATGTAGCAATTCATGATTTGGTTATTCAGCCAACGGCTAAACATTTAATCTTGGGAACACACGGAAGGAGTTTATATAAAGCAACTATTGCCTCACTTCAGTCAATGACCTCAGAAATCATAGCAAAAGAATCTCATATATTTTCAATTTCAAACATTAAAAAAGATAGAAGATGGGGAAATTCATGGGGGAGATGGTCATCGCCGTTTGTTCCAAAAACTTCAATTCCATATTACTTAAGTGGTTCAAAAAAAGTAACTATAAATATTTATAAAGATGAGCTATTAGTGGCTTCCATAGTTAAAGATTCTGATAAAGGTTTTAATGAGGCTAGCTTTGATCTTTCCTTTTCTGAAAAAGGACGAAAAGCGTATTTGAAAAAATTTAAAGAACAGTCATTAAACGCTGCTAAAAATGGAGTTTATTATTTGCCAAAAGGAATTTATACAATAAAAATAGAATCGTCTACTGCAAATTTTGAAATTAAGTAGACGATTCTAAAGTTTTTTTATAATTAAAATTTATAACCAATCCCTGCATGCATCCCAATAGTATAAGGAGCAGCTTCATTACCATAGTTTAAATAGGTATTGTAATGTTTTTTGAACATAAAAGCTGAATTAAATACTAAGCGTTTTGAGAGGTGGTATTCAATATCTAAACCAAGATTAACACTTAAACTTGTTGTTAGGATATTGTCTGCTTTTCCAATACTCCTAGACAATAAATTTGATTTTGCTTGAATTTCGTTTTTGTTTAAATAAAGAAAACTAAATCCTCCTACAAAATTTGTGTTGAATTTTAAATTCCCAAACATCCTATATTTTAGTTCAAAAGGCATTTCCATATAAACAATAGTTTGAGTTAAACTAGTACTTTCAGAATACGCCCCCCCTATTTCAGGAGTATTTGTAAATCTAACCTCAACACCAGGGTTGTAAACAATATTGGTTGGATTAACGTCCGGTATGAACTCTGTTAAGAATAATCCTTCTGTAATAAAACGTAATTCTTTTGAAATAATACCTGTTTGAATAGATATTCTATTTGTGGCTCTAAATACAACATTAAAACCGAGAATGTTTGATATTAATCCTGAAGACTGGTTATCATCAAAATATTTTTCAGGATATGTTACTGCTCTTTGTGATCCGAGCGTTGTAGTGTTTTTTGAAAACCTGCCTGAATTTGAAACTCCTAAAACAGGAATAATATTCCATCTTTTACGTTTGTCTTTTTCAAATTTTATAGAATCAATAGCGTCATTTTTCTTTACTAATTCTTTTCTTTTTTTCTTAAGATCTTTTTTCTTGATTTTTTTTAAGCTATCAAGATTATTCACTGGGGAGTCAAATTTCTTTAGTTGCTTCTCAACAACGGTATTTGTGATCACTTTCTGAAAGGATTCTTCTCTTATAGACTCTTTTATTATAAAGTTAGAACTTAATTTACTTGAATTTTTAGGAGAACTTATTAATTTAAGTTGCCCTTCTTTTGATTTGTCAGAAACAAATGAAGATACTTTTTCAGGTGTTTTTACTTCTGGCACTATACTAAACTTATTTG
>Ga0209502_10000822_pt1 | contig 30785 bp, 28 predicted proteins | sample ArcticOcean_MG_C_10_FD_187442 | JGI IMG/M metagenome (GOLD analysis project Ga0209502, IMG submission 187442) | Marine microbial communities from western Arctic Ocean - ArcticOcean_MG_CB11_90 (SPAdes) (version 2) | ecosystem: Environmental > Aquatic > Marine > Oceanic | place: Arctic Ocean... | reverse complement strand
TTTTTGAAGGAACGCGCTCGCAAAGCAAGAACGGACGCGTTTTACCTTCTCTCTCGCACGTTGTCTGGCGGCGCGAAACAGTGTGTTCACTTTGGATCTGTAGCTGCCAAAACCTGTAGGGTCGCAAGGTCTCGTTCTCAGATCCCCTGTTTGAAAAGACCAAAATAAACGCGAGCACCTCTGGCAGAAGTCGCGCGCCTAAAGTAATAGAGGATGTGTGCTTTGGAAAGAACGGGCGCGCAAAGCAATAACGGACGCGTTTTACCTTCTCTCTCGCACGTTGTCTGGTGGCGCCAAACAGTGTGTTCACGTTTGGATCTGCAGGGAGGGATGCGGGAAATACACTCTTTTTAGTGTTTTTTGGGTTTTTTGTGTGTTTTGTGTTTTCGTGCGAAAGGAAGTGAGGAGGCGAGGAGCAAAAGTTAACAAAGTTTAGAAAAAAAAAGTTTTTGCGGTCGCGCGGACACAAAAATCATGGTCGGGTAAAAAATGGTCGCGCGGACACAAAAATCCGAAAATTCGGATTTCAGGCTAACTGTGAGAGCGCTTGCCACAGTCAGGTTTTTCGTTGAGTTATAAACCATAAAATCTTTCATATAAAATGGAACAACCTATGTATCCTTTGCGCCATACAAAATCGGAGACAGCGAAAAAAAAAGCTTTGCCAAAAAGATGCTATAACATATCGATTCAATACATGCGCGTCATGCGCGTCTCGCCCCACCCGTTCTCGCCGAGCTCGATGTCTTTCAGTTGTTTCTTTGCAAGCTCGAGTGCGGGGATATCGTCATCCTCGGGAGGGCGAACGCCTGCTTCTCCCCTGGACACCCGGAGAGATTTGATTTCGAGCAAGATGTCGTTGACGTGGTCTCTCTTCAACTCTCCGATTTCAGTGTCGATGGCGAGGAGCACACGAAGTAAGAAGTTGTCCGTGAAGACGAAGTTGTCGCCGTCGTCCTCCAAGAAGTGCGCGAGGAAACGAGCGAGAAGGGCGCCTGGTATAGACCCCTGGGGCGGCGCGTCGAGAATTCCGCGAGGCGACTCGTTGTGCCCGATAACGCCAGAGAGCCTGTCCACGAAGTGATCGCCATAACCTTCGAAGACCTCAATCAGCTTGGTGATGTCGCGGCGAGGAGACCGCTCGTTGCGATCGATGAACTTTCGCAAGAGGAGCTTGCCCGTCTCAGGTGGGAGAAGGTAAGACATTTTCTCGATGGTTTGTACCACCCTTACGAGGAAATCATTCGTGAGGGGAGGTATTTTGGCGTCTTCCGTGAGGAGGAGGTCGACCACACGCGTCACAGCCCTAAATTCCCGAGTCGGACGAGGCATTTTTTTTGTGTGTTTTGCGTTTTTGTGCGAACGGAAGTGAGGAATTGATGAGGAAAGTAAAGCAAGGCACTTAGGTTTTTTTTCGCGTTGGTTTTTTTTCGCGTTGGTTTTTTTTCGCGTTGGTTTTTTTTCGCGTTGGTTTTTTTTCGCGTTGGTTTTTTTCGCGTTGGTTTTTTTTCGCGTTGGTTTTTTTCGCGTTGGTTTTTTCTTAATTTTTTGTTTTTTGAGCAGCAAGAAACGTGACGACGTATAGATCGACAATGTGGTTAATATCTATACCTATTTTTTTCAAGCCGGGACCTCCTTCCGCATCTCGGAGAAAAAAAACTACGTAGTTTGTCTGATTTCACCTTCCTCCAGCTCTTCTTCCATCTCCACCTCCGGCTCTTCTTCGAGCTTCTTCTCCACGACATTCTGACGGAGAGTATGATGTTGGTGACGAGGACGGTCGTCGAGCTTCCTTCTGTTCTGCGCGTAACGATTTACCTCACGGCGAGAATATGAGGAGACCCCGATAGGATTGTGATGCGCGGCATCATGTTTCTTCACCACCATGGGTTGTGTGCGCTGGTCTTCGGGCTCCTCCATGTGCGTGTCGTACTTGTCGTAGTTGTCGTTCCGGAATACCATTTTTTTACTTGGTGGCGTGCGCTGCGCGTTATGAACTTTGTATTCCATTTTTTAAGATTTTTTGGTCTCGAAAAAAACTCTAATATCTTTTTGTTTTTCCACCCGCTTCTCGATACCACTGACTCGCATAGATTTTGCTCGACTCGCTAATTCTAGTTGCCACTGTCTATGTTTGCATGCTTTCCAATATTCACCAAATGTGGCACCCTCCTGCTTCTTCTCTTCGAGCTGGTCGCTTAGAGCACCCATGACCTGACCCGTAGGTACGTCGTCGGTTGGAGCAGCGTGTTATATATTGATCAAACTTCTTTCGGGCTTCTCTTCCTTTTTTTTTCTTTTTTTTCTGCATCAGCGGCTACCGCCGCCAGCTCAAACATGGGGCCAAAAGTGATCGCAAGACGCTGAATGAGGGTCAGGTCTTTGTCGTCCAACGGAGGCGTGGCCGCGTCGTTGTCATCATCTTCGACGGCAGGGTCATTGACGGCAGGGTCATTGACGGCAAGGTCAGTCTCCACATCGCTCGGTAGGTTTTGGAAAATACCGCGGAAGACGGCAAGCGCCGGCTGTCTGATTTTTCTGACACACGCGTCATAAAAGACGGTAGCGCTGGTCGTCATACCACCGCACACCATCAGCGGTTCAACGTGATCCATGAATAGTTCTTTTTGCGTCATGTCGTAGTCGGCGGGCACTTCGTCCGCTTTCTGCTCGCTCAACGCCTTCCTCGTTTCTTGCAGCACAGTGTGGTACTTGATGCATGCATCGAACAACGCGACCTTCGTCGCAACGTCGTAGACACGATGCTCGGAAAGTGAGAAGTTTAACCCGCTCATTACGGCGACAAACTCCTCGACCGTACCGCTGTATTTCTTCATCTTCTTCTTATCGGACAGTGGGTTGTAACACCACGTTTCCTGAAACGATTTCATAAAGACGCTATTAACGGCGTTGAAAATGTCGTCCATGGTGCGTGTGCCGTCGATTGTGCGGTGAAAAGGTTTTTTCTCTTTCCCAAAAGGTTTTTTTTCACAGCCTGGTGTGAGATCGAAAAAAAAAAAAAACTTTATTAGAGCTGAGATCCATATAAAACACCGAAAACGTGCAAATTCGTACTATTTTCATCTACCCCTGGTTTATTTTGTTTCTTTTCGAACACGATGTCTGTTTTTCGCGAGAGCATCCGGATGACAGTCTCACCGAACGTACCCGAGAATTTGAGTGACGAGCGGCGGTTCGTACCGTTAAAGAACTTGGTCGGGCCGTTCACGTTTCCCATAGAGTACTTTCAGAGACGGTTGCAGGTGGGAAACCAGTCGTTCGGGGATTTCGGCCAGTACCAGTCGAACCAGATGAAACGGGCCATTGCGTTCAATTACAAAAAGCTTCTGGACATATTCGTTCGCACCTTTGAGGAGCTTTTTTATCAGGGCGAAGACTCCAAGCGGACTATCGAGGCTCGGTACGCGTACTGCTTGGTGCGAACTTCAGACCGAAGCGATCGGTCCGACTGGATTAGGGAGCAGGTTGACCTCGCGGATGCGTATGAGACCGTCGAGTCGTTCGTTTTCTTCATCGAGGTGTGTCGGCGTGATAATGCGGAGGCCGACGCTCCCGACATGTCGTTCGACGACCTGGATAACATCATCCAGGAGACGTTCGTGAACGTGCGCGCGGAGAGGCGGTCGACCGGTGACGAGCTCGAGGTGAAGCGGCGCAAGGTTCTCGCGACGAAGCTGCACGCGAGCTTCAACTGCCAACAACCCAACGTCTACGACTGCACACGCGAGTCGTGCGACTTGTCCGCTATCTTCACGAATCCTGTCGACTTCGGGCGAGTCGTCCAGGCGGCAGTGACACCCGTGACTGTTTCGACGAACCGCGACTCGAAGGCGAAGCTCGGTGATCTGGAGTACTCGCCCTCTCGCGTGTTCAACGCATACGACACGTACGTCGCGTCGGCCGACGAGGGGTCAGCGACCGCGGACCGCATGCCGCACGAGTTCATCACGTACCATGAAGGAACGCGGCAGACATGTTTGGATTTGTGTGCTGGTCTTAGTTTCGGACTCGAGCCGCCGCAGATTCGTCTCGAGATGTTCAGGTTCCTTGGGTTCCCCGACATCCGCCAACGCGACCAGGCCGATGTCATCTCGTACCCGGACGACGCCACTCTGCTTCGTGCCTCGGGGGTCGAGCTGGACAACACAGTTCAGGTGAAGGGGGTGTCGGGGTTCACTTGCGCGCGGGACAAGCTCAGTCTCAGCATGCGTAAGATGCGGTCCGCGTGCGCGGACGCGTCTGTTGCGAGAGATGTTCGACTTCAGATCCGCTCCGACTGGCAGCGGCGCGCCTTGATCGTGTACAAATCCATCGTGTTCGGGCCTCGCGCCGCGATCAGCAAGAGCATTCGGGCCATGATCACCGAGTGGGAGACGCAGACGGAGAAGAGTAGGCTTTGCGGGCGGGTCGGCATCGAAGTCGCACCGTTGACACTAGAGATTTTCCCCAACCTCGACGCGCAGCAGAACTACCTCGCGAACCTCTACCGCTTCGCGGAAAGGGCGGGTGTGTTCTGCCAACACAGCAACTTCATCGGCATGCTGATCGACTCGCGTTACGCGTGCCGGAAGGGAAGTGGTATGAAGTACCCCCCTCCGCACACCATCCTCTACGGCAGTCCCGGTTCTGGGAAGAGTTTCTGCCTGGAGATGACGAAGTTCTGCACGCAGGACGACAACGTCTCGGTCTTCTGCAAATGGGTGGACTCGTCTTCGCCATTGAACTGGGCGGTCGTGTCCGAAATGGACCCGGACAACCCGGACACCACGCAAACACAGGTGGCGATCCTATGGGACGAGGTGCCGGCGAGCAAGCTCGGTGCGGGAGACAAACGTCACGGGGAGGGGAGTGACGACGTTGCGCGAACGAAGAGCATGTGCACAAAGGCGACGCTCGAGTTTTCGCGCAACGCCGAAATCAAGCGGCCCGATGGGACCACGGGACGCGGACTCGAAGAGGGGTCCATCACGAACGAGTGCGTGTTTTTGGGCGGTATGAACCGCCCGCCAATCGACGTGAACCCCGCGTTCCATCGCCGCTTCTCGTTCAAGGCGGCTCTCGCGTTCGACCGCGCCGACGGGGTCACCCTGGAGGATGCAAAAGGCAAGAGTGACATGGACGACCCGCAAACGGAACAGTGGATCAACGCGCTCAGATTCAACGCCCGAATGCACATGGTGGTGGCTGGAGCAGAGTACTGCGGCATCATCCAGGCACCGTGTGTCAAGGTTTTCGATAGACTGAGTGCGGCGTTCGAGAAGGAGGTTTCCAAAGTGACAACGGTGAACCACTTCGTGGACCGTATGAACAACGCGCGCGAGCGGCTTCGCCTCTTCACGCGGATGGTCGCCGTCTTCGAGACGTTTCAGCGCGACGGCCAGCACATCCTGAAATTCGATAAGCTCGTCACAATGTTGCCGGAGGTGGAGCGCCGCAGCGTGGCCGGGGAACGCATCGCGCTGGCTATGCTTAGCAGCCTGGAGGACACCATTTTCCCGCTTATGCACAAGATCGTGCTACAGAGCATCAAAGAGAGGTGGGCGGGTGAAGAAGGCATCGAGGAGCACCGGGTGGATGGATTTCGGGACCACTACCCCGGACGCTACGCCAAACTCCCGCTTGAAAAAAGGGCGGCGTACAGGCAAAAAAAAGACGAGACGCTGATCGAGTGCGGGGTTCGCGTGCTTCTGGACCACATAAGCCGCCTGATCGGGAAAACGGCAGGGGCGTACAAGCTGGAAGGCGCCGAAGAATTGGCAAAAGCTGGGATAGTAGAGTTGACCAAGATCTGCGACCCGGACCACCCAGTAATCGTGTTCGATGAAGACATATCGGGCGACGGTGGCCAGGATGCCGGTGGTGGATCTGGTGAACTCGCAATATACGTTTCCCTCGAGCGCATGCTCACGATCGACACCACCCTCACAGACATCGTTCGCAAACTCGCGAAACCGGGGACGCAACTGACCATGATTCCGCACCGCTTAAGCACCGCCGCCGGGGGCAAAGCGCTGCCGCAGTTTCCGATGGCGTTCGAAAACGGCGAGGCGACTGGCCAGATAGAAGACGACAAAATGTTCAAGAAACGCTGCGAGGACATTTTTCAGCCGGAAGACGACGGCTACCACCCGACCAAAACGCGCGCCCCCACCACCAACAGTCACTTTCCAAGAACGCTGATTGAGGCTGTTTCTTCCGGAGATGTATAAAAATGAGAGTGTTTGTGGAGACTACACACAACGAGATGAAAATAGAATATGTAGCGTCAGAAGAAGCTTTATCGGCTGTTCGTTACAAAAGGGTCGTCTATTTTTTCATCACATGGGTCACAATAGCTCTATTTTCTACCGCATACGTCTCACTACAACGCCCAAAAGTACTCCGCGTGATTAAGAGGCAAAGTTGAAACTGCAGGAAAAAATAGGTATAGATATGGTGAGTTTTTTATATCTATGGTGCACCCCAACACCAAGCATTTTTTTTCCTCGGCTTCAAGATTGAGCGAAACGAAAAACTGCAAAAAAAAATAGGTATAGATATTGGCTTTTTTTTCGTTCTATACCGCAGCGCGAGAAACACTAGATATAAAAATACGTCTTTATCTATACCTATTTTTTTCCGACCAAGTTGGTCTCAGCTTCGAAGGTAAAAAAATGAACGACCCCAGACTCTTAGGGGATGGGAACGACGCGCCCGAGGTTTCATGAGATTGCAGTTTGAAACATCAGGGGGGGGGGTCTTGACTCCCCGTATGAGCATGTTGTTGAGTATTTATACTGTTCGTAAAACGGTCAACTACCAGCAATGTCTGTCGCACCTCCCCCCCTTCTCGTGGGAGCTGGAGACGATGGGTGTAAAGATGATTGTGTAACCCATCATTTAAAAGCCCCCGGGATTCATATTTTTACCCCTGATTGGTGTTTACATTGTGAGCGGATGAAAGAAGAACACGACAACAATAAAGGAAATACTGACATTCATATTCACGAACACGAAGAGAAAACGATTACACCGGATGAACTGAAAACAAACGGATATGACACCGAAGGCCTCACGATCTATTTTGTGAAGGAGGATGTTTCGGAGATACGAAAGTACGAAGGGCCAAAGGATTATCAAAGTTTAATCGCTGCTTACGATGCTTATATCAATTTAAAAGCCCCCGGGATTCATCTTTTTACCGCTGTTTGGTGTGGACATTGTAGGCGGATGAAAGAAGAACACGACAGTGATGAAAACGAGGAATGTAAAGGAACTACGAACATTCGTATTTACGAACACGAAGAGAATATGATTACACAGGATGAACTGGAAAAAAACGGATACGGCATCGAAGGTTACCCCACGATTTATTTTGTGAAGGAGGGTGGGAAGGACAAATTGGAGCTACGAGAGTACAGAGGACCAAGGGATTATAAAAGTTTAATCGAAGCTTACGATAGGAAGGAGTTTTGGTTAGAAACTGTTTGAGATGAAGACAAGTTTATGGTACAGTATAGATCGGTATTGAGTTCAATATCTATACTTTTTTTTTTTGACTTTGGTAGTTTTAGGAACCGTCGGACTCCGTTTTTTTCATGCAAAATATCTACCCACGACTTTCGTCGGAACCTGTGGTCGGAAAAAAAGCATTGACGTCCTAGCTAATGTGCGGACCATGGGGTTCTGAACCACTATGACGTTCTCGACGCACGCGTATCTCATTCGGCTTCTGAATGGCTCCACTGCGTCCCTGTACTCTTCCAGCGTTTTTTTGCGCAGCAACGTAGCACTCGGAGTGACCGTGAATACCATTCGAAGCACTGTGTTTTGAGAATGTGCAACTTGCACGAGGGCCTCGTCTATGCGCTGCACCACTTGAGTGGGCGAATCTTTGGGAATGTCGAAACGGACAACATCTATACTGAGCATGGTATAGATACACTACTTACCATGGAACTGGAAAGAGAGCAAACCCGGCGCTCACGACAACAGTTACCGTCATTCCAGTGGGAATCGCCCACGGCCACCGTGTTCGGTTTGTGGCGGCACCGGTCGTGTCCGGTGGAGCGATCGGAAACTCGGGTTGTGGAGGGAACGGGGGGGGTCTGGGCGAAGGTGGTGGCACCACGCATGTCCCGTTCGCCGGCGTCGCGTCGAGGAGTAGTGAACCGTCCAGTATAATATTGAGCATCAAGTAGTGGCCGTTCTGAAATGTCGCCCCAAACCTCATTCTGGTCATGAAGGATCCGGGGTTGAAAACGTTCCCGAAATACTCAACGAACGCGCGGTCCGAGTCGTAAGCGATGAACGGTGTGACGACCGTCACGATCCATGTCGACATTCCCGGGCGACCGGCGGTCTCGCCCCCGTTGTGAACGAATGTCCCCATCCTAAGGGCGTCACCAGGCCCGTCGAGAATCGACGACACGGTCGGTGTGGCGAGCCCACCGAGCGCACTATCTGGGGGGTTCATCAACCTCACGTCCAATAAGGGGTCGAACCCCGACGCGATGATTTCGAATATGAGCAGGCCGCGCGTTCGCCCAAGGAAGCAACCTCCAGCCTCCGTCGTGTTAAACTGCGAAAATAGTAGTTCGCCTTCGAACGGGCGCGACGTGCCCATGATTCCCGACACTGATGATACGTTCATGGGGGACTCCAGAACCACCACGCGAGACTCGACGCACGCTGCGGCGTATGAGTTATCCGACCCATCGCATTGCAGGCCATAATAACCCACCTGACACACATTAATCCCGAACTCGTAACGTCTCGTCTCTGAGTTGCCGTGAAGTCCATCCCGCTGCTCTAGCGAAGAAGTGCCGCCGCATGAGGAGACGATCGTCTCGAGAAGTATGGGAACCGCCGTGTGGTAATTGGCCCGGTTCGGTGGAAATGTGACGTTCCAGCCGGGGCGGACGCTTCCATACCGGCCTAAAACGTCCGTCGCAAACGTCGAACTGTCGTACGTGTAATCAAGCGCCGAGCACGGACTCCTTGCGCGCCCGAGTGCGTCGGTGTCGGCGAAATAGGTCAAGCTGTTATTGCTGGTGAGTGGGTCGGCGATATCGATCAGGTAAAACGATGGACAAAACGACGTTTTTGTTTCATCGATGAGTGGAACGCTGACATTAAGCCACACAAACGCTGTACCGTTCACACGCTCCATGGACGTTTCACTTGTCACGTTCAGATCTACCACGTGTGAAAACAACCTAGTGCCGTTCCCCGAGGCAGGAAGCCTTGTCTCGAACTCGGTAGCAGACGAACTCGTCAGGCAATGGACGAGAAGCACCATCAGCACGGTAACACCACCGGTGCAAACATGCCGAGACATGAGAACAGTATATTCAGAGAGCAGGTGCGAATGTTTTATATTGAACGACGACACCAAAGCAACAATCGCTGCGATGGCGATTCAGCGTGAAACTGAAAATGGACGACACCTCGACCAAAACGGGTTTTTCTTAGTTTTCACCCTTGTGTCGTCTGGTCGTATAAGAGACGGTAACCGCACGTTACGGCAGCGATAAAGATGAGCGTTTTCGAATGTATTCTGCAAGGCATACTACCGAAGTCGTGGCGGGTTAGGCAGAGCCGGGTTTTTTTCTTCGAAGGAAATGTTGGTGTCGGAAAGTCCGAATGCATGAAGATTGTTGCCGAAATCCTCCGCGAGAAAGGCATCGCTGTCATATGCATAGAGGAAGACGTGGAACGGTGGAGTACTGAGGGCCTTCTCGCTGCCAAGTATGGGGGTGACGAAGCCGTGTTCTCGACGCACGGACTCTTGTTCGATTATCTACGTCGTCACGCCCGGGTGAAAGACGCATTGCTGTCGTACGAGGTAGTGCTGGTCGAGCGTCATCCGTCGACCTCCCTAAAAGTGTTCGGGACAGACGTGCGCACCAAGGCTTTGTTCGAGACCGTCGCGGCGGCTGTGCCAGGCTTTATGACACCGGTACCGGAGAACACTATCTATGTAAAAAACTCACCGCGCGCATGCTTCGTTCGGACGCAACGTCGCGCGAGACCAGAAGAGGCACATCTAGACGAATCTGCATTCGAAACATGGGGGGGTGCGCTCGAAGATATGATGAAAGAGCGTCGGGCTATGGGTGGTACAGTTTTCACACTCGACGCGTTCGGGGCGGACTCGCCTCAAGTTAGCCCAGCGATCGTGAAGTGTATGGGACACTGATACTTTTTGGGTGTTTTCAGCTTCCTGGGGGGGTCCTTATTAATAACCACAACAAATATACTAAAAATGGAAATATGGAGAGTATACTTAAAATTGTAGAGGTCCCCCTCACTTCCAATTCTATGAACGCCTTCGGGTTCTCTATGGACAGAACTTCGAATCCCCTCGTCGCCGGCAGTGACGACGAGGGCGTCCTCTCGCTCATCTCGAGGGAGCAAGCATCCCGCGCGTTCGAGTATTACGCTCTAGACCCCATTGAACGCACACCCGCACTTTACAATCAGGGGTGTGCCCACGTGTCGAAGGCCGTCAATGAGCTGTACGAGTCCCTAGTGCTCGACACCTCGTGGTCCGAGACTTCGAGGGAACTATTCGAGGCTGTGAACTGTGGGAACATAGTCGATAGTGCAAATATCGAAGGTAAGCCGAGACGCTCGGACCTGTGCCGGCGGAATCAGAGCGTGGCTGTTCGTGCAGATCACATGACCGTTCTCACGGTGCGCGCAAACGCGAAACTCTATTGGGATCGGGAGAAGGAGCTCCACGCGTACGCATCGGTCCGTGCGGTAAAGTACACAGCAGCTGACCCGGGTCCTTACCTGGAATACGAACGTCGCTTCTCTGAGGCGGGAGAAGACGAGGTCATGGGGAGTGTCGACGTCGTCGTACGCAAACTCGTCGATGGAGATGCTGTTCGGGAGTCGGTGCGTGTCGTCCAGAAGTTCGTCGTTGAAGCCAACTTTCAATACCAGATGATACAGGCTCTCTACGAACTTTGCGTCTGGCAGTTCGTCATGCAAGCAAATGAGGTGGCTGCGTGGCAAGTCGTGGAAGATAAGGTGAGTTTCGTCGAACAGTGGGCACTACGGATCAACAAGAAGATGGAACTTGTCAGGATGTTATCAAAGATTTCCCTGAAGGATTATTCTGTATCTAGTCGTTGCAATATGGAGCCCGGAAACGAAAAACCGAAGCGAGTGAAAGCACCGACGAAGTTCGACCGGTTCTACATAGAGAAGAAGCTCGAGGGGGTCAAGCTCACCAAGAAGGAACTCAAGATGAAGTTCGACGAGCTGTCCAACGAAGAGAAGTGTGCGTACACAAAACCTATTGCCATCTCGAAGAAGCGCGACTCCGCTGTGATGAACGACACCAGTGCTGCGTCCGACGATGAGGATCCCTACGCTTTCCAGCCCGACGAGAAGAAACTTAAGTCTGTGGGAACACCCTTCGATGATGACGATGGGGGCGATGTCAGCAACGAGGATGAGGAGGACCACGACTTCGACGTCGAAAACCCCGACGACGATGACGACGATGACGATGACGACGAGGATGTCGATGACGACGATGTCGATGACGACGATGTCGATGACGACGACACGGACTCCCTTGCTGACGAACAAACACTCTCTAAGAAGGCTGAGTCCGTCGGTGAGAAGCCCGAGCCCGAATGTAAGAAGCCCGCAGGTAAGAAGCCCGTCGACGAGAAGTCCGAAGGTAAGAAGCCCGTCGGCGAGAAGTCCGAAGGTAAGAAGCCCGTCGGCGAGAAGTCCGAAGGTAAGAAGCCCGTCGGCGAGAAGTCTGGTACGAAAAAAAACAAGCCGATCGATGCAAAAGCGAAGATTTCGTGCAAGGGTGTGCTCCCTCTCACTAAGACGAAGGTTGTCGACCCCCCCAAAGCCGACGCGGCTCCCGACCGCGACATCGTGCATGAGCTTGTCAGGAGCAGTAAGGAGCACTTTCTATGGGAGCTCTTCTCTCATAACATGCATGCCATGATCACAGCCCGTAAGCCGTTCACGGGGTTTGAAAACACCGTTTTCGAGTCCGCGCATGCTGAGTGGCTCAAGCAGTCCGGAGAGGAGTCTGATGAGGTCCGGTTCAGGATGGCAAAGAAAGAGCTCAGTAAGATTCCAGGCATCGTCAACTGCTTTCATATGTTCAATCTTCTGTTCAAACCCGATACGGTCTCTGACGAAGAAGAAGGGGAAGAGGATTTTCTGATGGGTTGAACTGTTTCAGTTGTCACTGAGCCGCTTCATATTGTTCATACATATTCTAGCTGGGTTTTCTATATCTATCTACCATCATGGGCTCTGATTTCGAATTTCCATACCGATACTTTGCGACTTTATATCGCCCCCCGGCGAAGTGTGTGTATGTGGAGGGCAACGTAGCGGCGGGGAAAACGGCATTTATCTTAGAGATGAAACGTTGTCTTGAGGAGAAAGGGAAACGCGTATACGTCTTCGTCGATCAGACGGAACGGTGGACGCATCAGCGGATTTTATCAGGCGCGCGCTCTGGTACCGAAACGGGGTGCCGTGCGTTTCACACTCTCGGGCCACTTAGGGATTTCGTCGACCGCCAGAGATTCGTGAACGAATATGAGGCGAAATATGATTACATTATCATGGAACAACATCCACGCACCACCCTCAACGTGTTTGGTGCGAGTCTGGACGACGCCACGAGGGAGCTTTTCGAGACGATTCATGCTGCGTATGCCTTCATGGACAAGCCGAAGACCACCGTGCATGTGAATGTGTCGCCGAAAGAGTGCTATGGTCGTTTGTGTCGACGTGTTAGAGAAGGGGAGCAAGACGTAAATCTCTTCTACATACAATCTATAGAGAAGAGGCTTCTCCTAGAGATCCGTGCGCGAATCAACAGCGGACTCCGCGTGATAGAAGTGAGTGGTGAAAACATCACTCCGCGCAAACTCGCCGAAGACGTGTGTGACCGAATAATTTAGTTCTTCTTTTGTCACACACACTCCAATGTCCTTTTCGTTCATAGTGCCATGTTCGATCGCTACGACATCGACCGCTTAAAATACTTCGCGAAGAGACCGTCGATAACGTTTGGTCGAGATCTGGTCGGCCATTCAACAAGGGACCCTTCGAAGAGGTTATCCATGTGATCCATGATACTCTTCTTGAGCACAGACATCGCCCTTTTTACAATCTCGTTATTTTTCAAGTCCTGTTGTAAGTAACTGAATAAGAAGTCCAAATCATTATAATCATAATTCATGAGATAGACACCTTCTGTTTCGTACGTAATAATAGAATCAAGAATAGTTTCTCTCAAATAAGCGTTCAATTCCTCAAACGATTCCATTGTTTCCCGTATGTTTTCGTTGAAAGAAATGACGGTCGTGTTGAAAAGTATTATCCCTGTGAGGGCATAATTGTAAACAATGTCCACCGCCAAGTTAATCTTACTCACCGCGAGTCCACCGCGATTATGCAACTTGAAAGCTTGTGTATTGAATTTGGATATTTGAGGGTAAACACGGTTAAACGTGGCTCTATTCGTGAAGTTGACCGTGTCGTTCTTCCAGCGTAATGCGGCAGAGTCGTAATAGACGCAATGGTACGATGTATTATCCTTTTTCAGCCCGTCTACACTTCTGATACTGAAGCCGTTTTCGTCTCTTTGAAATGTAATCTGTAAGTAAATCTGATTCCGGTGTGATGATGTAACCCCACGGATATGTTCGTTGCAAAGCGTTGCAGTGTAGGTGTTCTCGGCGTCGTTTTTTTTAATGTTTTTTATTTTAAAATTCCGTTGTAATGGGTCTGTTGGATCTGACGATAGTGTAAACTCTAAATGGGTTAGTCTTAACATTTCTTCATCATCCATTTTATCGAGAGTCGTGGACATTTCCGTTTTGTACTCAGTATCTTCTAAAATAGCCAATATTTCTTCGTCATCATGAACTCTCTTCACAAAATAACCGTACTTGAGTAACGAGCGAAGAAACCCAACCTTATCGTAAATTTCGTCCAAAATTGAGAAATCCCCCCCACCTATTACGTCTTTACGCATGGCTCCCAAGCCGTCCGAGTCCCACGATAAGTCCCAATCGAATATTTTGATAACTCGAGAGGTCTTTATCGTCTGTGTATCGTTAATCAGTATTTTAAGCTGCGAGTCATCTTTAAAGTCGTCGTTATGTTGCAAATCTGTGTAGTTTGGGTATAAAACATTGCCCCAATGCATATCACCGTGCACAATTTTCTTTTCAACGAGATACTTCAAAGCTAATACCATCTGAAGTACCGCTGCGTGGTGATTTGGGGTTATACTACCTTTGAAGTATTCGTGCAATGTTATGGCTCCACAATCTTCGAGAACGGTAAACGATACACTACGGCTGGGTTCTAAACGAAAATGAGTCAAAATACGGCGCAACAAATGCTTTGCTTTGTCAGTTTTTAAGTCCGCTTCACACACGGTGCCGGCCGCAAGCGGGAATGTAAAAAAAGGATGTTTAAAGTTACTCACGTTACAGGAATATATTTTTTGCTCCTTAACCCTATTAGCATACCCACCATCAGTCATATTTACATTTTCCGTGTCAATATCAAAAAATTTAACAACTACTTTGAATTTGTCGCGTATTTGACATGTGAAGTTTATGTCCTCAATACATGCTCTGACAATTACGACATCACCCTTTGGTGTGTATTCAACACTGGTCAAGTAATCCATAATCTGTTTTTCTTTAATGAGCGTTTGAATATATGAGGTGAACAAGTCTTTTCGAGGTATGTACCTACGCTGGTGCCGTACGTCCACGCAGTTGTGCCTTACATCTTCAAGGTCGTGCAAACACAAATCAGTGCTCATCTTGATAACTCATGTACAAAGAAACTATATCTTATATACTAGCCACGCGGCGAGCTGGTGGCACTTTTATTCTCGTAACAGTCGCGGTTGTCGGAGTGGAGAGAGTGGGGGGAGCACACGCGTTTGCCGCGACTATAGTATTAAACATAAGCAATGGAATAAAAAACCGCAAAAACGTAACCCCACCCGTCTACGAGAAATCTATGGATGCTAACACTAACGCCGCGAACGAAGTTGTATTCCATCGAGGAAGTGAGGGAGCATAATAAGGAAACCGATGCTTGGGTAGTTATTGACGGTAATGTCTTAGATGTGACCTCTTGGATACCCAAGCATCCGGGTGGCTCCCACTTGATCGCAGCGTTCGCGGGGAACGACTGCAGCGGTGAGTTCGCCGCATTCCATTTCCCGCAGACTTACTCGTTCCTGAAAACCTACCAGGTGGGCGAGCTCAAAGGTGGCGGGAGTGGTCCTCAAGAGGAAAGAGAATTTCACAAGCTTAGGCGCAAGTTTTGGGAGCAGGGATTGTTTGACATCGAGCCGTGGTATTTCGTAGCCTGCATTCTGAGGGTGCTTGCCTTTGCTCTTCCGGCGTTTCTTCTGATTTCGCGTGGCGGAAACATTTCTCTGAAGCTTGTTGGTGGTGTGTGCCTAGGGTTTTTTGAGCAACAATCTCTGCTCATGGCCCACGACTTTTTACACAGAGCAGTTTTCAAGAAGAGAAACGCCTCTTTTTGGGGCGGTTGGTTCACAGGAAGTGTTTGTGGAGGAGTCGGAGCTGCCTGGTGGAGACGGGATCATTTCGTTCACCATGCGCTTACCAACGTGTTGGATGTCGATCCTTCAGCAGGTGCAGATCCTTTTGTGTTCATTGACTCAAAGCAGTTTCTTCACAAAAAGCGCGGCGCTTTTGACTATTTCACTCTACGTGCCCAACCCTGGCTATATTTCCCCATCTGCTTGTTCTTTGCGCGGTTCAACCTGCACTTCATCTCTATCCTGGCCTCACCTGGTAAACTGATCGATGCAATTGGCGTGTCCTTGTTTTTTGTGTGGAAATACCTACTTCTGTCACAACTTAGCAACGTGCGCGAAATGGTCGTCGTTTGGTCAGTTGCACACTTGGTATGTTCCGTCTTACATCTACAACTCAACGTTGCTCATTTCCCGACCTACATGTGGAATAAGGAACATGTTCATGATAGAGGGTTCCTGTATCACCAGATTATAACTACTATGAACATTACTTGCTCAAGATTCGAACATTGGTTCCATGGTGGTCTTGAATACCAAATAGAACACCATATGTTCCCTTTGTTGCCAAGGAATCAGCTCGGAAACGTCGCGCCGGAGGTGAAAAAACTTTTGAAGGAAACTGGTCTTCCGTATCGCACGGAAAGCTTTTTCCAAGCAAATGTCACTTGCTGGAAAATGATTAAAAACGTCACAGAGGAATGTCTCCAGCGACGAAAGCAAACGCCTGCGGGCGAGCCAACCATCGGCTTTGCCATGAAAGAAATATAAACATAAGCAATGGAATAAAAAACCGCAAAAACGTAACCCCATCCCTCTTAGATAAATCTATGGATGCTAGCGCTAATACCACGAACGAAGAGCACGCGCGTTTGTCGCGACTATCACGTCAGGGCGGACTTCGCAGAAGCCCACGAGGCGAGACTTCTAAGTTACACCTCACGTCGGCGCAGCTTGGTCTCGTCGAACGTATCGTAGGGGGTGATGGGACGACACGACGACTCGTCATCGCCGCAATGCACATGGGCACGGGCAAGACACTCGCATCCCTCGCCGCGTTGTGCGTGTTGAGGGCGAGGTCGCCGAACAGACCCATCCGAGTTCTGTTCGTTGTTCCCAAGTCGACGCTCTACAGCACGTGGCGGAAACAGCTTCGTTACTTCACACACCTTGACGTCGACGACGTTCGTGTGGTGACGTATCCGCGACTTCAGAATGCTTTTATGAAGTCATACCGCAAGAAGCCGAAGGGTGGTTGGGAAAGAACAGTGCGCAATGTGTTGTTGGATAAATATAGAGACTTGGTGGTGTTCGACGAATCTCATACCCTTCGCAATCCCCACACGATCCTGGGGCAGGCGGCGGCCACGCTGTCGAAACGTGCAGCTCGTGTACTGTGCATGACCGGAACACCAATACACAACGGACCGGAGGACGCGAGTGGTCAATTGTGCGCGATGGGAAGCGGAAATCAGCTGGAAGATTCGGCGTTGTTCGGAAAACGCGCGGCGCTGAATCGGGATGCGGTGCGCGACTTCACCGAACGGTTCGTGTACACATCTTCTCTCCTGGAAGCTGGTATAACTCTGCCACTTAAGCACAGCGAGACCGTATGGGTGGACCATGCGTTCTCGAAGGCAGAGGCCGAGCAGTACAACGAGTCGCTCGTCGCGATTCAGGGCGCAAACATTAAAAAGGCCCCGGGCGCTATGAAACACCACATGCTCATTCTGAGGCAGCTATGTGTGGAGCCCGCGCTACATCATAAACACGGACGTGATACGTTCGATGATGAGGCGCTTCGACGGACCGTCGCCGCCCCTGGGCCAAAACTCCGCGCGACGCTCGCGCTTGTGCGCCGCCTCGTGTACGAGGGCCATTCGAAGGTGGTCGTGGTGTCCGAGTTTGTGACGCTGCTGGATGTGTTCAGGGACCTAGCGCTCGAACATTTGGGTGAAGACAGCCTTTGCTTCGATGGGCGTCTTGGGGCCGCCGCGCGCGGAAAAATGGTGGAAGAATTTTTAACGGGGGGTGCGCGACTCTTGTGTCTGAGTCTCGGCGCCGGGGCGTATGGCTTGAACTTGACGCCTGGTCCAACGGCGATGATCATCTTGGATGTGTGGTTCAACCCCGCCGTGCACCGGCAAGTCGAGGCGCGAATCCACCGCACTGGGCAAGATAAGGAGGTGAAGATATTCACGTTGGTAACACGCGACTCCGTCGAGGCAGCAATCCTGGGGACGCACGCCGGAAAGGAAGCGTGCGCTCTCGCTCTGCTGACCGGGGCGAATGACGATTCGGCCAAACCAAACGATGTGAAACGCATAGCGGAAACATGCACACAAATGAAGCATAAACACCTGGAAAACGAGTAGATAGTGTTGTTAAAACATATTCCAGCTGAGATGCCGTCTCTTATCTATACCCCCCCGTGGAGGATATCTATGGCGACCACAGACATCGTAAAAAAGAGAAACGGGTTTTTAATCCCAACCCGACAGAGGTACCGATGTAAGGATTACGAAGAGGGTTGTGACACACTCGACGGTGTGACATGGGAGCCACTGAAGCCTGTTTTTTACCTATCGGGTGAGACGATGCAGGCGTACAACGCCAATACTGTGGGGAAAATGTTAAGGGATCGGCAGGGTGCCGATCCCGAGGTATCGGACGTGGCGTGGGAGCGCTGCGGCTATATGGATGCGATGGACGAGACTCTACACGCGGCGGTCGGGTCGGGAAACGCACGTCTCGCGGCGAAGAGGATCGCGGAGGGGGCAGATCCTAACAGCAGAATGTGCGCAACTGAGCGTTCGACGTACCTCATCACCCCTCTCATCCGGGCGGTTCGTTGTGGTTACCACAAGGTGGCCGAAACGCTGCTGGATGAAGGATGTGATGTAAATGATCATGACTATCTTAACCGGACAGCGTTATTTTTCGCAGTGATAGCCCGCGATATTAAGATGGTGCGACTGTTGCTGTCGAAAGGGGCGGACAAAAAAATCGAAATGTACTTCACGACACCCCAGCAGGGCGGCTTCCTCACGACGCCGGTCGCGTTCGCCCTCTACTTCCGGATGTCTACTGACATGCTGAGAGTGTTGGATACTAGTGTATGAAAGTAGCTTCTGGTTATTGAAAACTTAAAACACTAAAGACAGAGTTGCATGCAGTCAAGTGTTGGAACGTATTTTACTTCTCCCCCATCTCGTCGTCGTCCGCGTCAGAATCCGCCTCCGCGTCGGAGTCGGGGTCCGCGTCGGCGTCTTCCTCGTTGGCGATCATTTCTTCAGCATCCTGCTCCTCCTTATCGATGCCGGGGGGGTCGGAGACGGCACCGTATCCCGTCTCTTGTGTGTACTTGCGAAGCGTCTGTACCTTTTCGGATGTCGTCGGGTCCGAACGTCCTTTGATGGTGCGTCTCTCGTTGCCGACTGCATCGTCGGTGTCCGAGCGACGCATCACGTTGAGCACGCCGCTGAGCAGACGCTTCGAGCCGTGTTGCTCCTGTAGGACGTGAGGTGCAAGCATCAGGCTGCTCGCCAGCCTGAAATCTTTCGTCTGCAGCGTCTTCTTGCCGCGATGAATGCTGAGCGTGTTGCCGAGGCGCAAGGTGTCCGTATAGAACTGTTCCGCCGCATCACGGAGCGCAGCCAGAGCTTTAGGCTGGAAGCGCATAGTTTCTCCAGATTTGCTCGTAGTAGTCTCGACCTTCGACGCGATGTCGCGAATAATCACATCGAGACTCGCGACAGAGGCGCCGTTCATGCCGTTATTCGACTGCGCGCGTTTGATCTCGCGGAGCGCCACGGTCCCGGCTTTGTAGCGGTGCGGGCGCTTCTTGATTTCTTTGACGTTCTTGAACTCCACGTCGTTCTTGGGCTCGGGTGCGACGACCTTCTGCTTCTTGGGACTTTTGGAGGCCTTTTCTACCACCTTCTTCAGCGCCTTCTCGACCATCTTCGCACCGCTCCCAACGCCCGTGCCGAAGTTGCCCAGCCATGAACGCTTCTTTTCGGGGACGGCTTTTTGACGCATTTTTCGACAGACGTAGATACAGGAGCGTTGTAAGATCGTTTTTATCGTTTTTGTATACAAGCTGCGGTAAGTATAAAAAGGAAAAGTGATGCACCACCATTGTCTAACCCTGGACCTGAAATGTCCTTCGCATCTGGAGTCGAACCCAATCCCATAGACGCCAAACTTGAGCTCTACCACGTCGATACGTGTGTGGAACATGGCCTGGTGTGTCACATCCATTTCCCTGGTAGCTCGACCATAGTTAGCCTCCTCGTGCCTTCCACCAAATGCTTGCGATTCAGTGTCCCTCGTGACGCGACTGCCGTGTGTGTGACTCTAGCGCTACGGTTTTACACCGGTTGGCTTAGACACAGTCGGTGTCGTTTCAGTGGAATAAAATGTGAAGAACTCAACCTGAAAGACGAACAACTCAATGATAGGTTCGGGAAAGCAAAATTGACCCTAGACAGACAAATCGTCGAAGGCCTACCGCCCCTGCTCATACGCGAGTGGTTTCATCCTCTGAGTGATACCATACCTAGCGCTAGGGGTGAGCAAAATGCAGATGTCTATTGGCACGATGATCTCGAGCCCTACGACGAAACGATATCCAAACTTCACATCGGCGGGTGGAATAATAACACAGGATCGGTACCTGGGTGGTATTTCGCATTCCCCCCTCATACGGCACAGGGATACTCGAGAGACGATCTCGAGGCCGTTTTCGGGCGCGCGTACGGTATGCTAAACAAGGAACCCTGCGATGCGCACCAATTTAGTTTTACTACAAGTGCGTATGAGGCGGCAGCCGTCGTGGCACTCGGTCTGAGCATATTCGGACAGTCCATCACATACTTGTTGGATAAAAACACGCACGGAATCCCCGTGGAGCGCTTTAGCTCAACAGCACGTCTCGATGGCGTTGGGGACTGTGAAGACATGGCGAAAGAGTCGGCACTCGCGTATGGGGATCTCGTCAAAATCTCAGAACTTGATGAAAACAAATATAATGACACCCCACTCATGCTCATCAAACTCTCCTCAACGGCCAGGTGTTTTCAGTTCTGTATTGTGCTTTCGACAGTCCGTCGAACCAGCGACGCCGGCTTCTTAGCGCATGCGTTCGGGATGATGATTCCGAACGGGCTGTTCCCACCAGACTATCTGGAACAGTCTACGGCCACCTCGACCACCGACCGGAAGACGTTCATGTGTGACGGTACGTATGACTGCCACCCGACGAAACATAAACGCTCCAAGGACACGTGGGAAGGTGGAAAGAACGACCAGCTGGCACCTTGGGAGTATCAAATGGTGGCCTCGGCGTTCGTGTTCAATAGGGGGCAGGTGTACTTTCGCTTTAAGGGCCAAGTCAAATACGGTGTACCGTTTTCTGAAATCTTCCCAGTGATGGGACAGGATGTGGAGTGTGTGGATGCTCTCGAAGCGCAGGCACAGCACTTACGCGCAGAGGCGAGTTTCATGCTTCAGTCGAACCTTCCGCGAGCGACGCGGATGTTCGGTTACGAGAGCTTGGCACCGTTGGAGCTCTTCGACCAGGTCGCGACACACACGGAGGGTCGCCCATCGAACATCATCCAGACGTTCGATAACATGAATGCGGCGTTGCGGCGGAGCTTCACGAAAATGGGTAAAAAAATCTCCGCAACATGCTTAAATACTGAAGGCTTCCGAGAGATGCATGACCTTACTGAGAAACAATACGAGGTGGCTTTTCAAATTGGAAGTGAAGGCGGAATTGAAAACCGGTCGAAAGGGAAGTGGGGTGGTGTCGTTTCACCGCCTGTGGGTAATAACAAGAAGGGCGTACCGGTAACGGGTGGCCATACGCACCACCGCCTAGGTCCGAATGTACAATATCGAGAGCGAAGCCCACCCACGCCCTCGGATTATGCAGCGTTCGTGGAAAGCCGTGTGTGGTCTTTGATGAGCATGCGTTCCGGAGTAACCCAGCTCGCGCTGCACGAAGCAGCCATTATCGTACAACATAATTGTGTGTACTCCATGAACGAAACGGGTCGGAGCGATGACATCGTGACGTGCGCGTTTATTACCCTCGGGGTGCAAGAATTTGCCACCGTTAAAAAAAGGGATGTACGGGATTTGGTCAAGAAAATGATTAAAAAAAGGATCAACGGAAACAGATTTCTCACAAACCCAGTCAATCCCTACGACTTCGACTATAAGGTGCGGGACGATAAGATCTTCAAGAAAGGAGAATCTCACGACAGCTACCTCAAACTCTTCGAAGAGAAAATCGGAGTGAGTGTGGTATGTGAAACAAACGAGGAGTACGAAGAAACCTGTGGTATCTCACCTCGGGGGGGGGCTTGAATGGAACACGGAAAAGAGAAGCTTTTGTTTGTCGCGTGTGTGATGGTTTATGCCGCGCTCGTGAAGTGGATCTTTATCGGTTTTATGTACATTGGGATTTCGGCCTTCAAAAGAGCCGTCTTGAAAATACTCATGAGCTATTTGTAATTTTCTCTTTTATCATGACCATGCCATACGATTCTCCAAAGCGTTTCGAATTTGTGCTGCTGTTCAGTGTTGCTGCTCGCAGTGTTGAAAGAAAAAAACATCTGTTTGAACATGTAGCGTTTTCTTATCTCTTCGTGGATGCGTTGTCCATTCTCTATGGAGTTATGTGACAAACACAATTTTAATAGGGAAACGATATCAAGATCCGTACCGGGGGTCCAAACCACGTCGAGGCTCGTCGCGTATTTACCCGTCTCCGTCAATTGTTTGGTCATGGTTGATATGGGGACACCGACTATTAGCAGTCGGTGTTGCAATACCTCACGCATCACGTCTTCCGCGAGGTAACTTCCTAACCCGCTCTGAAGAGCGTGGAAGAATTTCATTCGAGAACGCGTCGATGCGGGGGTTCCTGGGTCCGACCACCGCGCACCTTTCTTATGAATAATATCACTGATCTCACCGAACGCCGTTTCCACGGCGAACCCGTCTGTTTTGACAATTTTCATGATTGACTGCGCCACCTCCTTGCCAACTTGTATCGAGTCGTCGCCGCCAGAATCATATTCCTGTTTATTGCCTGCCCCTTGAACATCTTTGTACGAGGGGAAAAGCTGTTCGCCACACAACCTGGCCTGTTCTATCTCACCAACCCGCGTAATGAGCGTGTACATGGAGACCACGAAAGAGGAGCCCGTAACAAAGCCAATGGTACACAAGATGACGAATGTGAAAGGGTGGTATACTAGAACAAGCACGGTGGTGGCAACGTCCGCGGCGCAAAATACAACCGAGGAGATCAGCCCGACGTACATGGAGTCGGAACGGAATAGGAAGGATCGCCCGACGCATGTTGTGAAGTACCCGATGAGGATTGACCCTGCGAGCGGGTTTAGGTCCTGCCACACCGCGATGGTCGCGGTCAGTGCCGCGACTCCTGCTAACATCGAATAGAGCGAGGTCCATGTGTCACTTGTGGAGCTGAGCGGCATCGTCACGAAGGAGGCGGCCACGAAGACCACGACGGCGACTCCCGCAAACATGTTGGGCATCCGTTCCGACAGCGACAAGTACGACTGATACGCGACAAGCCCGTGTGAGCTAAAGAAGACGGCGACCAACGCGGATGATCCATAATACAAATCGGCGGCTCCGATGCACGACATGGCGAGTGTGTACAAGACAATAAGCGCGAGGACGTCGACGACGGCGTCACGTTTCCCGCGCTGCACAATGAGTGCAATGTACCCCGATAGCGCACTAATCAGTAAGGCCGTGACAAACCCGCGCCGACCACGCGGCACGGAAGCCCGCCAAAGTTTGACGATCCGTTCTAACCCCCGCACCAAATTGTACAGACCGACTGGAAGCATCGCGACCGTCACAGGGAAGTCCTCCACGTGGTTCATACACACCGCACCGACCGAGGAGAGCACATCACAACATACTTTCGCCTGTGTTATTTGACACACACATAAGACAACAGTCACCGCATCCACAAGAAGGAGCAACCCCGAAACCAACGACAGAAAGAACGCTTGCAATTTATCGATGGTCGGAGAGTGCGCGATGCCTGCACACGGGATCGAAAGCGCGTGCGAAACGCTCGCGAGAAGAAGCCAGTTCTCCCCAAAAAAGTAAACAAGAGGGATGATGGACACCACGAAAAATAAAGCGTCCTCGATGAACGCGCTGGACGGAAACTTCGAAGCAGCCGTGGTCGACATGTCGGGGTGATGAGACCCGTGTGTTATATCCTTATATATACACGTTTATTGGCGGCGGGGGGGATCTACGACAGATGCGTACATTACAAACATCTTCTCTTGCTTTTCTTATTCCAACAGTTCATGCCGTCGTGAACACCTTCACCCAAAGGGGGTGTTTTTTCACACACGTATCCGTAGCGGCGCTCATGGTGACGTCTCTAGCGAACCACTCCAGGCCACACGACGGTCCTGTCTTCGACTTCTTGGACTACATGGACAAGGTGGTGATTGCCTGCGCGACCCTCGGTGCAGCTCTGGACATCCTGTTTTATACCCCCCCCAATTGGCGGATAGCTCTGTGCTCGCTGTCTGTATCCGTAGCCTGCTTTGCATATGCCTACTCATTCACGTTGCGCGAAAACAAGTCGGCAAACCCGTCGGCGGAAAACGTACACATATTGGTGCACATCTTCGGAGCTATCGCGTTATGGCTCGTCATCGTGTGATTTTTCACGAGGAGGAGACCGAGGCGTCGGGTGACTAAGGGGCCATTTCGGGAACCGTGTAGATGCAATCATCTAGGGAGTGCGCAAAGCAGCTTTCTGTGAAGCAATGGTCGTCGCTTTTATGTGAAAGGAAAACTCACATGGTCGCCGCCGCTCTCGAAATCGAAGGACAGGACGGAATGTTGCGCTTGGCGAAAGACGCGAAACGAATATTCGAAGCGCGAATGTCTAAATCCTTAGGTGGCGGGTTTATTATTTCAATGAAACATACGATTGTAGACGTGCAAGGAAGTGAGGTTTCGCTCTACGCTGTGGTCAAGCACAAGAGCGGCGAGGATGAAATTCAGAGAGAAAGGTGTAGGGTACGAAAAAAAAAAATGACCGTGCCACGAACTGAGGCTGACACCAACTTGGTCGGAAAAAAATAGGTATAGATAAAGACGTCATTTTATATCTAGTGATTCTCGCGCTGTGGTATAGAACGAAAAAAAGTCCAATATCTATACCCATTTTTTTTGCCGGAAGGTGTGATTTTGTTTCTCTCGTATCACAATCACCCACGCCTCTCCACAAAAAAAGTCACGTTAACAAAAAATGCCCTCCATTGCTACCGAGGCCGCTCAGCAGCTTGCCACCAAGAACGAGACCGAGCCTGCCCAGCAGCCTGCCACCAAGAACGAGACCGAGCCTGCCCAGCAGCCTGCCGGCGGCGGCGCTCTCTTCGACTCGGTGGCTTACGCTTTGACCCTGCGCAACCCCGAGGCCGCCCAGCAGCCTGCCACCGGTCAGAAGAGGAAAAAGAGGGAGATTGACCGTGACGTCGTGGCGGCGCTCATGGACCTTTTCGACAGCGCCAGTAACTGGGATGAAGAAGGAGAGTACAATCATCACGGAGATGAAGAAGGAGAGGAGGGGGAGTACTTCACAGAGGCGAAAAAAGCTCTCGGCTGTATTACCCATTTATGGACCGACCACTCTATCAGGGGCTTTAGTAAGATATGTGCCCGTTTTCCCGAAGAGATCGCGTTCCTGCGGGAGCACAAAGCCATGCCCTACAAGACGCCTGAGTCCTACGGAGTCTGAAATACGTATTGATTAGTCACGACCAATACCATCCTCCTCTTCCGGTCCCGTCGTGACGGACCTTGCTGTATTGCTTGACCACCTCACAAATGGCCAATGTGTAGCCGTACTAACTGCGCGAATGACTATATATAAAATAGCACGCAATTGAAAGAAAATGAGCGTCTCCCTCGAGCGGGTCGTGTGCGAGGGCGACGTTGAAGAGTGTAAAAGAAATGATTGTCCCCTGAATTTGGAAGATGATGATGACTATTCCGATCCAATCTCAGGAAAACCACTCGCCTTTCCCCTCCAGAGAATCAGAAGCGCAGACGAAAAGCCATTATATTGTTATAACGACAACGAAGACGACCACGCTCTGAGAGACTGGGTCAGAAGAGAAAAAAAAAAAGCGAGTTACAACCTACCGAGAAATCCGATGGCCCTCTCGCAAAAAATCATACTACCCGACGACTGGAACGACGACCCGTTGGAGCAACTTCTGTCGCAGCAGGCGGCGACAGAGGCGGCGACAGAGGCGGCGACAGAGGCGGCGGCGAGAGAGGTGGCGAGAGAGGTGCGGCAATTGGAGCGAGAGGAGCGAGAGGAGCGATTTCAGGCGCAGCGGGTGGAGCGAGAGGAGCGATTTCAGGCGTGGGTGAATGTATGGCGGGTGGAGCAAGAGGAGCAACTTCGGGCGCAGCGGGTAGAACGAGAGACGGTGAGAGAGGAGCAAGAGGCGGCGAGAGAGGAGCTATTACGACCGCTGGAACAAATTCGGGCGCAGCGGGTGGAGGAAGAGGCGGCGCGGTTGGAGCGACTTCGGGCGCACCTGGTGGAGGAAGAGGCGGCGAGAGAGGTGCGCCGGGTGGAGCAAGAGGCGGCGAGAGAGGTGCGTCGGGTGGAGCAAGAGGAGCGACTTCGGGCGCAGCGGGTGGAGCAAGAGGAGCGACTTCGGGCGCAGCGGGTAGAACAAGAGACGGCGAGAGAGGAGCATGAGGCGGCGAGAGAGGAGCAAGAGGCGCGGTTGGAACAAATTCGGGCGCAGCGGGTGGTGGAGCAAGAGGCGGCGTATGAGACGGCGAGAGAGGAGCAAGAGGCGGCGAGAGAGGAGCAAGAGGCGCGGTTGGAACAAATTCGGGCGCAGTGGGTGGAGCAAGAGGCGGCGTATGAGGCGGCGGGAGAGGCGAGAGAGGAACTGTGGGACCAACAAGCACGTCGCGCGGCAATACAGAGGCAGAGGCGCCCTGATGATGAGGTTATAAGAAACTATCGTGAATGGGGTATAGACTGAACAAGAGTAGATATAAAAAAGGGTACCGATCTATAGTGCAGTATGTTAACGTCTGGAAACTTAAAGGGATCGAGCGCGCCTCCGTGACAACTTTGAGATTCAGACAATGGGTTATGAAATTTTTCATATTTTTGCTTTTTTTTTCAGAAATAGTTTTTATTTACATTTTTTTCATTTTCAAAAATCACAATATTCTCGCGCCGCACAAAAAGCACGCAATTTTCCCACAAAAAAGCATCAAGTTCGTAACCTAAATATCCTTTTTTTTCCACTCAGAGCCACACTGTTCACCGCGCTCACCGCATTCGACGATTCTGATGGGACAGTACTGGACTATGGCGAACCTCTCGCGCGGGGAGACTCTTGATCCATCGCGTTACGGCGCTGGTTTGAAGCTGTTCGAGTTTCTTCTTGAACGGGATACTCTTAAGGTTTTTTATCACATACTGCAACACTGGAAAGGATGCAAAATCCTCATCGCAGACACAGGCACGCTCCACGACTTCAAGCTTACGAGTTTGATCGAACTCGGTCTCACTACTCCGCTCAAAGATCTCTTTGCCGGCAACGACCCTCTGGAGGCGGAAAAGATTGGTCTGGTCACACTGTTACCGGAAAAAGTTAAACTTCCCGAAGCCGATTTCTGGATCGTGAATACTGAAGAAAAAACTTACGTCCGAGTTGACACTGAGTTTCGCGACAATCCGGCTCGCATCGCGACTTTATTGTGGCTCTTTGTCGACGCAGAAAGCGTGTCGGGGGAGATTCATGATATTGTTGACGGCCCCGAACTGTGTGGTCTTTGGAGTCGAAAAGCCATCGTTGTCATAACTGAACAATCGATGTTACCGTGTACCTACACCCACGTTGGCGGCTTTGAAAAAATAGTTGAAAATTTCAAGTCGTACCAGCTTGGTGGTAAGCTTTTACGTGCAAAGAACGACAAAAAAGAAGAAAGCCAACGCGCACTTGAGAAGCGGATCTCCATGTATAAGGGGCAATTGCAAAACATGCCTGACATTCTCGCACACGTGATTGCAGACTTACGAGCCAAACATTTAGCAGAGTGCGAGAACGCTGAACTGGAGTATTTGCGAAACATGCTAACTTCCGAAAAGCGAAAGAGAAAGAAACCGTGAAAAAAACAAAAGCCATTAGACGTTTCACAAAGGAAGGAAGGGGTGATCGAGCCTAGAATGGCGCCCTTGTAAGATGTGATGTACATATTTTATTCATTTCCTCAGCTCGAAAAATCGCCGCCGTGGGCCCACGTCTTGTCCACCTGCCTCCGCAGCATTAAACCCGGTTTGCGGGGCTGCTGTGAGGGGGGAGCGACGACTTCCTTTCCGGTCCTTCCGTGCTTATTTCCTCGGTCTTCGGGTGTTTCTGTCTTGACACCAAGAAGATCCTCAAACTTTTCTATGGCCGCTCTCGCGTCCCGTTTAAACTGGGGGCCCTCGTAAGGGGCAGCTGGCTTCGCTCGCGTCTCGCTCAAACCCTTGCCTCCATCCCGGGACGAGCCTACCTCGAACGCCTCGTTGTAAATTGACAATGAAGCGCGCAGAGCTTGCAGCCCATGTTTGAGCACCCCTCTCGTACGGTCTTCGCGACTGCGGCAGGCGGAAAACCCCCTCTTCGTCGCGGCGGTCGCGTTCTGCAGGATCTTTCGCGCGATCTGCTTCTCCACGGCTAGCAGTTTCATAGACGGTGGCGGTAACAACATCGTGATGTCGCCAGTCGCCTTTCTCACCTTCACCCACAACTGCATCCGCTGCTCATCGTCCACCGAGACACTCAGAGGCAGAGGTATTATTTTGTCGCCTTCCGTCGCTCGGCCGCTCAGCCCCACGCGAAGAAACTGAGTGAGCTCTTCGTCGTTTTCCAACGCGATTCCGCACTCTTCTGCCAAATATTTGGTTATCAGTTTTGAAGCGAAAACGGAAACCAATACGAGATCCTTCGAATGGCTGTACAAACATAGTTGTATTTTTTCAGCTCGCGAATTCACGTCAAAGAACCACTCGGACCCCGCCACCTCGCCCCACTCTCTCCACTCCGAGAGAACGGGCTCCTCCCACGCCACGGACATCTCGAGTTGCGTATCGACTGCGACGACTGTCTCGTAGTCCGCAGAGGTGCGCACGTGATGAGGGCCTTTTCAGAAACCTACATAAATACTCCATCAAAAGGCATCGGTGTAGCATAACACCGTGAAAAAAACAAAACAAGTCTCTCCCGAGTCGCTGATCGACAAAAAATGTAAGTCTATACCGAGAATATCATTCGAACATGTTGATTCGTCGTCTTCTGAATCGATAAGATATATATAAAAGAAACTTCCAAAGCGACATTAGACCTCTCTCAGACCCCTGTAGAAACGCCTAGAACCTTCTCGCATTATGGCGAAAGATGTAGTTGCTTTTGAAGATTTGTTTAAAAAATTATTCATCGATACGACGAGTATTAGCTTGCGGTCCCTTTCCCCGCCTCTTGCTACACCTATACAACTTCCAGTGGTTTCGGACAGTGGCAGTGACAGTGACAGTGACAGTTTTACTGACAGTGATATTTTGGAGGGTTCTGCAGATGAGGATGAGGAGGATGAGGAGGAGATCTCCGATTCAGTCAAATTGACCGCTAACCAAGCGACATGGAACAAGTTCACTGGAACAGTTAAACAAACAAAATTTACTTATTTTAACAAGACCGGTAATGATAAGTTCATACAAACAGTCTTAAATATTGTTAAAAAGGACAATGATTGCGAAGAACGATTCAAGCTGTTTGGGATAAGCTACACTGAAAACAAGAAACAAGTTTTTAAGGTAGATTATCCCTTTACGCTAAAAGCAGCCTGGACATTACACGAAGTCTTATCAAATTTGAAACGAATCATTGAGGCATTCGTTGATAAGTTTCATCCAAATAAACCAGATTTTTCCGAAATCCTCTTAAAATTTTGGAATACCATCACCGAAATACAAAGGCAAGAGGCTAAGTTCACATCACCCGACACATTCCGTGATATTATTGAACTCTACATACAGCAAATTTTTACACCTCTACTACTCAAGGTTTCTCTAAAGCCCGGAGATTCAACTGCAGAAGACAAACTTCTTTACGAAGAGGTGACATCCATACATAATAAAGCATGGATTGGTAAAGCTGAGTCTGAAAGCGAGTCTGAAAGCGAGTCTGAAAGCGAGTCTGAAAGCGAGTCTGAAAGCGAGTCTGAAAGCGAGTCTGAAAAATCGAACATTGTTCAACCGCAGCGCAGTCCCGGCGTAGACGAGAAGGAAAATGTACTCGATGGCTCCTTGGAGCTTCCTAAAACAAAAGAAAACAAAACGCTGACCAACGACTCTGATACCAACGCTAAATTAACAACGCCTCGGACTTCCCTAACGTCTCTGGAACCGAATTTACAGAAGGAACCTATACGGAATTAAGATCGTCTTTCAACAAACTGGAAGACTGTCAATGGGCACTGTCCAATCGACAGCAGTAGAGATAAGTGATGATATATTACACTTTCAAAACAATAAAGTCTAACAGTTAAAGTCCGTGTAATTTTAACATGACCCGTTTGTCTCGCGCGTCGTACTCGAACCCAGAGCGAGAAAACACCAGTACGTCAATTTTATTTCTAAACTTGCGTTTTGTTTTATTTAGTTGGACGAACGAGACCGTTAAACTGCAGCACAGCATTGATTGTCTGCTTCAAATTGATGTTAGGGATCAGGTTGTAGTTTGGCAGCGTTAGACCTGTCAACGGGCTTTTTGGACCTTCTCGACGTCCGATGCTCCTAAACCCTATACGCTCCGATTCCTTACGATACCATTTATCAATATGAACGAACTCGTAGCTATGACCATCAGCGGCAATGACTGGATCTTCAAAGAGAGATTGGCTGATAGGACAACATAGGTGCTTGTGATTCATTTCGAAGTCTGCGAATTTTTGGTCAAGGCGCTTTTCTTCTTTAGCGGCGGCCCTTTTTTTCAAGGTCAAATCCTTTTTTTCATCTTTCGTCAACAACATCCAATAGTCCTTGATTGCGGTTTTGGTTTTCATGCATCCATCGTTCCGCATT
>Ga0209502_10000819_pt1 | contig 30863 bp, 27 predicted proteins | sample ArcticOcean_MG_C_10_FD_187442 | JGI IMG/M metagenome (GOLD analysis project Ga0209502, IMG submission 187442) | Marine microbial communities from western Arctic Ocean - ArcticOcean_MG_CB11_90 (SPAdes) (version 2) | ecosystem: Environmental > Aquatic > Marine > Oceanic | place: Arctic Ocean... | reverse complement strand
TCACCGCCCGAAAGGAGCGAGAGCTTCTTAACGTTTTTGCCGCTCGGTTTTGCTTCGACTTCGATGCCGGTGTTGAGCATGTCGTCGGGCTGCGTGAGCTTGAGTTCGCCCTTGCCGCCCGGGAAGAGCAGCGCAAACAACTCGGTGAAGTTCTTGGCCACATCCTGGAATGCCGTGGCAAACACGTTCTGAATCTCGGCGTCGACCGCCGCGATCACACGGGAGAGTTCCCGGCGAGTCGTCCGGACGTCTTCAAGCTGTTCTTCGAGGAACGCGTGCCGAGTCTGTAGTTCGTTGAACTCTTCAAGCGCCAACGGGTTGATCGGACCGAGCAACCTCAGTTCCCGCTCGAGTTCGCGGACACGTCCTGCCGGCGTTGCTCCGTCAGGAACTTCGGGCATTTCAGCGGCTTCGGCGACAGCCGGCTCGATGTCGAGATCCCGGCGCAACGTTTCGATCGCGGTTTCGAGGCGCAGTTTGGCTTCGGCCTCTTCAAGCTCAGCCTTGCGAGCCCGCTCGCGGGTGACGTCGAGCGACTTTTCCTTGTCGGCTCGTTCTCGCCGCAGCGTGTCAAGTTCGGAGCTGAAGCCGCGGACTTCGTCGCTCTGCTTGCGGCGTTGCTCTGCCAGCTCAGCGTGATGGCCTTCGACGACGTGGCGATGTTTCTCGACAAGCCCGGCGAGCCGATCGATCACCGCAATCTGACGCTCGATGATCATCCGTTGGCCCTCAGCCGCGATACGTGCGTCCTTGTCCGCCTCAAGGCGGCGCTCAGTCTCGGCGAGGCGCCGCTCGTTCAGCTGATGACGTTCCTGGAGCCCGGCGTAACGAACCTCAATGTCTTTGCGACGCGATGCGAGCAGGGCTGCTCGAGCTTCGAGTTCGGCACGAAGTTCACCGCGGGCGCGTGCCGCTTCGGCCTCGGCCTGCTCGTCGCTTTCGAGTGCCGGGAGCAGCGCCTCAATCTCGCCGACTCGTCGCTGCTCACGCGTGATGTTGGTCTCGGCGTCGTTAACGTTCTGATCGAGCGTTTCCAGTTCGGCGTGGACCGCTCGGTGCTCACCCTGGGTACGTGCGAGCCCCTGCGCCGCTGCGCTGAATCGAGCATCATTGGAGTCGAGCTTTTTCGCCAGCTCGCGTTCGGTGTTCTGCGTCGTGCGGAGCCTCTGCTCGGCCTCAGCAACAGCAGCCTTCGCTGCATCGAATTCAGCGGTGGCTGCAATTGATTGCTCGGTCGCTTCATCGAGCGCCGACGCCGTGGCACCACTGCCGGCGGTTCCGATTCTCCAACCGCTGATGCCAAAACGGTCGCCGCCGCCGGTGACGACGACTGCTTCGGGATGCTGCATTGCTGCGTCGAGCGCATCGGACAGGTTGTCGATACGGACTGCCGAACCGAGCAGCCCGTCGAGCAGAGCGTCGACGCCCGGCCGCTGGCTACGGGTGTGCGGTCGGACGGCGTCGCCGACGCTCGGCGTGAGCGGCGCAGCTGGTCGGGCACCGAGTGCAATGACTGCGCCACTCGTGTCGCTGCTGCGCAGCGCGTCCAGTGCGCGGCGGCCCGCTGTTGGATCGGCGACCACCACGGCCGTCAGCGACTCACCGAGTGCTGCCTCAACGACTGGCTCCCAGCCTTCGTCGATTTCAATGAGGTCGAGCAGGGTACCCAGGACGCCATCGACGCCTTCGAGCCGTTCGGCGCCAGCGCGGGCACGTGCGGCATCGAGTGCCATCTGTAGTGCTTCGACACGGGCCGACCATTTCGATGCGTCTTCGGCCAACTCGTTGCGAATCGACTTGCGTGCTTCGACAGTCGACTGTGCCTCGATGAGCGCCTGCTCGGCGACCTCAACTTCGCCAACGAGCGGGGCTTCGATTGCTCCTGCTTCGTCGCAGTCGGTGCGGAATCGTTCGGTGTCTTGGCTCGATGCCTGGAGACGTTCGCTGAGCGATGCCTTGCGGCTGACGAGCCGACGCAGCTCGGCTTCAGTGCGTTCGAGCGACGAGCGAATCGACTTGAGTTCGCCGCGAACTTCGGCTGCTGCGCTTGCAGCCTTCGTGGTGGTCTGGTCGGCACGGACGGCGTCCATGATGTTCTCGCGCTCGGACTTGAACGACTCCTCGTCGAAACCCAGCTGGCCCGTCTCCGGCTCCAACAGACCGAGCTCGCCGGCGGTCTTGTCGATCTCGTCACGGAAACGAGCAGCATCGGCCTCGAGGTTGGCGACGACACCAGCATCGAGCAACTGGCCCTTGTCGCGCTCGAGCGAGCGGCGTCGCTCGACCAGCACAGCAGCAAGGCCGCGGGCGCGTTCACGTAATTGCTCGACATGCACAAGCCGATCGCTGATGTCGCTTGCTCCGCGCGCCGAAAGCTGTGCCTCGACCGCCATCACCGACGTGTCGAGCGCTGCGAGAGCCGCCTTCAGCTCGCCCTCGGCCGTAGAGCTTTCGAGCTTGATGACCGCCAACGCTTCGAGCTTGGTACGCAAGCCAGCAATCTCTCGGCCGGAGACGAAGGTCTTCAGCGCGGTGAGTTCTTCAATCAGCGAGCCGTGGCGTTCCGCTGCCTTTGCCTGCCGTTCGAGTGGGCGCAGCTGACGGCGGACTTCACGCAGGAGATCTTGCACCCGAAGGAGATTCGCCTCGGTGGCATCAAGCCGGCGCTCAGCCTTCTCCTTGCGCTTGCGGAACTTAAGAACACCCGCAGCTTCTTCGATGATTGCACGCCGGTCTTCTGGACGAGCGTTGAGGACCGCGTCGATCTGGCCCTGGCTGACAATCACATGCTGCTGACGGCCGACACCAGCATCACTCAGCAACTCCTGCACGTCGAGGAGGCGGCAGCTGACGCCGTTGATCATGTACTCGGACTCACCGGTGCGGAACAAGATGCGCGACACCGTGACCTCGGTGAAGTCGAGGCCGAGCGTGCCATCGGAGTTGTCGATAGTGATGCTGACCTCAGCGCGGCCCAGCGCAGGGCGCTTAGCGGTTCCGGCAAAGATGACATCGTCCATCTTCTGGGAGCGGACAGACTTCGGCGACTGGGCGCCGAGCACCCAGGCAATGGCGTCGACAACGTTCGACTTGCCAGAGCCGTTGGGTCCCACGACGACAGTCACGCCCGGCTCCAGCGCCATCGGCGTGCTGTCGGCGAACGATTTGAAGCCTTTGATGGTCAGATTCTTCAGGTACACAGCGATCAAGAAGCTACTTGCTCGACACCCCACTCCCCCAACCCCTGGTCACACTGTGTCAGGCACAGTGTGACCGGAACAGCGCGGATGTCAGCGTTGGCAGATCGGGCAATAGTGCGTCGACCTGCCGCCAGCGACGATGCGCCGGATCCAGCCTCGACCGCAGGTGCTGCATCGCTCGCCAGCACGGCCGTACACGCGGTGTTCGTTTTGGAAACTGCCGCTCTCGCCATCGACGTCGACGTACTGTGCATCTCCAAGCGTCGAACCGCCCACCTCGATCGACGCCATGAGGATGTCGATGATCGCCGAATGTAGCCGCCAGGTCGCCGCTGCATCGATGGTATTCGCTGGCCGTTCGGGCCGGAGGCGCGACCGATGGAGAATCTCATCGGCATAGATATTGCCGATCCCGGCGACGTATTGCTGGTCGAGCAGAAACGGTTTGAGCGCCTTGCTCGTTCCACGGACCATTTTGCGCAATGCGGTGCGCGGGAAGTCTTCCGCAATCGGGTCGGCACCGAGTTGGGCGAGGGGCGGGAGCTCGACGGCCACATTTGCCGGGTCATAAACGACCACCTCACCGAAGGTGCGCGGGTCAACAAACCAGCACTCGGTGCCGTTGTCGAGGTGCATCACGACGTGCGTATGGGCTGGACGGTCGGCGCCAGCAGGCGCGAGGAGTACTTGGCCGCTCATCCGCAGGTGGATCATCATCGAATCGCCGGAGTCGAGCGGCATGATGAGGTACTTCCCGCGCCGCTCGGCGCGCAAAACGGTCGTGTTGGTCAGGCCGTCGATCAACGCCTCACGAGACGTCCGACGCACCACACGCTCTCGACCGACATCGACTCGCTCGATCCGTCGGCCGGCGAGTTGCTGCTGCAGACCACGCCGAACGGTCTCGACCTCAGGCAGCTCGGGCATCGATCAGCCCAGTGCATCGGCTGCGAGCGAAGCGGCTGCCTGTTCGGCGGCTTTCTTCGAACGACCGAACCCTGCTCCGAGGATGTCACCGTCAATGACCACCTCAGCGTGGAAGCGCTTCGCGTGATCCGGGCCCGTTGAAGTGACCACGTAGTCGGGCGCGCCCTTGCCGGCGTGGGCAGCGAGTTCTTGGAGGTGCGTCTTGTGATCGAGTTGGTCGAGCCGTTCGATCGACGTCGACAGGCGCGGTGCGACCCAACGTTCGACCATGGCGTACGCCGGTTCGGCCCCGCCGTCCAGATACACGGCACCAAGCACGGCTTCAAACGCGTCGGAGAGAAGCGACGGCTTCTCGGCTCCGCCCGCAGCCGCTTCGCCCTTGCCAAGGAACAGATACCGGCCGATACCAATTTCTTCTGCAACCTCAGCGAGTGCGTTTGCATTGACAACGCTCTTGCGAAGGTCGGTCAGCAAACCTTCGGCCAGTGTGTCAAAACGGCGGAACGCAATATCGGCAATGACCCAACCGAGCACGGCATCGCCGAGAAACTCGAGGCGTTCGTTGCTCGGTTCGCCGGGCGTCTCAGCGCACCACGAACGGTGTGCCATCGCACGTCGCAGGAGTGCCGGGTCAGCAAATTCGTGGCCGACTCGCCGAGCGAGCAATGCCAGGTCACCGGATCCCGGATCGCTCACGGAGGCTTCAGGCGCTTTCGTTGGCGTTTTCGTACACGTAGTCCACAGCATCGCGCACGGTCTTCAGATCTTCGAGGCTCTCGTCTTCGATGGTGAAGCCAGCGACTTTCTCGCTCAGTGCCTCCTCCAGTGCTTCGACGAGTTCGATCAGCGCAAGCGAATCGGCTTCGAGGTCATCGGCGAACGACTGGCCTTCGGTGATCGTGTCTGGCTCGATTTCGAGGATGTCAGACAGTGCGTCGCGCACAATCTTCAGGACTTCGTCGCGGCTGATGACTTCACTCATTGCGCCACTCTACCCCTCTACCAGGCTCGGGCTCTCGCCATTACCCGTCGCGTTCGTCGGTCGTCATCGCAGCTGCGATGACGTCGCGAATTTCGCCGACCAGGTCATGTTCGACCAGTTCCCTGGCGACCGCAATGCCATTCGTGATCGCCGTGGGGCTCGACGACCCGTGCGAAATAATGCAGACACCGTCAACGCCGAGCAGCACCGCGCCGCCATACGTATCTGGGTTGAACCGCTCGTACAGCGGAAGCAGCGCTGGCATGAGTGCGTCAGCGTGCTCCTTGTACTCCGGCTGAGCGAAGGCTTCAAGCAGCGCCCCGATGAGAAACTGCATACTGCCCTCCAGCGTCTTCAACACGACGTTGCCGGTGAAGCCGTCGGTGACGCAGACATCGATATCAGCGCTCATCACATCGCGGCCCTCGACGTTGCCAATGAAGTTGATGCCCTGGGCGTTCACAAGCATTTCGTAAGCCTCCTTGCGCAGTGCGTCGCCCTTGCCGGGCTCTTCGCCAATCGACAAAAGCCCAACGCGCGGGTTCTCGATACCGAAGCCACGGCGGGCGTAGACCGAACCCATCAGAGCGAACTGCACCAGCCATTCGGCCTGGACGTCGGCATTCGCGCCAGCGTCGAGCAGAACGGTCGGGGTCGAACCAGGGACCGGAATCGGAGTCGCGATCGCGGGTCGCTTGACGCCCTTGATGCGGCCCATGCGAAGCAGCGCAGCCGCCATCGTGGCCCCGGTATTACCAGCCGAGATCATGGCGCTGGCGTTTCCATCGCGCACAGCCTCGGCAGCCCGAACGAGCGTCGAGTCCTTCTTCTTGCGAACGCTCTGCGCTGGATCATCCTTCATACCAATGACTTCAGAGGCAGGAATCAGATCGAGCGTGACGCCACCAGAGGTGAGGCCCGCGAGGTCTTCAGGGCCAACCAGAACGACCGGGGTACCGGCAGCGACGGCAGCAAAAGCACCCTCAAGGTTGGGTTGTGGCGCGGCATCGCCGCCCATTGCATCGACAGCGACGGGGAGCATGTCCGCAAGAGATCCGGAGGGGATCAGACTTCGACGACGACGCGGTCGCGGTACCAGCCGCACTCGCCACACACCGTGTGCGGTGTCTTGGCGTTGCCGCAACGGGGGCAGATGCTCCGCGGCGGTGTCTGCAGCTTCCAGGCGCTCGCACGACGGCTGCGCGTTTTCGACTTCGAAGTCTTCTTCTTGGGAACGGCCATCGTTCGCTCTTTCGCTACTGCATCGACCACTCTGGTCGACTGGAGATCTGATTCGCTGGCGGCGAGGAGCCTCGCAGCGACGTGCAACGTTATCGGCCCTCAGCCACAATCAACATGCGGCGTGACGAACGCGTGCCTCTGTGCCCCATCTGTTTGCCTGACTCTCGCGGCTGACATGGCAACCACCTGAGTCCCACAGATGGTTCAATCGTCGAGAACGAGGCCGTCAAGATCAGACCAGCGATGGTCGGTCACCGTGTTGTCACAGTTGCAGGAGGCCTTATTCCAATCGATACCGCAGGCCGGACAGAGACCTTTGCAGTCGGGCTGGCAAACCTGTTCTGCGTCGAGTTCAATGAGGGCCAACTCGCGGACCATCGGGACCAGGTCGAGTTGACCGTTCTCGATTGGGTAGGCCTCTTCGTCGATCGTTTCGATCTGGTAGCGCTCGTCGATGTCGACTTGGGCCACACCAGTGAGGTCCTTGAGGCAGCGACGACACGGTGCCGACCACGGCGCTCCGACAGTTCCGGTGACAGCGATCCCGTCGTTCATCGATTCGAGTTCGATTGCAACGTCAATCTCGCCGTTCAATCGCTCGTGAACGACTCCGAGCGCCTCAGCCGAGATTTCCTCAATCACCGGCAGGGTGGCTCCCGGCCGCCGCAACAGCTCGACCGCATTGATTCGAAGAGGCCGCAGCAAATCCACCATTGAGAAAACGCTACCGCAAGCCCGTCACTCCGAGAGTCCGTTCCTCAGTCTTCTGTCAGCAGCGGCGATCACGGTTCGGTGAGGTCAGAAGCATGATTCCGAGTTGACCTCCGACCACGAGCGGTGAGAGCTGCCGCGGAGATCGCCAAAGCTGGCGCCGCTGCTAGTGGTCTTGGTCGAAGAAGGCGTTAGAGGCAAGCGAATCGTCGATAACCGGCAGGCCGCCCGTGTTCGTCGCGTCGGGTTGCGGATCACCAATCGACAAGCGCTGGCGCCCAGCGTTGACCGTCTTCTGCAACTTGTCGAGCAGAATTTCAAAGCTGCCCAGCCGCTGGTCGAGGAAGTCTTCGGTCTCGTGCTTCAAGCGCCGGGAGTCGGCGTCTGCAGTCTCCATGACGGTCCGAGCTCGCTGCTCGGCGGCACGCACAACCTCGGTGCGCTGCACCATGCGCTCGGCACGGACACGAGCGGCTTCGAGTAGTTCGTCGGCTTCGCGACGAGTTTTGGCGACGAAGTCCTGTCGCTCCTTCAGCATCCAACGCGCCTGGCGGAGTTCGTCAGGGAGGCGATGGAGTGCTTCATCAAGCAGTTCGACGACTTCGTCGCGGTCGATGCGCGGCGACGACGACAACGGCATCGTTGGTGCGTCGGCGATGATGTCGATGACGCGGCGGAGCAATGTTTCGGCATCGCCGACCGGCCCCGTTGGAGCACTGGGCTCCGGGTAGGCGTCGTCGATCTCTTCGTACTCGTCGTAGTTGTCGTCGTAACTCATTTGCGTTCCTGCTTATCTGCGAAGACGGTGCGCAACGCGACGGCAACAGTGGCCGGCACCAAATGCCCGATTTCCTCACCGTACTTCGCAATCTCCCTCACAAAGCGACTACTGATGTAGCCCAGCCCGGGCGAGCACGGAAGGTACACGGTGCGAATACCTGTGACGGCGTGATTGTTCTGCGCCATCTGCTGTTCGATTTCGAAGTCTTCGCTGTTGCGGAGCCCCTTGACAATGAAGTCGACACCGAGATTCCCAGCGGCCTGAACGGCGAGCCCGGTCTGCGCTTCGACGGTGACACCATCGAGATGCGCGAGCGCTTGCTCGGCCAGTTCGATCCGCTGGGCAACGGGGAACAGACCGCTCGTTTTGGCGTGGTTGTGCATCACAACAACGACCACGTCTCCAAAAAGTTCGTGCGCCTGCTCGATGACGTCGATATGCCCGAGGTGCAGCGGATCAAAGCTGCCCGGATACATCACTCGCTGGCGTTTCTCGCCGGAACCGTTCACGTGGCCGAGACTAGTTCGACGCGTTCGAAGAACGTCACCATTGTGCGTCCATACTTTTTTTCGCGGGTGATCTTCCACCCATCTGGACAGTCAATCGAGCGACCCGATTCTGCGATCACGAGGTCAGCGCGGACCACTCGCAGCAATTCGGCCCAGGCATCGAAGCCGTACGGCGGATCTGCCAAGACGATGTCGCAGTCGATTGCCGACGCTGTGGCCATAGCGTCTGAGGTGATCACCTTGGAACGGTCGCGCAGCCCGAGCGCGTCAATGTTTTCCTCGAGAACACGAAGGGCCGCCCGATCGCGTTCGACGAACACGCAGCGTTCGGCGCCGCGCGACAGCGCTTCGATCCCAACGGCACCAGTGCCGGCGAATAGGTCGGCGACGAGCGCGCCATCAAGCACGCCTGAACTCCCAAGCGAGTTGAAAATCGCCTCGCGCACTCGATCGGTTGTCGGTCGGGTGGATGTCCCATCCGGCGACACAATCTTTCGACCACCCAGTTCTCCAGCCACTACACGCATCCGAGCGATGATAGGGGCACACTGGGGTCGTGCTCGCTCCCCCGCCACAGATCACCTGCATCGACTGCGGCGGCCGCTGCTTCCTCCTGACGATGCCACGCGAAGACGGCACGTGGGAAGTCGAAGACGTCGTTGCCTACCGCTGCGAGGATTGCCTCGACCGATGGGACCTCGTGCTCGACGAGTCAGACATCGAGAGCGACGGACGCCCCGACTGGTAGCCGGTCACACGGTGCCTGGCACGGTGTGAGGCACGCTGCGAGGCACGGTGTGACCGCTGATCAGGACTTGGCGAGGAACTCTTCGTCTTGATCGCTGAATACGAGATCGAGTTCGTCGGCCAAGATCGCGTGCTTCGCGAGATCCGGATCGCCGTCAACTATTTCGAACGCCGCCCCGCGAGCCAGCTCGACGAGCTTGCGATCGCGTCGGAGTGACGCCAACTTCAGATCGCTTCGACCCTTCTGCGCGGTCGACATCAGTGTGCCTTCACCCCGCAGATCGAGGTCGACTTCGGCAAGTTCGAAACCATCGGTCGTGGCGACCAGGGCTTCGACACGAGGGTTTCCGACAACTGCGTTGCCCTCATCGTCTTCTTTCTGCTGAGTGACCAGCCAACAGGTCGAGGCGTGCTCGCCACGACCGACGCGACCACGCAGCTGGTGGAGCTGGGCGATGCCGAAGCGATCGGCATCGAGGATCGCCATCACGGTTGCATTCGGTACGTCGACGCCGACCTCGATCACCGTGGTCGCGACGAGGACATCGAGTTCGCCACGACGGAACCGGTCCATGGTGACCGCCTTCTCGTCGGACGGCAGTTTGCCGTGGAGCATGCCCAATCTGAGCCCCTGGAGTTCGCCGAAGGCAAGCCGTTCGAGAGTCTCTTCGGCAGATGCAACTTCGAGTTTCTCGCTTTCGCCAACAAGCGGGCAGACAACATACGCCTGACGGCCAGCAGCAACTTCGTTTTTGATGTCGTTCCATACCCCAGCTTCCATGAGGCCGCCGTCGGCCCACATGGTGACAATCGGCGTTCGGCCCGGCGGCAGTTCGTCAAGGACGCTGACGTCGAGGTCACCGTAAACGGTCATCGCCGCCGTACGCGGAATTGGTGTCGCTGTCATGACCAAGGTGTCGGGCACCGCGCCATTGGCCGTCTTTGAGCGAAGCGCCGCACGTTGCTCGACACCGAACCTGTGCTGTTCGTCGACCACAACGACACCGAGGCTCGAGAAATCGACGGTGTCTTGGATCAGTGCGTGCGTCCCGATGGCGATGTCGACGCTGCCGTCGGCGAGCCCCGCAAGCACCTGCTTGCGATCGGCGCCGGTCACCCGGTTCGTGAGAAGTTCAACACGGAGCGGTCGATCGCCGAACAAGTTGCCCGGGTCGGGCACCGTCACACCATCGAGCATTGCGCGAACGCTCGTGGCGTGCTGTTCAGCGAGGACTTCGGTCGGCGCCATCAACGCACCCTGATGTCTTCCATCGACGGCTGCCAGCATTGCAGCAACGGCCACGACGGTCTTGCCGGAGCCGACATCACCCTGGAGTAACCGATGCATGGGCTGCGTGCTGCCGAGGTCAGCATTGATCTCTTCGATGGTCCGCGTCTGGGCACCCGTCAACGGGAATGGCAGCGACTCGTAGAACCGTTTGACAAGCGGGCCGCCAATCGTGTGTTGGATCCCGAGCGAGTCGCGTTCCAGAGCTCGCTTGCGCAGGACCAAGACGAGTTGCACCCGAAGGAGTTCGTCAAACGCGAGCCGGTATCGGGCCAACTCCTTCGTCTTCATATCGTCGGGGAGATGGATTCCTGCAAGCGCTTCGGAACGGTCGATCAGCCTGTGGCGTTGACGGATCGCCTCGGGTACCGGGTCGGCGATGGTCCGTTCAGCGCATCGACGAAGCGTTTCTTCGACCCATCCGGCCATCTCCCAGGTATTGATCTGCGCCTTTTCGCTTTGCGGGTAAATCGGCACGATCTTGCCGGTGCGGTCCCCGATCAGGTCGACGACAGGATTCGACATCTGCAGGCCACCTCGATAGGTGTCGGCCTTGCCGAAGAGTGCGACATGGAGCCCTTCTTTAAACTGCCGTTCGCGCCACGGCTGGTTGAAGAACACCAGGTCCATCCGACCAGACCCGTCACCCACATTGACGTTGATCATCGACCTGCGGTTGCGGGTCGTGCGCTTCGTAACCGATCGGATCGTGACGAGCACGAGCGCCTCCTGACCAGGAACGAGGTCGGCAATGCGCGCCTCGTTGGTTCGATCGATCCAGCGCCGTGGGTAGGTGGTGACCAGGTCGAGAAGGTTAGTAATCCCCACTACGGCCAGCGACGCCTGCTTCTTCGGTCCAACGCCACGCAATCGCTCGACAGGAATCAGCGAAAGATCCCGCATCGTGATCGGCCCCAGCTCACTCATCAGGTACCAAACTTAGCGAGACGCCAACATTCCCATGCTCGTGTCGAGATTTCTGCCGACTGTCCAACGGAAACTTCGACGCAAAAGGCTATTCGATCCCGAACAGGTAAGGGTAAAGAGGCTGACCGCCGCGCTGGACTTCGACGGCGATGTCGGCACGATGGTCGCTCAGCCAGCCCTCAATCGCTGCGGTTGACTCTGCTGTTGCGTCTTGACCGGCAATAACCGTCACCAGTTCGGCATCGTCGTCAAGAAGATGCTCGAGGAGCGCAATCGACACACTGTGCGGCGAATCGCTAATGGCTGCGATGCCATCACCCTTCACAATGCCAATCCAATCGCCTTCCTTGATCGGGCCGGCATCGGAGCTTGTATCGCGGATCGCTTGGGTGACCTCGCCGGTCGCTACTGACTCAGCAGCTTCAACCATCTGGGCGTAGTTGATATCAGCAGACGCCTCTGGGTCGTACACGACAAGTGCAGCGAGCGCTTCCGGCATCGATGTGGTTGGTACCACCATCACCTGTTTGGCGCTGAGGGCGTTGACCTGCTCGGCAACGGGGATGATGTTCTTGTTGTTCGGCAAGATGACCACTTGATCGGCGTTGACCGCAGCGACGGTGTCGAGGAGTTCCGAGGTCGACGGATTCATCGTCTGGCCGCCCGTGACAACACCCTGTACCCGCAATTGGGCGAACAGTTCAACGAGACCTTCTCCGGAACACACAGCAACGACGGCCGTGGTGACGGGCGGGAGCCCGCCTCCGGCCTTGGTGATACTGGCGTTGGTTGTATCGCCGGTCATCGCTGCTTCGCGTTTGGCGTGTTCTTCGTCGACCTCCTCGAAGAGGTCGGTCACACGGATTTGCTTCGGGCGGCCACCAAGGTCGAGCGGCACCTCAATCGCTGCACCGATGTCGTTGGTGTGGACGTGACAGTTCCAGATCCCGTCGCCACCGACGACGACGATCGAGTCGCCGATTGCACCCCAACCCTGCTTAAAGGCATTGATCTGCTCATCGGCGAGATCCATGAAATACATCACTTCGTAGCGCTGGTCGGCCACGTCGACTTCGTCAGCGCCGCCGATCTTCATGCTGCCTGATCGCTGCGCCGGTTGGTCGAATGCTGCTGCGACAGCCCCACCGGAGCCGTCGTCTTCTTCTGGATCGGGAAGCGCTTCGCCGTCCACCACGTGGAGGGCTGAATCGAGCAGCAGCAGGAATCCGGCACCGCCAGCATCGACGACGCCGGCGTCTTTCAAGACCGCCAGTTGCTCCGGCGTGTTCTCCAACGCAATCCGGCCCGCGGCCTGCGCTGCACGCACGACTTCAACGAGCGACCCACCTGCATCGGCGGCCTCTTTTGCTCCGTCGGCACTCAGACGAACCACCGTGAGGATCGTTCCTTCGATCGGCTTCAGCACGGCTTGGTAGGCACCGGTTGCTGCAGCCTGTAGCGCTTCGGCGAACTTCGCTCCGGTGACGGGCGCCTGAGTCTTCAGCGTCGTGGCGATGCCCCGCATGATCTGGCTCAAGATGACGCCACTGTTGCCACGGGCCCCCATCAGCGAGCCGTGGCTGATTGCATCGCACGTAGCATCGAGGTCGTCAGGATCGGTTCCGTCCATCTCGGCAACAACGGCGTCGAGCGTGCGCGCCATATTCGTGCCGGTGTCGCCATCTGGGACCGGATACACGTTCAACCGGTTCAAACCGCCCGCATGAGCCCTGACGGCATCTCGGAAGGTTCGAACCGTGTCGCGCAGGGCTTCGGTGTTCAACCGTTCAAGTGTTGGCACGACGCAAAAGCTTAGAGGTTGTGTGGCACATGGCCTTGAGTCAAGCGAAGCTTCTGACACAAGTTGCGGTCCGCAGTTGTGTTGGTAGCCTCACATGGCTGTTTCAGGCACCAGCGTGCTCTGAACAAATCTGACTTGAAGCGAATCGTCGCAGGAGAATCCAATGGCATCTAAGTGTGAATCGTGTGGCAAGGGCCCGTCATGGGGCATGGCTGTGTCGCACTCGCACCGTCGTACAAAGCGACGCTGGAACCCGAACATCCAGCGCGTCCGTGCGCTCGTGAACGGTTCAACCAAGCGTCTGAACGTCTGCACCGGCTGCATTAAGTCCGGCAAGATCGTCAAGGCCGGCTGAGGCCGAGCCTTCGGTTCATCTCATGCAGGGCGTCATCAAGGCTTACGACCCCACATCCGGGGCCGGTCTCGTCATGTGTGACACCGACCTCAATGATTACGAGCTTGCTGGCAATGCGCTGGCAGGGTCGATCTTTCGCATGGTACGCCAAGGCCAGCGCGTGATTTTCGAACTCGACGATGCCGGCCGAGCTACCAAGCTCAGCCTCGGCTCCGAGATCGACATGAAGACCCCCGGCCACTGAGACAACGCGGCCCGTCCGCGCCTCACGCAACCCGACATCGCGGGCTTCACGCTCGTTCTGGCGCGCCTGAGACGACAACCGCTTGCGCATCGTTCGGGAGATGATCAGGCGACCGGTCTCCACTCATCTCTCCTGGTGATCTCCTGTCAAGCCCATATCGCTTTTCGTGATGAGGTATTCGCACATCAGATAGTGCGCTCTAACCACGCCGCTTAGTGCCCACGGGGCCACCTCTTCGCCTATCGTCGGTTTCGAACACTTTCGAACACTTTCGCCGCATGATCGAGGAGCAACGAATGAGTGGAACCACCAGTAATCAACGTCTCAAAGATTGGGTCGCCGAGTGGGCTGCCATCATGCAGCCGGCAGACATCTACTGGTGCGACGGTTCCGCAGACGAATACGAGCATCTCTGCCAGCAATTGGTCGATAGCGGAACGTTCACCAAGCTCGACGAAGCAAAACGCCCGAACAGCTACTGGGCGCACTCCGATCCCGGCGACGTCGCCCGCGTCGAAGACCGCACGTTCATCTGCTCCGCCACGGAAATAGAAGCTGGCCCAAACAACAACTGGCGCGACCCGGCCGAAATGCGCGCGGAGATGCGCCGCCTCTACACCGGTTGCATGAAGGGTCGCACGATGTACGTGGTGCCGTTCTCCATGGGCCCGCTCGGTTCGCCGATCGCACACATCGGCGTGCAGCTCAGCGACTCCGCTTACGTCGCCACGAACATGCGCATCATGACGCGCATGGGTCAAGGCGCTCTCGACGCACTTGGTGACAACCAGTGGGTGCCTTGCCTCCACTCCGTCGGCGCACCGCTTGCTGATGGCCAAGCTGATGTCCCGTGGCCCTGCGACGCCGAGAACAAGTACATCGTGCACTTTCCCGACACCCGCGAGATCATGTCCTATGGCTCCGGCTACGGCGGCAATGCGCTGCTCGGCAAGAAGTGTTTTGCACTTCGTATCGCTTCGGTCATGGCCCGTGATGACGGCTGGCTCGCCGAACACATGCTGATCCTGAAGCTCACCAACCCGCAGGGGGAGTCGAAGTACATCGCAGCTGCCTTCCCGTCAGCCTGCGGCAAGACCAACCTCGCAATGCTCGTCCCGACGATCCCTGGCTGGAAGGCCGAGACCATTGGCGACGACATCTGCTGGATGAAAATTGGCGACGACGGCCGGCTCTACGCCATCAACCCCGAAGCTGGCTTCTTCGGCGTCGCGCCCGGCACCAGCAACAAAACAAACCTCAACGCCATGGAAACGCTCTGGGGAAACTGCATCTACACCAACACCGCGCTCACCGACGACGGCGATGTCTGGTGGGAAGAGATGACCGACACTCCCCCGGCGCGTGCCACCGATTGGCGCGGTGACCCATGGAACCCTGAAGTCACAACGCCTGCTGCGCACCCGAACGCCCGCTTCACCGCACCGGCATCGCAGTGCCCGTCTGCTGCACCCGAGTGGGAAGATCCGGCTGGCGTGCCGATCTCCGCAATCCTCTTTGGCGGGCGCCGCCGTACCACGGTGCCGCTCGTGACCGAGGCCAACGACTGGGACCATGGCGTGTTCCTCGGCTCGATCATGGCCTCGGAGAAGACCGCTGCGGCTGAGGGAGTGCAGGGCGAACTTCGCTTTGATCCAATGGCCATGCTGCCGTTCTGCGGCTACAACTACGGCGACTACTTCGCCCACTGGCTCTCGATGAAGGATCGCACCGACGTGGCCAATCTGCCGAAGATCTTTTTCGTCAACTGGTTCCGTCGCGACGAAGACGGTCGATTCCTGTGGCCTGGATTCGGCGAGAACGCCCGGGTACTCAAGTGGGTCTTCGAGCGAGTCGACGGCACTGTCGATGCCATTGACTCACCAATCGGCAAGCTTCCAGTTCCTGATCAGCTCGACCTCTCGGGTCTCGACATCAATCAGGCTGATCTCGACACACTGCTCGCCGTCGACACCGAAGGATGGAAGGGCGCAGTGTCTCAGATCCGCGAGCACTTCGACAGTTTCGGCGACCGACTCCCGGCCGAATTGAACGCCGCAGTCGATCAGCTCGAAGCAGCCCTGTAGCGACCGCAGCGGCCCGGTCACACTGTGCCTGGCACAGTGTGACCGGGCCTTTTCGCGTTGGGCTGAAAACGACGAAGGCCGGGCCTTGCGGCCCGGCCTTCAATCAGTTCGAATTGTGATCAGTTGCCGGAGACGACCGAAACAGCCTTGCGGCCTCGGTGGTTACCGAACTGCACGACGCCATCAGCGAGTGCGAACAGTGAATCGTCCTTGGCCTTACCGACGTTGTTGCCGGGATGGAACCGAGTTCCACGCTGGCGAACAATGATCGCTCCGGTGCGAATGTCTTCGCCACCGAAGACCTTCACGCCGAGGCGTTGTGCGTTGGAGTCACGGCCGTTGCGGGTTGAACCGCCGCCCTTTGTCTTTGACATGAGAAGTCAGCGCCCTTTAGTTGGGGAATTTGATGGACGTAATTTCGACCACGTCATACTTTTGACGATGGCCGTAACGACGATGGTTGTTGGTGCGGCGTTTGAAGGTAAAGCCGTTGATCTTCGGACCCGCTGCGCGGCCGACGATCTTGGCGGTGACTGAAGCTCCTACGAGCTCGTCGGCCGTTGCCAGTACAGTGTCGCCGTCGACGAGCATGACGGGGGTGAGCGACACGTCGCTACCTTCGTCTGCGCCGAGCAGTTCGAGCTGCACTCGCTGGCCTTCAGCCACTTTTTCCTGCTTGCCGCCTGAGGCGATTACTGCGTACATAGCGATAAGCGATGATAACGGCTCATTGCCGCGAATGCTCCCGCCACGCTCAGGCTTCCGTGCACCTCAGTCTGTACCGGACCCAGCAATCTGTTCGGATTCACGCGCTGCGGCGGCAAAGATCCCCTTGGCCATGAGCGATGTTTCTTGCTTTCGCCGGCCACGATAAATGAGCGCACGCTCTCGGTGAATGCCGCTGTCGGCTGGGGCAGCCCATCCCGCCAAATCGGCCAAATGGCAGGCCAACCGATGATCTCCCTGCTCAGCGACGATCTGAGCGCGAGCGATCAACACATCGACGCCGCCAGCAAGGGAAGCCAGTTCGGTCGCGAGCGCAGCATCGGGCGACGGCTTGAGCCGGCTCGCAGCGCCGTCCCACCACCCGCCGAACTGCCGCCAGACACCACGTACGACGAATTCGGGCTCGTCGTAGAGCGGCCGGAGATAGGGCTTGCTCAGCAAATCTTCCGGGACAGTGACTGAATGCACAATGGTGTCAAGCACTTCACCGGCGTTCATCATGTCGATGACCTCGCTCACGATCAGTTCCAACGACGTCGCGACGTCATCGAGAACTCGAGCGATGCGGTCCTTGCCTTCGATCGGCAACCCGTGTGCTGGAAGCAGCAGTTCTGGCCCCTTCGCAATCATCTTGCGGAGCGCTTCTGCCCACTCGATGGGGTATCGCTGAACCTTTTGCGGGTTGCCGGCGTTTGGGAAGTTCCAGATGAAAAAGTCACCTGACGTGATCCACTTCTCCTCGGGGAACCATCCCCACAGGTGATCGTCGGTCTCGCCACGTGCATGGTGCAGCTCGATTGTCCGGTTACCAATCTGGAGCACGTCGTGATCGTCGACGATGTGGTCTGGCCGGTGGGTATTCGACGGGATGAACTCGGGCAACTCCCCCATTCCGTAGTCGCCCGAGACGCCCCCAAACTGGCGAGCGTTGATCTGGACGTTCCAGTCGTTCGTCGCGGCGTATCGGTCGAATCGAACGTCAACGTTACGGTGACCAACCACGGTGATGTCGTCGTAGGCGGCGTCGAATGCAACGCTGCCGCCGACGTGATCAGCATGTCCGTGGGTATAAACGATGTGGGTGACCGGGTCGCTGGTCCACCCCTTGATGGCCTCGACAATCTGCTGTCCTGTTTGGACGTGCGAGGCATCGAACGCCACGAGCCCATCACCCGTGTCGGCAACGACGCTGTGGCTGAAGCTCTCCACAATGGCGAGGCCATCAGCGACTTCGGAGAGCTCGTTGTTGATTCGGTTAAAAGGGCGGTCCGTCAGCCCGTTGTCGATGACATCGTTGGAGAGCGCAAGCAGATCAGCCATGAGCGCTGACTCTACGCTTTTCGAATCTGGTCAAATGCAACACGCATCGTCGTCGCCGCCGGCACCGGGCTTCGCCTGAAATTCGATCGACAATGACTTTGTGAGTTTGCCCTTGGTGACGATTCGCATCTGCTCGGCCATACCAATGAGCTGCGGGGTGATCAGAATCCGGAAGTCCTCGTGGCGCAGTTTGCGGTACGCGGCGAGGTTCTTGTTCTTGACGTTGGTGTCGACCGACACCTCTGCAACCTTGCCTCAACCAGTGGGGCGGATGAAGTCGATCGACATCGTTCCACCCTTTTTCGCCAACACCTTGCGAGCATCCTCGGTGATCTGAATCTTCATCAGATCAGCATCGCACACCCCTCACCGGTGTGGCACCTCTTGTTTATGATGAATCTCAGAACGCGATGAATTTCTGGTCGAGGCGGTTACTCAAGCATGGAGTAGTCGACAACAACGCCGCGGCCATCGCAATCGGGGCAGATCTCGCTGTACTCGGTCAGTAGGCCCTCGCCGATGCGCTTGCGGGTCATCTCGACGAGCCCGAGCTCAGACACGTCGAATACCTGCGACCGTGTCTTGTCTCGAGCGAGCGAGTCACGAAGCGCCTCGACGACCTTGCCGCGGTTCTCGCGAATCTCCATGTCGACGAAGTCAATGACGATAATGCCGCCGATATCGCGCAGCCGCAGTTGCTTGGCAACCTCGACCGCCGCCTCCATATTGTTGTGGAAGACAGTCTCTTCGAGGTTCGACTTGCCGACGTTCTTGCCCGTGTTGACGTCGACCACGGTGAGCGCTTCGGTGCCTTCAATGATCAAGGAGCCACCAGACGGCAGCCAGACCTTGCGATCGAGCGCCTTGTGTACCTGCTCGTGGACGTGGTGACGTTCGAACAGCGAAAGACCTTCTTTGTCGGCGTCGTAGTACTCAACCCGGTCAGCCAAGTCAGGATTAAAGGCTGCGACGTAGTCGCGGACGTCTTGCCAGAGGCGCTTATCGTCAATGAGGACACCGCGATAATCGGCGTTGAACTCTTCCCGGATCACTCGCACCGCGAGTTCGGGCTCTCGATACAACAGCCCGGGGCGCTGGGCCTTTGCGGCCTTGCTCTCGATTACTGCCCATTCCTTGAGCAGAATGGTCATGTCGGCGATGAGTTCTTCCTCGGTTGCCGATTCGGCTGCGGTACGAACAATGATGCCGTGCTCGTCGGGCTTGACTCGGTCAAGGATCCCTCGCAGGCGCTTGCGGACATCATCCGGCAACCGTTTCGAGATGCCATAGGTCTGAGAGTTCGGAATCAAAACGACGAAGCGACCTGGCAACGACACTTCCTGCGTGAGACGGGCACCCTTGTGCGCGATCGGGTTCTTCGTGACCTGGCAGAGAATCAACTGCTTGTTCTTCAGGATGTCCTCGATGCGCGGGTTCGAGCCCTTGACTTCGATGTCTTCAGGCTCGTACTGCACGTCGCTTCGGTAGAGCACAGCGTTCTTCGGCGTGGCGATATCGACAAATGCCGCCTCCATGCCGGGCAGCACGTTCTGCACTTTGCCGATGTAAATGTTGCCGTGAATCTGCGCGACATCGTCCGAGGGGCGACTGACGTAGTGCTCGATGAGGTTTCGACCTTCGAGCACCGCGACCTGCGCCAAGCCCGGCCGCGCCTGGACGCACATGAAGTAACGCCCGATCGGCTTGCCGTTGCGCTCACGCCCGCGACGCTGCTCGAGCCAGGCATCATCCATCTGCTGGGTGTCGCCCCTGCCGCGTCCCTTGCTCCGACCGCGCCGGTTTTTCTGGTTCTTGCCCTGCGTGTCGCTTGGCCTGTCGCCCTGTCGGCTCTTTGGCTTGCGACCATCTCGGCCATTGTCCTCGCCTGACTGGGGCTCGCGAGCCTGGCCATGGCCGCCGCCGCCGCCCTTGCCGCCACCTTTACCGCGACGATTTCTCTTTGGCTTGTCGTTCTCGCCGTCGTCGCGCTCTCCATCGTCGCGCTGTTTGGCAACCGACCCAGGTGACATGGTGGACGGCACCGACCTCGTGTCGCCAATCTTTGGCTTGCGGACCAGGCCGCTCTCGGCAGCTTCGGCCGACGGCTTGCCTTCGCGAATCCGGTCCGGAAGCTCGACGTCGTTCTTGTCGTTCGACTCGGTGGTCTCATCGCTCCGCTGACTTGCCGGTTTGCGATTCTGGCCACCGCGCGAGCCACGCTGGCGTTGTTTGGCCGGCTGGTCAGCAGATGGTGCTGAGCTGTCGGCCTCTGAGCCGACGGATTCGTTGTCGTCCGAGTGTTCCATTGGAGAAGTCCCTTCTGCGGAAGTGCGCCACGGCGCCCTCCGGGACGGAGTCGAGCAGCGAGTGATCGCGCCGGACACCGTCATCGTCATTCGATGGGTGTGATCGCAGCACAAGCTGCAAGGTCTGCGCCGTTGCCCCGACCACCAGGGCAAAAAGCACCCACAGAGTCGAATCAGCTACGGCCATCGACCCAATCTACCGGAGCCCGAGGGCCGTAAGCGGGAGCCTGTGAGCAGAAGCAACAGCGCAGCCGGAATGAGCAGCCGCGCAGCCGCCGGACCGCCCCACCCCAGCGACGCAGGAGCAAGCTCGGGCGCCAGCCCGAGAAAAGCAGGAGCAGCGGCGCAGCCGCCGGACGACGCAGTCGTCCGATGCGCGTCAGCGCATCCTGCGCATGTGCACGCTCTGGACCAGGCCGAACATCGCAAAGTAGACAATCAAACCTGAGCCGCCGTAGGAGATAAACGGGAGCGGCAGACCAGTGACGGGCATGATCCGCACCGTCATTCCCACGTTCTGGAAGATCTGCCAGAGCAACATCGTGAACACACCAGCGCAAATGTAGGTGCCGAGCAGGTCGCGCGACAGGTGGGCAATCCGCCACACACGGATCAAAGCAATCCCGAGGAGGCCAAGCGTTACCGCACAGCCGACGAGGCCGAATTGTTCACCGACTGCAGCAAACGGAAAGTCGGCCCACATGACTGGAATGTCGCGTCCGTTCGTGAGCGGCCCCTGCAGCCAGCCCTTGCCCCACACGCCGCCGGTGCCGATGGCTCGCATTGCATTCTCGGCCTGATACGTCTCATCGGCACCGGCAGCTGCGGGGTTGATCAGCGCCCGGATTCGTGCCGATTGGTAATCGTTGACGAGCTGTCCAAAGAATGCTGCAGCAACCGTCGTGACCGACAAGATGCTGATCATCGCGATGTAGCGGGCCTTGGCTCCCGCAACGAGCAGCACTCCCATCGCGAGAGAGATGATCACTGAGGCTGAGCCCAGGTCCGGCTGGATCACAATCAGCACAGCTGGTGCGCCAACGATCAACAAACCGCCAAGAAACCGGGCATACGACACTTCTTCGCTACGTTCATCAGAGAGGTAGACAGCCAGCATCAGCAGCGTGGTGAACTTGGCGAGCTCAGCTGGCTGGACGTTGAACGGGCCGAGATCGAATGAGATGCGGTCTTCGCCGCTGGCGATACCGAGCAGGATGAGTAAGACCAGGACGACCAACGTGAGGCCGTACATGAATCTTGCGCGTTCCTTCCAGACTTCGTAGTCGAACGCCATGACGACGAACATCACGACCACGGCAACGAATGCGAAAATTACCTGTCGAGTCGCAAACGCATACGGCTCGTCAACAAGGCGCGTCCTCGATGCCGAGAACACGACGAAGCCACCCATGATCGTCAGCACAATCTGCACCGTCATCAACACCCAGTCGATGTTGCGACTGGGATCAGCCGGGCTCGCACTGATGTTGCCAAGCCCCGAGTCGGGCTTGCGGGAGAGGAAGGATGTGGCCATCAGTGCGACCAGTCTGCCCGATTAGCCACGACGGGAGAAGCAGCTGGTGTTGTTGAGCTTCTTCGGTGCTGCTGGGAAGATCGAATTGGTATCGAGCGGCTCTGAGATCGTCACCGGATCGGTCGGGGCAACTCCTGAGAGCTGAAGGAACATGCACTTCACAACCGGGCCAGCTGCGGTTGCGCCGTACCCAGCCTTCTCGAGGTAAGCGGCGACCGTGTACGGCTGCTGGGGGTCGATGCTGTAACCCGTGAAAGCCGACGAGTCGTTCCACGGGAAGTTGTTCCGGCCCTGTGCCGTGCCGGTCTTCCCCGCAATCTGAATAGCCGACGACGGATAGTCAAAGAACAGCTTCTCCCCGGTGGTGCTGTGCAGGTAATCGCTGAAGTGGCCCGGCCCGGTGATGACTCGCCGCAACCCTGAGCCGATTTCATCTCGGATCTCGGCAGGCATCGGAATCTGCCGAACGACTTCGCCGTCCACATTCGGCTCTTCGGCGAACCGGGCTTGCGAGATGTCGGCATACCCCTGGCGATCGGAGTCGGGGACACCGGCTTCGAACACAGCCTTGATGATCTCGGGCTTCATCACAAACCCGAAGTTTGCTATGGCGCCGTAGCCCACAGCGAGCTGCAGTGGCGACGCCGACAGCAAACCCTGACCGATAGCGAGCTGGACATTATCGCCCGTGAAGTACCCAGCGCCCTCGTCTTTGCTGATCACTCCGCTCGCGGCGTAGCGCTCCTTCAGTTCCCGGTCCGGAACGGTGCCATCAAACTCAAAGGGCAGATCGATGCCGGTGTCGGAACCGAAGCCGAACAGTTTGACCTGCTGTTGGAGTAAATCCTTCTGCACATTTTCTTCCATGATCAGCTCGCCGATCCGGTAAAAGAACGCATCACTCGACACGGCGAGCGCTGTATGCACATCGACGGTGCCGTACACGCACGGCCCACCGAATGGGCAGGTGGCGTTCTTGTACACACAACGCACGAGGCCTGAGTCGCATTTGTCTTTGTCGACCGACAACATCTTGTACGTGCCAGTGTCTTCGTAGGTTTCGGTTGTCGTGAGGAGCCCGGTGCTCAGCGCCGCGTATGCGGTGAACGGCTTGAACGTCGAACCCAAGTTGTACCGCCCCTGGATTGCACGGTTGACAAGTGTGGATCGGTCGGGATCGGTCTTGACCGTGTCGGGGATCGGCAACCCGCTCACCGGGTCGTATTCAACAGCTTCCAAGTCGGTGGCGTCGAAGATCTCGCCGAACTTGCCACCACCGAGGTCAGATTCGAACCACCGGTTGTCGAACGTCGGGTACGACGCCATTGCAATGACGTGGCCGGTCTCGTGGTTCTGCACCACGACAGCCCCGGCAGGCGCCTTGAAAGGCACCTCCTCCGGGTAGTAAATCTTCTCGTCGGTCACGGGATCGATTTCGTAGAACGCCCGGGTTGTGAAGCTTGTATCCCTGTCGAGCGGATTCCTAGCAACTGCCTGCTGCCGAAGCCGAAGCTGTGTTTCGAGTACCTGCTCGGCATACTGCTGCTGGTCGAGGTCGATCGTCAATTGGATGTCTCGCCCGTTGATCGGGGGCACCTCTTCGATCACGCTCACGATGCGGTTTCGGTTGTCGACCTCGAACCTGATGTAGCCCCACTCGCCGTGGAGTTCTTCTTCCATACTCAGCTCGACGCCAAACTGCCCGACGCGCTCGTTAAGAGAGTAACCGTTGCTTGTGTACTGGTCTTTCGTCTCGACTGTGATGGCGCCCATGTATCCGACGACATGGCTCGCGAGCGGCGCATAGGGGTAGATCCGCTCCGAGTCTTCGATGATCGTGACGCCCGGTAGGTCTTCGACGCGTTCTTGGATGGCGATCGCCGTTCGTTCGTCGACGTCTTCCGCGACGGGCATCGGCAGCAGCGTGTCGAAGATGCCGCGTTGGAAGCGGTCTTCCATATCTTCGACCGGCACATCGACCCATCCCGACAGGCGCCGAAAGATCTCTTCACGCTGGCTTTTACGACGCAGGAGTTCCCAGTCGACCGCGACCGAGAGCGAACGCTGGTTGTCGGCCAAAATGCGTCCGTCGGCATCGAAGATACGACCGCGTTCGGGGATCAACGGCTTCGTCCGCACCTTAGTGATGTCCACTTCTTGCTGCAGTGATTCCGCTTCTACCGTCTGCAAAAACCAGAGGCGAGCTCCGACAAGTGAAAAGAGCAGGGTGCCCACTACGGCGAGCACGCCGAGCCTGGTTGCGCGCTTGTCAGCAGCCATGTTGTCAGTGTGCCCCTTCGTGCGAGTGGATCGACGTCCGCCTGATGCGGTTGTTCTTCACACAACCGTAATGTAGTTCCGCACATTGGCAACATGGACCGCGACAGGGCATGTTCATCGACCGTTTCAGAGTGCCGGCTCGCGTGGCGGCGCCACCCAGTCAACGCGCTTAATCCGAAGACACCAGCGCGCCAACGGAACAAAAACTGGGCTCAAGAGGCCCGCTGCAATAGCCACCACGGGGACAACGATGGTCAGACGCGGCTCGAACGGGTCGGGAACACCAGTGAACAGGCGCACAACGGGCAGCATCACTTCGCCGACCGCTGCTCCAAGCGTGGTGAACAGCATCGCCAGCCACCACTGCGGATCGGCCACGATCACTGCGAGCAGCCCGGCAACAGCGCCGGCCAGTGTCATAGCGACGGCCGTCGAGCCGATCGGGAGCCCCTCGAGCATGTCGTACATCACACCCAACGTGAATCCAGCGATTGCGCCTCGCTCGGAACCTGCGGCCGCGCCAGCCGCCGCGGCGAGCGCGAGGACAACCTGGACAATCACCCCCGCGACGGTGAATTCCACGAACAGCGACCGCTGCAGTGCGAGCAGCACCATGCCGGCCGGAACGAGCCGGATAAACGGGCCTTGCCAGATCGCAGCAAGCATCAGGTCCCAACGCTCCGTGCTGGACGGGCGCCCTTCACTGCTCGACTTCGGACAGCGGGGTGTACTTGACCACGCGAATGAAGTTCAGCTTCGTCACGTCGGCATACGGGAGAACGTCGAGCAAGGGACCGCCGGGGCCTGAACGGTCGGCGCGGTTGATCACGACACCGACGGGGATGTCGGGCGGGGCGAGGCTGTCGAAGCCGCCAGCTGTCACGACCAGGTCGCCCTCTTGGAGAACTGCGATACTCGGGTTGTCCTGAAGGAAACGGATCTGGGGAATGAGGCCTCGGCCGCGCCCCTCGAGTGCGCCGAACTCCTTGGCCGCGAGCGTCAGAACGGTGGTCGTGGTCGTCGTGGCAGCGGCAACCAGGTCCACCGGATCATCGAGACCGGCCGATGCCTCGCCAACGACCGGTTCGAATGATTCGCCACCGGGCGCGCCAGGATCGGTCACGAGCGGACCGACGTCTGCGAAGATGACAGGGTCCACATCGTTCTGCGGCAGGGTGGTTCCCGTGTTGAGCACGTCGGTCACAAGCGTCGTGGATGGGCCCACTGTCGTGGCAACCAGATCCTCCAACTCCTCGTTGGTTTGACCCGAGGGATTGGTGTTGGTCGGAGTGCTGTCGGCCTCCGGTGCACCGAGCACTCGAACAGGGACGACATAACGCGCATCGGTGATCAGTAGCACCTTGGCAGTGTTGTCGGTGACGCTGGTGATCTTGCCGATGAGACCCGCCTGGTTGACGACCGGCATCCCGACCTTAAACCCAGAGCTACGGCCTTTGTTGATCTCAATGATCTGATCAAGGTTGTTCGATGATGCGCCCACGACCTTGGCGACTTCGGTCGGGATCCCGGCCAGAGAATCCAGGCTGAGAAGCGCCAACAGCTCCTGGTACTCCTCAACACTGAGGCGTGCCGTTGCTTGTGTACCAATCAGCCGATCAACCTGGTCTTGCAGCGCCTGGTTCTTGCGTTCGAGGTCGTCGTATTCCGTGATGCCATTCCACGCACGACCAAGAGGAGTCGCAATCACGTCCGTGGCCGACTCGACGGGGCTCATGACCCGCGAGAATCCGTCACGGGCGCGGTCAAGGACTGGGTTGCCGCGCAGATCAAGCGTAAGCAGCAGCGCACACGTGAGCAGCAGCCCAAAGATGACTCGGCGGCGGCCGACGGTATAGATCGCCATGTCAGAAGGCTCCTGGAGTCAGGGACCGACCCAGTCCGAAGATGGTCAGCGTTCCCCGCCGAGCGACATCAACCCGCGCATTGCATCGATGTTCTCAAGCGCACGGCCGGAACCGATGACGACGCTGTACAGCGGCTCGTCAGCGACGCGGATCGGCATTCCAGTTTCGTGAGAGAGGCGCTCATCAAGCCCGCCGAGCAGGGCGCCGCCGCCCGTGAGCATGATGCCGTCTTGCATGATGTCGGCAGCGAGTTCCGGTGGTGTTTTATCGAGGGTGGTCTTGACTGCGTCAATGATGGCACTGATCGGCTCGGCAAGAGCCTCGCGGATATGTTCCGTGGTCACTTGCAGGGTTCGCGGAAGCCCCGAAATCAGATCGCGACCTCTAATGTCGGCGGTGATCTCTTGTTCCATGGGCCACGCAGAACCCATCTGGATTTTGATCTCCTCGGCGGTGCGTTCACCGATCGCCAACGAGAACTCCTTCTTTATGTACTGCAACACGGCCTCGTCGAGTTCGTCGCCAGCAACGCGCACCGACTGAGCGGTGACAATGCCACCGAGCGAGATGACGGCGACCTCTGTTGTGCCACCGCCGATGTCGACAATCATGTTGCCGGACGGCTCGTGTACCGGAAGGTCAGCCCCGATTGCCGCCGCCATTGGCTCTTCGATAATGTGCACCGGCTTGCGAGCCCCGGCGTATTCGGCGGCATCTTGCACGGCGCGCTGCTCCACACCGGTGATGCCGGACGGCACACAAATGACCATGCGCGGCTTGCTCCACTTTGAGGCGTGCACCTTCTGGATGAAGTAGCGCAGCATCTTCTCGCACACCTCGAAGTCGGCAATGACGCCGTCTTTGAGGGGCCGAATGGCCTTAATATGATTCGGCGTGCGGCCAATCATGCGCTTGGCTTCGAGACCAACAGCGACGGGTCGACCGTCGTTGGCGTTAATCGCGACGACCGACGGCTCGTCAAGCACAATCCCTTGGCCACGCACATAAATCAGTGTGTTCGCCGTACCGAGGTCGATCGCAAGATCACGCCCCAGGCTGAGTGGATTGTTACGGGCCATGATCTGGCCTTCCCTTCGCAAGCTGTAGTTCGAGTTCTGTCGGGCACCGGCGATCCCGCCAGCAAGGTGGGCACGCCGGATTCCTCACCCAGAGAGTATCAGGGCGATGAATGTTACAGATTCGGGAAGAAGATAGCGATTTCGCGCTGAGCCGACTCGAGCGAGTCGCTGCCGTGAACGAGATTCTCGGTGAAGAGGATTCCCAGGTCTCCACGGATGGTGCCGGGTGCGGCGCCGCGCGGGTTGGTGGCACCCACCATGGTGCGGACGACTTCCCACGTGTCTTCCGGGCCTTCGATGACCATTGCGACGGCCGGGCCGCGGCTCATGAACTCGACGAGCTCGCCGTAGAAGCCCTTGCCAACGTGCTCTTCGTAGTGACGCGCAAGCGTGTCTGCGTCGAGCTGACGGAGCTCCATCGCAACGATGTCGAGGTTCTTGGCTTCGAAGCGGGAGATGACCTGACCCATGAGCTTGCGCTCCACGGTGTCGGGCTTGAGGAGAACGAGTGTGCGATCAGACATGGCCCGCGACGCTATCGCTGCTGTCTGCATCGCGCGCTCGGGCGCTGGCCTACCTGCCGGCGAATCTGGACTGGGTGAGTCAGTTGGAGTGGCGCTGCACGACGGGGCGCGCCTCGCCAGCTGTGTAAAGACTGCCGCAGACGAGGACAGCATCGTCGCCGTCGGCGTACTCGAGCGCACGACGGCACGCCTCTGCAACCGAGTCGTAGGCGGAAACATTTTCGCAGCCAAGTTGTTTAGCGGCAGCAACGACCTGCGCCGCCGGCACACCCCGCGGCGACGGCGCCGTGCAGGCAAAAACAGCATCGAACTCATCGGCGCGGAGCGCGGCGAGCATTTCGCCTGGCTCGCGCAGCGTGCCGAACACGAGGAGGCGTCGGCCTTCCGGGTGGAAATCATCGAAGAAGACCTGGGCGCAGGTGTCAGCACCGACCGGGTTGTGGGCACCGTCGATGATCGTGAGCGGCTGACGGCCGAGCACTTCGAACCGGCCGGGCATCGACACTTCGGACATTCCTTCGTTGACGATGTCGCCCGCAGGAGGATTGGCGAAGAACACCTCGACGGCCGTGAGCGCAACAGCAGCGTTGACACCCTGGTACGCGCCATGCAGCGGGACAAACACATCGGGGTACAGCGTTGTTGGCGTGCGCAGATCGAGCACGCGGCCCCCAACAGCCAGAGCATTACTGTCGACGTCGAAATCTTCTCCACGAACGATGGTCGTGGCAGCACCGGCGTTCTGGAAGATCTCGACAATATCCGGCCGGGTCTCGCCGATCACTGCCGCACAGCCAGGCTTGATGATGCCGGCCTTCTCGTTGGCAATGTGTGCAAGCGTTGGCCCAGCAAACTCCATGTGGTCCATGCCAATGTTCGTCACGACGGCTACAACCGGGTTCACGACGTTGGTGGCGTCCCACCTGCCAAGAATCCCGACCTCAATCACCATCACATCAACGGCAAGGTCGGCGAACCAACGAAAAGCCGCAGCGGTCATGATTTCGAAGTAGCTCGGCCTCATCCCGACGACCGCTTCGAGGTCGGCGATCGCAGCGATTTGCTCAGCGAACTCCTCGTCACTGATCGACTCACCGTTGCGACGCATTCGTTCGTTGACTCGCTCGAGATGCGGACTCGTGTAGGTACCAACGCTGAGGCCGGCAGCGGCGAGCATCCGCGAAATCATTTGAACGGTTGAGCCCTTGCCGTTCGTGCCAGTGACGTGGATGACCGGCGCACAGTGTTGCGGGTCGCCCATGACCGAACAGAACGCCTCGATCACGTCGGTGGACGGCGAATCGATCCGACCAGTCTTTTGATACGAGGCATGGTCGTCGAGGTATGCAAGCGCAATCTCGTAGGTGAAGTCAGCATTCATAGGGAAAGGGGCCTCAAGGCAATCAATCTAGGCTCGTTCTGAGACAGTGACGCGCAACAAAGTCGGGCTTGGAACGCTCGGGCAGAGCCCTCAAGCTCTCGCTCTCTAGCTCGCTGCTTTGCGTTGACGTGGCGCCTTCTTGGGTACCAGCGTCGGGTTGACCTTGTCGATGACCACAGCGCGATCGATGACGACCGTGCTGACGTCATCACGACCCGGCAGCTCATACATCGTATCGAGCAGGACTTCTTCCATGATTGCTCGAAGGCCACGGGCTCCAGTCGCTCGGAGCAAGGCTTGGTCGGCGATTGCATCGAGGCCATCTTCGGTGAACTCAAGCTCGACGTCTTCGAAACTGAACACCTTTGAGTACTGCTTGACCAGGCTGTTCTTCGGCTCGGTGAGAATCGACACGAGGGCTGCTTTGTCAAGGCTGCGGACAGCGCCGACCATCGGGAGGCGGCCGATGAACTCGGGAATCATGCCGAATTTCACGAGGTCTTCCGGCAGGACCTGGGCGAACAGTTCGCCTGGATCTTGGTCTTGCGACGACTGGACGGTGGCGTTGAAGCCGATGCCCTTGTGTCCAATCCGCTGCTCGATGATCTTTTCCAGCCCGGAGAATGCGCCACCGAGAATAAACAACACGTTGGTGGTATCGATCTGGATGAATTCCTGGTGCGGATGCTTGCGGCCGCCCTGTGGCGGTACCGATGCCTGCGTGCCTTCGAGGATCTTCAGCAGCGCTTGCTGCACACCTTCACCGGACACGTCGCGGGTGATTGATGGGTTCTCGCTCTTGCGCGCAACCTTGTCGATTTCATCGATGTAGACGATCCCGGTCTCGGCGCGCTTCACGTCGAAGTCAGCAGCCTGGATCAGCTTGAGTAAAATGTTTTCAACGTCTTCGCCAACGTATCCCGCTTCGGTCAACGCTGTGGCGTCGGCAACTGCGAACGGGACGTTGAGCTGACGGGCCAGCGTCTGAGCCAAGTGGGTCTTGCCACAACCGGTTGGGCCGAGCAGCAGAATGTTGGATTTGGCCAGTTCGACCTCGTCACGCCGGCCAACCGTTGTGGCCTGACTCTGATACTGGATTCGTCGGTAGTGGTTGTACACCGACACGGCGAGGATCTTCTTAGCTTCGACCTGACCGACGACGTAATCATCAAGGAACGCGCGAACCTCGCGCGGGTTCGGCAGGTTGTCAAAGCTGAGCTCGGCGGTTTCGGTGAGCTCTTCTTCGATGATCTCGTTACAGAGATCTATGCACTCGTCACAGATGTAGACACCTGGACCCGCAATGAGCTTTTTAACCTGCTTCTGCGACTTACCGCAGAACGAGCATTTCAACAGTTCGCTGGTCTCACCGAATTTCGCCACTGTTGCTACCCCTCAAGGACTTGTCGTTTGCATTGATCCCGACCGAACCCGGGGCGAGACATTGTCGCTCACCCACGCCCACCGGTCGCGGACCCCACACCTATTGAGGTGTCAGCGAATCGGGCCTTCCCGGTTGACGCTCTCCCGGGACGAGATCACCGTATCGATGATGCCATACTCCAGCGCTTCATTCGCTTCCATCACGAAATCACGGTCGGTATCAGCATGGATGCGTTCGATTGGCTGGCCCGTGTGCTTGGCCAGGATGCCGTCGAGAATCTCGCGCATGCGCAGAATTTCCTTTGCAGCGAGCTCGAGATCGGTGACCTGGCCGTAGCCAACCTGGCCAGATGGCTGGTGCAGCAGCACTCGTGAGTGCGGGAGGGCAAGACGCTTGCCCTTGGTGCCAGCAGCGAGCAGCACGGCGGCTGCAGATGCAGCCTGGCCGAGGCAGATCGTGGCAATGTCGTTCTTGATGAACTGCATCGTGTCGTAGATCGCAAACAGCGCCGTAATGTCGCCGCCGGGGCTGTTGATGTAAATGCTGATGTCCTTGTCGGGATTCTCCGACTCGAGGTGAATGAGCTGTGCACAGATCAGGCTGGCGATCTGGTCGTCGATCGGCGTCTGCAGGAAGATGATGTTGTCCTTGAGCATCCGGCTGTAG
>Ga0209502_10000813_pt1 | contig 30943 bp, 27 predicted proteins | sample ArcticOcean_MG_C_10_FD_187442 | JGI IMG/M metagenome (GOLD analysis project Ga0209502, IMG submission 187442) | Marine microbial communities from western Arctic Ocean - ArcticOcean_MG_CB11_90 (SPAdes) (version 2) | ecosystem: Environmental > Aquatic > Marine > Oceanic | place: Arctic Ocean... | reverse complement strand
GCTAGTCCTAGTTGGCTCAAATACAGCCGTTTCCTTAATAAGAAAACAAGTATCAGACGCTGTAAAAATTCCAGCTTTCGTAATGATCATAGCGACATTTACAACCTGTACCGAGTTGCTCATGAAAGCATTTACCTATGAGCTTTATTTGATACTAGGCATATTTATTCCCTTAATCGTCACTAATTGTGCCATTCTGGGAAGAGCTGAAGCTTTTGCAAGCAAAAATACTATTGCATCATCAGCATTAGATGGGCTAATGATGGGGTCGGGCTTTGCAGTAGTATTAATTGTTATTGGAGCAATACGTGAAATTTTTGGGGTCGGAACAATTTTTGCTAATATGGATTTGTTGTTTGGTCCTATTGCGGCCAACTGGAGTATCAACTTATTTGGTGAAGGATATGGATTTTTAATACTAGTATTGCCGCCAGGTGCATTTATTGTTACAGGAATGTTAATTGCATTAAAAAATCTTATTGATAGCAGGCTAGTACAATTGAATACGGCCAAGAAAAAGCCCCTAATGAAAGGCGCAAAAAGAATGAGGACTACAGGGACTATTTCATAAATATAACGCTACCTCTATAAAATTCACCTATCATACTGCGTCATGATCCACAAAAATCCTTTCTCCCTCAAAAGGATAGGCGTATACTCGCACACCTTACTTAATCTCATTTTCTGTTCCTAGAATTCACAGCAACACAGGTTTCATTTATATGCTACCCCCCGATTTCGAATCATTGGGCATTGCCGAATCAGTGCTTAAGGCCGTCAAACAACTAGGTTACGAACAGCCATCTCCAATTCAAGCACAAAGTATTCCGATATTGCTCAATGGAGAAAATTTACTTGGTGTTGCTCAAACAGGTACTGGGAAAACTGGTGCTTTTGCCCTACCTTTATTAAGCCGCCTCAATAGCGATCAGAAGACCCCTCAAATTCTAGTACTAACACCCACTCGCGAACTTGCAATTCAAGTGGCCGAGGCATTTCAAACGTATGCCAGGCATCTGAAAAGATTTCATGTGTTACCTATCTATGGCGGCCAAGATATGAGCACTCAACTACGTGGACTAAAGCGAGGAGCACAGGTAATTGTAGGTACCCCCGGAAGGATACTTGATCATATTCGACGACGCAGCTTAGTGTTAAATCAGCTTAATGCTCTAGTTTTAGACGAAGCTGACGAAATGCTCCGGATGGGCTTTATTGATGATGTTGAAACTATCTTAGCTGAGACTCCTGATGCATGCCAAAGAGCTTTGTTTTCAGCCACAATGCCGCCAACCATACGTAGAGTTGTCAAAAAATATCTTGGTGACGCCAAAGAAGTTAGCATTGTATCCAAAACAAAAACTGTTGAGCGTATTACACAATTTTATCTTACAGTTAAAGGCCACCAAAAAATGGAGGCCCTTACACGCATACTGGAGGTAGAAGAATTTGATGGTATGTTGATTTTTGTTCGGACAAAATCTGCCACACTGGAGGTCGCTGAAAAACTTGCGGCTAGAGGATTTTCAGCTGCCGCTCTTAATGGCGATCTCAGTCAAATACTGCGTGAACGTACTGTAAATCGTCTAAAAAAAGGTCAAGTAGACATTGTTGTAGCCACTGATGTGGCTGCTAGAGGTCTAGATGTTGAACGTATAAGCCACGTAATCAACTATGATATTCCTTATGATAATGAAGCTTATGTTCATCGTATCGGTCGAACTGGAAGAGCGGGGCGTGATGGTAAAGCAATCTTGTTTGTTGCGCCCAAAGAGAGCCGTCTTCTTTATTCGATAGAAAAATCGACAAACCAAAAAATCACCCTGATGAGACTTCCGACCGGAGACCAGGTTAGCGATCAGCGCATACAGCAATTTCAGGAACGGGTTTTACAAAGCCTTAATATTAAAGATCTTGAGCGCTTCAAGGGAATTTTGCATAAGTTATGCGAAGATAATGCTATATCAATGTCTGATATAGCTGCAGGCCTTGCGTCTCAACTACAGCAAGAACGTCCGCTTTTTCCAGATATGCCTTCCTTAGATACTACATTTAAAGATAGTCATGCGCAGACCAAGTCTGGTCGCTCTAGATCCGAACGACCCAAGAAACGATTAGATCCTGGAAAAAATCGCAGCTCAAATAGTGGCATAGAAATGGTGACCTATCGAATGGAGGTAGGGAAAAATCAAGGTGTTATGCCAAAAGATATCGTTGGAGCTATTGCAAGCGAATCAGGCATTGAAGGACAAAATATTGGGCGCATTAAACTACATGATGAATATAGTACCGTTGAGCTCCCAGAGGGAATGCCAAATGATATATTCCAACATCTAAAGCATAAGGTGCGGGTAAAGCAACAACCTATGAAGCTAAGTCTTGCAGATTCAAATCATCCAGAGAAAAAATCTAAAGAAAAAAAAATACCTAAAAACTCCGGCATTTCTTAGCTCATGGAAAAATTTAAATCAATCCGACTTTGACCATACAGTTCTATTTATATAATCAACATAGCTCAACACAATCCGCAGTAGCTGTTTGGATACCAGACCCCCCTCGTAATCTTGAACAGACTGCATCACTCGCTTGGTTTTATCATGTTGGGAAATGATGACCTGAACGGCATCCAGTACTCGCTCCCTCTTAAGTCCACTCATAATTAAAGTTCCCGCATCCATACCTTCTGGGCGCTCATGTGCATTGCGTATAGTGATTGCAGGTAAGTTAAGCAGAGAGCCCTCTTCTGAAATCGTGCCACTATCTGACACTACGCAAAGAGCTTCCATTTGAAGTTTAATATAATCACAGAACCCAAAAGGTTTAAGGAGTTGAATATGCGGATTGAGGTCACCTAACTCCATTGCATCTAGACGTTTTTTTGTACGGGGATGCGTAGAAACAATTACTGGATAGCTATATTTTTCTGCAAGGGCATTAAGAGTTTCAACCATATTTAACATATTTTCCGGACTATCGATATTTTCCTCACGATGAGCGCTAACAAGAAAAAATTTATTCGGCTGAAGATTCATTTTTTGCAAAACGTCTGATTTTACAATCTTCGGCATATAGTGATCCAGAACCTCGCGCATATGAGAGCCTGTCTTAATAATAGTCTCTGGGCGAACACCTTCAGCAATCAAATATCGACGAGCATGTTCAGTTAAAACTAGATTAATGTCACTTAGGTGATCCAGTACCTTGCGATTTAACTCTTCCGGGACACGCTGATCGAAACAACGATTACCTGCCTCCATATGAAATACTGGTATCTTGCGTCGTTTTGCTGAGATAACTGCTAAACAAGAGTTAGTGTCACCATAGAGCATTACAGCGTCTGGTGCTTCTTCTTCCATTACAGCATCGGATTTTTCTATCACGCGAGCGATAGTCTGCACTGCATTCTCGCCTACTGCTTCCAAAAAATAGTCTGGCTTACGAATACCCAAGTCTTCGAAAAAAAGTTGGTTTAATTCATAATCATAGTTTTGCCCGGTATGCACCAGCACATGATGAGTATGCTGATCAAATTCGGGAATCACTCGGCTCATTTTAATAAGTTCTGGTCGAGTCCCTACAATAGTCATAACTTTAAGCATCTAATTTTTCCTTAATTAAATCTAACTCCAATAACAACACTTTAACTTGCTCGACATCCAGTCGTTCTGTGTTGTGTGAAGTATAATCGTCTTGGTCAGAGATTTTTTCTTCTCCCTCGCTGAAAAATTGGGCGTAATTGAGGTCACGGTTATCTGCAGGAATACGATAATAGTTGTCCATATCCTGTGCTTTCGCCATTTCCTCTCGCGAGATCAATGACTCATATAGCTTTTCGCCATGTCGCGTCCCTATAACTTGAACTAAATTATCTTTTTTGAATAACTCTTGCAGCGCCTGAGCCAAATCAGCCACTGTTGAGGCTGGTGCTTTTTGCACAAAAATATCTCCTTGTTGGCCATGCTTAAAGGCATATAACACTAAGTCCACAGAGTCTTCGAGTGACATTAGAAAACGTGTCATACTGGGATCGGTAATCGTCAGCGCTTTATTCTCTTTTATTTGATCCAAGAATAATGGGATAACTGAACCACGCGAAGCCATCACATTACCATAACGAGTGGCACAAAATACGGTCTCACCGTCAACCTGCATGCGTGCCTTGGCGACCATAAATTTTTCCATCATGGCTTTAGATATACCCATAGCATTAATCGGATATACCGCTTTATCGGTGCTCAGCATCACAACCCGCGATACACCGCGGGCAATGGCGGCCTTCATCACATTCTCAGAACCCAACACGTTAGTACGTACAGCCTCTAAGGGATAAAACTCGCATGAAGGCACCTGCTTTAATGCGGCTGCATGAAAAACGTAATCCACACCCTTCAATGCCTGATGGATGCTGTCGTAATTACGGACATCTCCAATATAGAATTTTAGTTTTGGGTCATTTAATGCAATGCGTATCTCTTCCTGCTTCTTTTCGTCTCGACTGAATACGCGAATCTCGCGGACTTCAGTCGAAAGAAAGCGCTTGAGCACAGCATTACCAAATGAACCAGTGCCTCCAGTAATCATTAAAACTTTGTTTTTAAACATATTTTTAATCCAGAAACCTTAAATTTATTGGTATCGATACATTGCTTCAATCATATTTTCCCAGGTAGGCGGACTATAGCCCGTCGCTTGGTTGAATTTATCTGCATTTAACGAGCGGTTAATAACTAGACTTTCGTCAATCTCAATATTAATTTCTTTTTTATACACCCTAGCAATCATTGCAAGCAGATCATACTTGTTAATGGGCTGCGCAGCGACATGGTATAAGCCAGTTAACTGAGTATTTGTTAACACTACGTCTCTAACTATTTGAGCAAAAACCACAGTAGGTAAGCCTGAAAATATTGCTTTACTAAAACCCTTGCAAGTTGATTTTTGCGACAAAAACCAGTCTAAAAGTCCGAGATTTGACTGTAATTCATGTCCAATTGTTGAGGTTCTTAATGTCAGCGCGCACCCTGAAGTAACCTCACCAAGCGCCTTGCTTCTTCCATAAATATCGTCAGCATCAGCAGGAGTTAGCTCTGTATACATACCATCTTTACCGGAAAACACACAATCAGTACTGATGTGAACAAATCGAGCGCCTACCGAGGCACACAATTGCGCTAATCGATGTGGCAGCAATGAGTTTAACCCAATAGCGCCCAATGGGTTACTCCCTTCTTTCTTATGTTTTGTGGCACCAATACAGTTGATCACCACATCAGGTCTTATTTCTCTGACAACCCGAATAATTGCAGAAAACTCATCCACATCTATATTGCTTATAAGTCTATCTGATTTAATTTTAGGAAAAAAAGCTTTTATATTGTCTAAGCGAATTGAACCAAAAACCTCCCAATCAGGACATTCTGACAACACTCGAAAAATGGTGCTGCCTATCAAACCGCTCGATCCCAATACTAAAATTTTCAATTTTTATCCTTACTTTAGAACTAACTTCTCAAAATGATTGATGAGCTCAGTGGTTAAAGCTTCTTCATCGAAGTACTGTTTAAAGTATAATCTGCCATTCGCGCCCATTTGTTCACGTTCAAATTCTGGCATTTCATATAACTTTATAATTGCATCAGCCAGCCCTTTGCTGTCCTCAGACCCCACTACAACCCCCGCCCCTGACTCATGAATTAATCGAGCACCCTCGCCATTCAGACAGGCAATAATAGGTTTACCCACAGCCAAATAGGCCTGTATTTTATTGGGTACGGTTAATTCAAAAATTGACTGGTTTGCTAAAGAAACAAGTAAGACTGAGGACTGCCTCATCAGCACCGGCATTGTTTCAATCGGAAATCGACCCTCTAAATATAAGTTGGTGAGTTTCTTTTCAGAAATTTTTTGTGCAACCCAATCTGATTTGCTGCCACTGCCTAGTATTACTATTTTAATCTCAGTATATATCTTCAGATTCTCCGCTGCAGCGACAATAGTCTCCATGGCTTGAGCTGTACCGATGTTGCCCGCAAATAAAACTGTAAATCCAGATTGCAATGACTGAATGTATGGCGCATCAACCACCTCAGGAGAATAGAACTCTTTTTCAACAGAATTTGGGTAATATGTAATAGGTATATTGGGCGCCAATTTTGACACCGGCTCAATGAAAGCTTCGGATTGAACTAACAGGAAATCTATGTGTGCATAAGTGAATCGCACAAATTTTTCCAGTATTTTTAATAAAAATGAAGATTTTACATAGCCGGTAGCCTCTGCGGACTGTGGCCATAAATCCTGCACCCAGAGCATAACTGGTATGCTCTTCAGCCACCCAAGAAAAGAGGCGGGTATCGCTTGAAAAATTGGAGACACGCCGTACACAAATATTACGTCATATTTTTTTGCTCTTAGCAACAAAGGCCAAAATAAAAAGCCCGAGATGATATAAGAGAAATAATTAAGTACGAGTTTTATCGCACTTCCTTTTCCTCTTGGGAATATAGGGGTTCGATAAATTGGAATACCATTCCAATTTTCTTTCTTTGTGCGCCAAGCGCTATAGCCTGAAAAAAACCTCCCTTCTGGATAATTGGGATTACCTGTCACCACTTCGACTTCATGTCCTCGGTTTTTTAAAGCTAAAGCGATCTCGTTGATACGAAAACTCTCAGGCCAAAAATACTGGGTAGCAATAAGTATTCTTAATGTATGCATTTATATTTTCTACGCCAGCCTGTGATACAGGTTGACGTATTTCCTTATTACAGCAGTCCATGTGTAGTTGTGCTGCACCAAATTTTTCAGTTTACCACCCTTTTCTATCAAGCTCATTTTGTCTACTAAAATTTCAGTTAGGCCTGCCTGTATTCCTTCCACCGTAGCAGAAACTATTTTCCCCCCCCCAATCGCAGATACTTCATCAAAGCCGCATTGATCGGTAAGTAGCACTGGAGTACCAGAAATTCCAGCCTCTAGAACTACAATTGACATCGCCTCCTGGCGTGAAGGGATCACAAGAAGTTGTGCGGCATGGTATGCGGCAGATTTTTCTGTCCCGCTAATAGGGCCAATAAAGTGGACATGCGACTGCTCTGCTGCACTTTTCCTGAGAGAACTGAGTAACCCTCCATCAGGACCCGCAAACACTAGGTGCCACTCTGGCCACAAACACCGACCTCGATAGAAAGCCTCAAGCAGCATATCTGGCCCCTTAATAGTATTGAGTCTACCTAGAAATAATATAAATGGCTCGCCATTAAACTCGTACTTCGTTATAAATTTCTCTGGACTCCTAACAGAAAAATCATCAGGATTAACTCCATTGGGTATAATAATTACTGAGTCCCTCGGGACACCATAATTCTCAAACTGGCAGCGCTCACTGTCAGTAATCGCAATCCATGCGCTAGCATTTCGAATAATACTCTTACCGATAATCCAGTTATAAAGCCTCTTTATAACCTTCGATCTACCATAGATGGGTAATGCTCCCGCAGGGCACACAACATAAGGCTTTTTTATTTGACGCGCAGCTAAGTACACCAAAGTATTTAATACAGACCAATGCCCCATCAGGTGCACTATATCGGCGCTTTTCACTTCTTTCTGAATTTTTTTATATGAAACTAGCGGAACATAAAATCTTTTCAGCAGGCACTGATAGGCTATAATGCGGCCGCCAGCAAACGCTGGTATATTTTCGTCAGAGAAACCAACGGTTGTTGTCATAATACTACAATCCATACCAGCCTCCACAAGTGCTCGGCTAACTTGAAGTGTTCGTTCGGCTGCTCCTCCCCCGGCAATAGGGTCAAGAGCAGAATTGACATTAAGTATTTTCATTAGCCTCTAGCTACTTTTTTTCTAGGAATTTATTTTCATGCCGGGCAGCAAAGGATCTCAACTGCTTGTCGAGTGTCGTGCTGGGCAAAAATCCTGCGTGCTTGATCTTGCTTGCATCGTAAACTTTTCTTGGGTTATATACATCACGTCGACGTAACTTTAACAAAAAAGTTAAAATCGATGCTGGCAACCTCATTATAGGAAAATTATCTGTTCTTCCTGTTATCTCACGATATAACAAAGAGCGCACATACTTATAGTTGTTAATTTCCTCATCATCGTGGGAAATAATAAAAATTTCATTATTTACAATCGATTTTTGTTCGGTCAAAAAAATGATTGCCTCTACAACAGTCATAACACCGACTAAATTCAATTTTCTATCGAAAAATAAGCTTGACTTTACATAATTTAAAATTTTATTTTGAGAAAAAAAGCTGTCAACTATGTTCTCCAGGGCTTGCCCACCGGGGCCAAATACAGAAGTTGGCCTCAGAATGACAAACTCAAAGGAGCAGAGCGAGGCCTTATGGAGCACACTTTCAATTTCTAGTTTAGCTAGACCATAGTCAGATTTTGGATCACAAATAGAATCTTCCGTCACCACCTCATCAGTATTTACGCCAAATACCGAAACAGTACTACAGTGAACTAATCGCTTAATGCTTGCATTTCTGCACAGCCGACCCAAGTTCACTGCTGCTTGTATATTTTCATCCTTGGTCGCACTAAAGTCATAGGCAAGATTGATTACGGTGCAGCCAGGCACAAGAAAATCTCCCAATTCTTTATCTTTGAATAAATCCCCTATCGTAGGCCTCAGATTACAATGGGTCCGCTTGGCTAGCGAGGGTTTCCTCATCAATGTATGCACCAATAGATTGCCTTTTTTTAAAAGATAACTAACAAGGTGTTGCCCAACAAATCCACCTGCACCGACTACAGAAATGATGCGCGCTTCACTTATACTTTTCATTTTATTTGGCATTTCTTTGTCTCACCTGTAGTTACAGCACCTACACTTTGTCTTTATGGGATCCACCAAAAAGTGATCTATGCCTGGAAATGGCATCTATATATAAATTTTCATACCTGGGTCCAACAGATGCCAATGAAAATTCCTGTACGGCCAATCGATGCGCATTTTCACTCAATATCTTTCGTAATTTTTTATTATTTAGTAACTTAAGTACTAATTCTATACATTCATGCATTGTTTTATATACCAGCGCATGCTCCCCGTCTATCAATGAAATACCTTCAAGGGCGCTTGTTGTTCCTACGACTGGCAATCCAAGGCTCATTGCCTGAACCGCCCTAGTCTTTGCCCCTGATGGTCCAGTGCAGTCAGGCACAAGGACTATATCTGCCTCAGCAAGAAAGCACCTATAGTCATCGACCCATGTGAGAAAACTAACGTTGGAACTATCTTTGATTATCTTGCGGAAGGCTGAGCTTGTATTCTGCCCAAGCAATACAAATTGCACATTAGGTACTTCCGTCACAATAGATGGGAGCGCGTTCAATAAAAAGTCTTCGACGCCTGCTGCAATTGCAGGATTTCCTAGATTACCAGTACAAATAATTTTTGCCCCCAACTCAAAATCTCGGTTTTCCTTCTGTTGAGACCTAATCAAAAATTCTCCGCTAATAGCGATAGGTATAGTTGAAATATTAATAGTGGGATCAAGTTGCTGTAAATATTCTGCATCCTCAGCAGCGCAAACATGAACCGTGGTAAACAAAGGGTATGTTAATCTCTCAAATCTCTGCAACAAAAATGCAACGATTAGCAAGCGCATCTTTGCAAATGACCATGCCATATATTTAGCTACTCTGAAGTATACCAGTGATGTGGCATCGTTCGGTGAGTGTACTGAAGGAAGACTGGAACCAAAAGGTAAATACTGTGCCATATTAACTATATCGTAATGAACAACATCGTAGTCGCCTATTGCAATATAACTGCTAACTGCTCCTGCATAACTCCGGTTAAAAAAAACCGCTAGAGAGGGTGGCAAAGCGCGAAAGAGGCCCCACGTCTTGTTGAGTCTTAACCTAAAAATTCCAGGGGAAATTGAAGAGAAGCTTAATATGCGGACTTTTGGTAATGCTGAGGCCAACTCCTTTACTTGTAATTTATCAGGATGATTAAAACACAGTATGTCGCACTGGTGATGCTCTGATAAGTATAGTAGCTCGTTATAAATTTTGAGTCGACCGCCAGTTGAAGCTGGATATGGGCATTCAGGCAAGAGAAAAAGTATGCGCATCATTTCTGGACTAACGGCCATCAAATTACTCCAAAAATTGTTAAGCGCTGAAGCGCTTGTATGCACTTATCGGTTCCTTAGTACAGAGACATCACAAGTAATGCATTAAGTGGTAGCCTTCATCGGCTCTCGTCGAGCAAAGAAAATTCTCGTTAATCTTAAGCCAAACTCAACAATAATCAAGCTTGCTAGACCCGAAAGCATAATGCGACCCATACCATCTAGAGTCCCTTCAGTTAACGCAATAAAAAGCATCCATAAGAAAAAGACCTGGGCAATAGGGGCGCACTCAAGATAATTGCGATTAAGGAGCCTCCATCCTAAAAATGAAGACATAGCTGCAAACAGACCACCAAAAGCAACAGCAGGTAATCCAGCCACAAGGTAGAACCAGCCCACATAGCTTGGGGCGAGCAAAGTGTTATCTGTGATTTTGAAAGGATAGATATTGTGGGTAACGTACCCAGCAATGCCATTAGGTGATCGAAAAGCCTCGAGACTTTGCGCTCCAAGTGGTTTGACGCCGGATTCAAAATAACTTGGTGCGCCAGTCCAGCTCAACATACACCATGTAGTCTCTACACCGGGCATTCTAAAAAATACAAATTTTATGCCTTGCGTGAACAGTCCCCACCAATTATCGCCAGCAATTATTACTGCTTGGCTCAGCGCATTAAGTGTCAACAAGTCGAGATATGCACGCTGATTTCTGTAAATTGTCATGAAAGGCACTATAAAAAAAGCAACTGCAACGGCGATGCCTATAAGTATTTTTTCGTTCCGATGCAGTCGAATACCTCCCGCCATCACCAAAAAAATAAGTAGCATTAAGCTCAACAACAAGCTGCTTCGGCTGCCACGCAAAATCATGTCGAGCACGCCATGGCCTACCAGTATTAAAATACCCAGCCTTGACATTAAATTGCGGCCACTCCACTCAGCTGAGCAGATAAGCAATATTATCAATAATGGGATAAACACTGTCCTAGCGTAAAAAATTAAGCCTTTTAGTCGAAAGGGAAGCGGGTCACCAGGACTGATGCCCATTTCTGCTATGTGATATTTGTGAGAAATATAACCTAGTAGCAATATAGCTGGGACCAACACAACCAACAAGCACTTAGAAACAAATTCTTGGACATGAGTATCATTATAAAAACACCTCTGGGGCGCTAAGGTATCTTCATGTCGAAATAAACATAACATTGCTGCGACAGAGCAACAGAATACCGCAAAATTCACCACCGACAATTTGAACGCATATAAAAGCTGAAGACGGTTATCTATCATTTCTAAATAGGGGTTATGCGGCAGCATCATTTGAACCGGAAGCGGATCAAGGGTAATCCAATAAAACCTTAGGGGGTAAATTGTAAGCAAAACAACAAGTGTGAACCATACTGCTGTATAGCGCTGGTCAAAATCCTTTAGCTGATAAAGTAACGTCCCACATGCCAAACAAGCTAACAGGTTGTAGGTAAAATACTCAACAATTGCAAACTCAAAATATGATTTTGTAAGCGCATATCCCACAACAAATAATAAGAGCATACCCCAGCGAAAATTGGCAACTCTGGATGCTAGACCATGCATAATTTTATTCTCGCCCTAATAGTTGACGCCATCATAGCTGAGGCCAATACAGAAAATGCACCTGTGACAAACAAAAATACCATCCAATTTAGCCGGCTTTTATAGCCATCAGGCTGCAGTTGCTGCGCAAGCAACATAACAATCACTGTAGCTGCCGTAGGCAACATTATGTCCCTAAAACACCAGACCCACTTTTCGCTGGGAAGCAACTTATGATGCATAAACTGAGTGGATACAACAACATATCCAATATTAGCAGCAACCCATACCCATGCAGCACCTACAGTACCATAATGTGGAACTACAATCACAATCAAATAAGTGAACAAAAATACAATAACTGCATTGATTTTAATGAGCAAACTAACCCACCCATGAGCAATTTGAATTTGATATGGCAGGTAACTCAGGCTGCTGAAAAAACTCCCTATAACTATAATCGACAGCAGTGGTGCAGAATTGTTCACGAGATCAAGATTTCCTGACCACATAAAAATAATGCCCCCAGAAAAAAAATAAATCAGCATAGCGGCAGGTGCAATGAGAACAACAACCAGTTGCGTAATTTGATGGTACACAGCAGCAAGATCAGAGCTGCTCTCAGGTGCGGAAAGCTTCACCATACGAGGATAAGCAGCCTGCGTAACTGGAATTACAATCATATAAATTATACTGGCAGCAGTAGCTGCTAACGCATAATAACCAAATTCATTCAGTGGCAATAAGCGCGTTAACAGCACCTTGTCTATCTGCAACAAAATCATTGTCAAAACAGCAATACTCATCATGCCTCCGGCAAACTGCGAGACGCTTTTGAGTGATTCATAGGAGAATCTAACCCGCATATTGACCAAAGGAAGCACATGATAAACACGCAACGCAAACACAATAATAGTCAAGAATGAAACCACTGCCTGCCAAATAAAAAATGCTTCAATGCTAGCTGATACCCATTCAAGTATAGCTAGCGCGCCGCCGTATCGGAGGACTGTTAGCAGGGTATATGCAGTGTTATACCAGACCTGCTGTTCCAGTCCATAAAGTGATCCTCGGTAGATTCCTTCACATAAACGCATACCGACCACAAAGGCCATAACAATCAAGGCATGCGTTATCGTATCTATCGAAAGTGATTCGGTTTTAAGCCAGTCTGTAGCTAGATAGCGGGAAACAGACCACATTCCCACCATAACAACTACAGCAACCCCACAACAGATTAGCTCTAAGCTTCGCAGTAGTTCACGTATCCTCTGAGGGCTATAGGCCCCGGCAGTGAAACGGGCCATCTCTCTATTAAGGGTGGGAGTCATGCCTATATCCAGCAACATAAGCAGCCCTTGCATAACAACAAAAAACCCTATCAATCCATAGGCCTCCATCCCAAGATATTCAATGTATAAAGGGAGAAAAGCTAATGCCATAAAACCTGTCAAGGCTTGACCAAGATAATTAGCGATAATATTACGCTTAATGGTGGTCATAGAATTCTCTTTGCCTAATATTTTTATACATTATGGCTCACCTACTTTAACTAACCTCCTACAATTACAACCTCAACTACCGGCAATGGGAAAACCAAAGCCATACCTGCCAGCTTTCTGTTAGCCTCAAAGAACTTCCTAAAATGCCAAGGTAATACAATTAAATAATCAGGCTCTTTTTCCAATACCTGGCTTTCAGGGATAATGGGTATCCAAGTTCCAGGGGTATAGCACCCAAATTTTTCATGGTTAACTTCACCAACAAAAGAAATTTCATTATCTGTTAGCCCGCAGTATTGAAGCAAAACATTACCCTTTGTGGACGCACCTAATGCTGCAACTTTTTTACCGCTTGCTTGCGCTGCTCTAATAAATTCTAGCAAATTATGCCTTGATTCAATAACACGCTCAGAAAACAATACATAAGGATTTAATGTATCGAGTTCCTTTTTATTCTCATCATGAAGAATCTTTTGCACAGAGGGTATTACTGTATTGTCTCCTAATGCTTTAGAGGCCGTAACTGAAAAACTGCCTCCATTCACATCATTAAATTCAACGCCAGCAATTCTAAACCCTACACGATCCGTCATCCATTTAATCTGACGTAGCGCATAGAATTCGAGGTGCTCATGACAAACTGTATCATAAGAGTTCGTATCAAGCATGGTCGGCATATAGCTTTGCTCGAAAACCCAGATGCCGTCATCAGCAAGCACATCATATACTTCCTGCATGAAAGCCATGGGGGCTTCTAAATCATAAAACATGGAAAATGAAGTAATAATTTTTGCTTTTTTTCTTGGAAAACGCTCCCTTAAAAGCTCTGAAGAAAAGAAATCTGGAATAAGCTCGATGTGTGATGGGTAGTATTGATGAAACTTAATGCCGGTCGGATCAACGCCTACTAGTATAGCTCCAACCGATGGGTAGGCCTGCAATGTCGTACTATCATTACTGCCAATATCTACTACAAGGTCATCCTCACGCAAGTCTATCTGTGTAAGGATCTTGCTCACTTTATCATTAAGATGGGACACCATGCTGGCATTAAGGCCCGAGCGATAACCATAATTTTCGCCATACATCTCACCTAAGTCGTATGAATACGCCATCTGCAGTAAGCCACACGCATCTTCTCCACCCATGCACTTGACTAACATCAACGGTCCCGTGGTAATATCTTCATCTGTTTTTTCTGGGAATACTCCTGTCAACATCTGTTCTCCCAAATCGAGCACACATTCCAGATTTGGATTACCACAAATCCTGCATTTTTCTGCCTTCTTGTACTTCACCATCTGCTCTATCCATCCCTATAGTTTTTTTAATCTATCTATATCAGCATCTACCATCATTTTGATCATTTCGTTAAATGTTATCGTGGGGGCCCACCCTAATTCATTCTTGGCTTTTGTAGCATCACCGACCAATAAAATAGGTTCAGAGGGTCGGTATACAGATGCATCTACACGAACAAAATCACGGTAGCTTAACCCCAAGTGACTGAAAGCAACCTCACATAATTCACGAACCGAATGGGTCTTGCCTGTAGCCACAATGTAATCACTAGCATGCTCCCGTTGCATCATTAGCCACATAGCACGGACATAATCCCCAGCGTAACCCCAATCTCTAGACGTATCCAGATTGCCAAGATAAAGCTCTTCAGCCAAACCTAACCTTATCTTCGCAGCCTCATAAGTAATTTTTCTTGTCACAAACTCCAAGCCACGGTATGGACTTTCATGGTTATACAAAATCGCGGAGCATGCGTAAATATCATATTTTTGGCGATAAGTGCAAATATTGGAATCTGCATAGAGCTTCGCCCACCCATATGGGCTGCGTGGACCAGCTTTCGTAAGTTCATTCTGAGGGCTTTCATCAGCTTCACCAAAAATTTCTCTGCTTGATGCCTGGCAAAATCGCATGTTTATGTCGACCTGGAGGATTGCATCTAGCATACGCGTGATGGCCAAGCCATTCACTTCCTGCATCGCTATGGGGTCATCGTACATTCTGGCGCCAGATGAATAACCAGCAAGATTATAAATTTCAGTAGGATGATATTCTTTTAGCACCGCTACCATCCGATCTTGATCCATCATATCCCAATCAACCAACTCTATATTATCTAGCAATACAGGCGCTAATCTTACAGGGCTACCCTGATATCTAACTGCACCAATAACACGGTAGCCTTTTTTGATTAAAAGTTCGGCCAGGTATAGTCCATCTTGTCCGGTTATACCGGTGATCAAAGCTGTTAACATTCTAAATTCACAGTAGCCCTTACAAACTTTTCGATATTGGTGCTTAAAAAAATCATTTTATTTATCATAATTTTGAACAGGCGTAGCTAGATTAAACAATCCAATTAAGCCAAGAAAACCCGCAAATGATATAGCTAGGTCACTATAATAAACAGCAATAGCTAAGCACTTAACGCCGCCATTGCCTAACCATACCAACTAAGCCAAGAAAAATTGCATAATAGCCTTTTATAAAGAATGGTGAATACAAGATCGCATGAAATAATAAAGGTAAAGCTTTTGCATGCTGTTTGTTATTTTGCATCAGCCGTCCTGCACCATAATAAGCAATGCTATAGCGCCAATTAACACGTATTCGTGTCTTGAAACCCCAAGAACTTTTGTCTGGAATGAACTGTTCAACCACATATAATATCGCATTCATATGACGCAATACTGAGCCGCTCTGGTTGCCAGAATGTACGCGATAGCCGCCTAATATTTCCATAATAAAGTGCATTTTGGCACCTGCTTGCGCAAGCTTAATCCACAAATGATAATCTTCTGCTGTCACAATTTCTAGGTTCTCCGAAAAACACCCCGCTACCTCCAATCGCTCTTTAAGAACCACGGCAGCAGAAGTTGTAATACTGCAGCCTTTATAAACCAAAGCATCGAAAGTTGCGGCTTGCCTTGGACCACAAAGTACATCTCTCTTTTGGTCACCAAACCAACGAAGGCCATGACAAACAAGGTCAATATCCTCCGCAAACTGCTCCATACATCTTGCTAGCTTGGTCGGATACCAAGTATCGTCAGAGTCAAGAAAAGCTATGTATTTACCTCTAGATAACACTATACCTCGATTTCTAGAAGCAGCTATAACGCCATTATTGCTAAAATTTTCTAAAATAATTCGAGGGTCTTTATATGATTCGACTACTACAATTGTATTGTCATCTGAAAAGTTATTGACAACAATTGCCTCCCATTTAGTATAGGTTTGAGCGCACAGCGAATCGAGTGCATCTCCCAAAAAATGAGCATGATTGTATGTGGGAATAACTACAGTTATGACTGGCAAATGACTCATTAATTATTACCAAAATTTTTACGACAAAATAAAAGTGTTGCGTCAATCTCAAGCATCGCACTTCCAGATGGCTCAAATCCAGAAGCAAGCAACTTGTCAATTCGAAAATCTAAATTATGGGTAACCTCATCGTCAACTTTGACTGCATGAGAAATCTTCGGTGTGAACCCCAACACTTCAGTGCAGCGTAGCTGTACCAACTGAACTACGTCAATCACGCGTGGCGCCCAACTGCCTCCAACATTAAACACCTCTCCATCAATTAGATCTTTAGGCAGGCTAATTACATGAGAGGTAGCGCGACTCAAATCCTCTAATGTCAAAAAATCTCGCCTCTGAAGACCAGCGGTGTGTATAGTTAAACGCTGTTTTGTAACTGCCTGACGACAAAGATCATTTACAAGCAGTGTCCAGCAATTCACCTCCTTATGCATGGGCGCACCAAATGCATTGGATAGACGAAGTACGACACGCTGAATAGTCTGGCAATGATTAGAATTTAAGACCGCATCTTCTCCAGAAAGACTTGAAGTTGCGTAATGATGTGGATTACATGGATCGGTTGCTTCAGTGATATTGCCAATCAAGGGCTTTGCGTAAACATGTGCAGTGGATAAATAGATAAATAAATTTACGCCTGATCGGCTTGCCGCTATAACTAGCCGTTCTGTTGCCTCACCGTTAAAGGCCGACGCTGCTGCAGGATCAGCAATGCAGTCTTGCGCATTCATCCCTGCTGCATGAATGATTACATCAATTCCTGCGCAATTGCGTTCAAGAGCAGCCTTGTCATTCCATAAAATTTGCGCCACCTCTGCTTGCAGCAGCCAATCTGGCGGGCTAACTGAATGACGTGTGCCGAGTATAATTTGATGGCCAGATTTCGCTAAATATACAGCCAATCGTCCACCAATAAAGCCAAACCCTCCCGTGATGAGTATACGCATATTTAAACTAGACCGCCCAAGGCGCACCTTTCATCCAAAGAGATTCTAGTAGTTCATGATCTCGCTTGGTATCCATACAGTGCCAGAAACCATCGTGTCGGTATGCCATCAATTCACCGGCTTGAGTAGCTTTTTCCAAAGGCTCACGCTCTAACAAAGTACTATCGCCTGCAATTAAGTCAAAGAATTCTGGTTCAATTACAAAATAACCGCCATTAATCCAGCCGTCATGCAGCTGCGGCTTTTCTTTAAAACTCTCAACTTTAGCACCATCAAGCTCTAGCTCTCCAAAGCGAGCAACAGGTCGAACTGCAGACACCGTAACCATTTTCCCGTGACTACGATGAAAAGCCAGCAAGGCATCCAGATCAATATCCGCTACACCATCGCCATAAGTAAGCATACAAGTCTCATTACCTATAAACGACTTCATACGCTTGACCCGACCACCAGTCATAGAGTCATTGCCAGTGTTAATTAATGTTACCTGCCAATCGACAGGGTCGATCTGATGAGGGTTGACATTGCCTGATGCAAGGTCAACTGTAAAATCAGAATTTAGAGCGTGGTAGCTCAGGAAATACTCCTTGATCACTTCGGCCTTATAGCCCAATGCAATATAAAAATCTTTATGCCCAAAATGAGCATAGGTTTGCATAATATGCCAAAGAATCGGCTTACCGCCAACTGGAACCATTGGCTTCGGGATTACATTTGTATATTCGGCCAAACGTGTACCAAAACCGCCGGCGAGAAGAATAACTTTCATAGAGCTAAACCTTATTTGGTGAACTGAATTGCAAAATAAATCAACGATGCTCTAATTGCCAATTATAGGGAATATAGGGATCATCAACTGGTCGACGCTGGAGCTCATCAGGAGTATGAGGCAGGGTCGCACAGTTAGCCACAATAGCAGTTTCATCACCAATTCCTTTGAAACCATTCCAAATCATAGGTGGCACTGTTACTAGCATATAGTTTTCAGGGGAAACAAAGAACTCTTGGGTCTCTCCGCGTGTCCTACTTTCTGGGCGATCGTCAAACAACACGAACTTAATTTCACCATGAATCACTGCATAATTAAGGGTCATTTCTTTATGCAAATGCCAAGCCTTAACAACACCTGGATAAGTACATGAAAAATAAATTTCACCAAATTTTGAAAACACAGGGGAATCTTCCCGAAGCATATGCATTACTTTGCCGCGTTCATCAAAAATTTGCCTCAAAGGCGTTAAAATCACACCATCAATCATGTTAGCTCCGAAAAAAATTCATAAATTTGTGTACGAGTAATCTGTTCTGCGCTGCCCCCACTCATAACAGTCTTATACCAAAGTGCGGTTGCCTTCAAAGTCTTCTCAGTAGACCATCGAGGCTGCCATCCCAGAAATTGACGGGCTTTATCACAATTAAGTTGCAATAATCGTGCCTCATGGGCCTGTTCCTTAGATTCAACAATCTCAATACTTCCTTTGCCTAGGTGACCAAAAATCGTCTCAGCTACATTCTTTACTGTGCCAACCTCATTGACAGATGGGCCAAAATTCCATGACCCATCCCAATTCTTGGGGTCCTCATACAGACGCTCAGCCAGCAACAAATAGCCTGCTATTGGCTCTAATACATGCTGCCATGGGCGTGTTGCATTTGGATTGCGCAATTGGATCGATTTACCCGCTTCAATGGCACGGATGCAGTCTGGAATGATTCGATCAATTGCCCAATCGCCGCCGCCAATCACATTTCCAGCTCTTGCTGTTGCTGATCCCAACAACGGACGCTGTTCAAAAAACGAACGCGCATAAGATGAAAATACAATTTCAGCCGCTGCTTTAGATGCACTATAAGGGTCTCGCCCTCCAAGTTGATCATTTTCTCTGTAACCCCAGGCCCACTCCACATTCTCATAACACTTATCAGAGGTAACATATACTAGCGCACGCACTGAATTGCAGCACTTTACTGCATCCAGTAAGTTAACTGAGCCAATGATATTGGTTGAAAAAGTAGCTACAGGGTCATCGTAAGATGGTCTCACTAAAGCCTGGGCCGCAAGATGAAAAACATACTCTGGTTGAAATTTACTGAGGGTACTGTTGAGCAACCCCGCATCACGAATATCGCCTACCACATGCCTAATTTTCTTATCGAGACCCAATAAATCAAAATGATTGATGCTGGTTGCTGGAGGTAAGGCAAAACCCATTACATCTGCGCCTATTTCGTTCAGTAAAAATGCAAGCCATGAACCTTTGAAGCCGGTGTGGCCGGTAATAAAAACTTTTTTGTTACGAAAGGTATTCTTCATAAGATATCAGTTAAAATTATTATAAAAATTAATCTGTTGAGGCGGCTAGCCAACCTCGAAAGAAGATGCTTCTTCAGTTAACCGCCAAAGCTCGACAGTGCTCTCATACCAATAGTAGCTCTTATCGGTCTCATCAAACAGGGTTGCACACAAATTCTGCAAATAGGGCAGTCTTTTATCTTGATCTTTAGGCATCTGAGTATGCTCGCTGCAGTCAAAAGGCCCTAGCTCATCCAATAAAAAATCTTTCTTCCCATCTATGATAGACGAAACGGTAAACTGACTTATTGCAGATTCAGAATCAACAAAAACATCGAAATTCGGCAATTTTTTTCCTGAAAATATTGCCATCCACTTTACAATTTCATTAGAATTTTTTCCTATTTTTTTTGAAAATAAGACTTGTGAGTAGCCAATTTCAGACAATAATGCGATGAGATGTATCCCATAAAAACGCAACGCCCCACCTCCAGAAGAGCTGAAACGCTTCCATGTCAATAAATCATCGCGGTAGTGCGACGCTAAAAATTTCCATGAAACACTTAAACTATCATCAGTGCTGCTCACTTTTACTAACTCAGCAATATTGGCGCCCCAAGAGGTAAAACGAAAATTGTAGCCAATACGAAATCTTTTGCGAGAAATGACTAACTCGTCTATCAATTGCGATGATTTTTCTGGAGAAACAGCTAGCGGCTTTTCTAATAGAAGATTTTTGATATTGTTGGCACGCATTAACTTCCTGGCAAGATCAAACTGATGTTCCGGTGTTACCGCCAGAATTATTGAATCAACAGCGTTAATCACATCCTTGTCATCAGGCGCCCAAAAAATATAATTCGCATATACTTGTAGCTCAGCCCTAGAAGAAAATTTTTCTTTATATCTAACAGGCAATACAATATCTCTCTTGCCTATTTCGACAAGAGCCGGCAGATAGCCATACAATCCAAATCCAGAACCCAGTATTCCTATCGCACTCATATTTAGCTCATAATTCTGGCGCTTCAATAATATCGAAGACTGTACCACGATATTCATGCTCTACAAGATAGCTACGGATTTCACTTGGGATATGCCAGGCTAGATTTAAAATGGGCAATGTTTGATCTGGCAGTAAAAATAGCTCTTCATCAGAACAAATAGGTATACGGGTGCCGGGCAGATAGTGCCCTATTTTTAATGACCCCGGCTTTTCATAAACAGCAGAAATCAGGCCCTGATCTAACCCAAGAAGCTTAACTAGAATAGCAGCGCGACCAGGAAAGGCTTTGGCTCGGAGTTTGCCATGTTTTTTGAACTGCTCCTGTATAGATTTAAACTGGACCCTACGCCATATAGCTATATTTTTTCTCAATGAAATAAAATCATCAAAAAAATTACTTTCGCGAATTATAAGCGCATGGATATCTATAGGGTCCGCGTACTTAACACACAAAGAATTTCCTAAAAAAACACGTATATTGCCACCATATCTGGATGGAAATTCAACGCCGGCTATTTGCGTGTCTAGCGTAGATGCCATCTGGAGAAATGAACCGTAACTGTATGTTCTCGGATGCTCATGATAAAAGGTATCAAACTGATTGCCATCAAGGACCGATCCAAGGTAATGATTTTCGATAATAATCACTGTGCTATCAGACATTAAAATCTTCAATGATCGCAGTACTTCCTGTAGATCTTCGATGTGGGCAAATACGTTCGTGAACGTCACGAAATCTGCCTTCCCATGTGCTACAACAATTTCAGAAGAAAGTTTTTCAGACAGAAAGCTACCATAAACAGCATGTCCTTTCGCTTTAGCATCAAGATGTGCTTCTGTGGGTTCAACGCCAATAGTGGTAACGCCTTGCTCGCGAAAAAAATCTAATAAGCTGCCATCGTTGCAACCAATATCGATTACTGTTTTATTAGACATATCTCCAAATCGCTGATAACAGGAATCAACTAAACTCTTCATTCCGTTTAGCACGTCAGCAGTAAAACGTGAACGATAATGGTACGTACTCGGAAATAAATCCTCCTTTGGCACTTGAAAGCGCTGATGTGCAGTATTACAGTTTTTACAAAACAATATCTCAATAGGGTACTCATTGCATACTCGATCATCTTCAATACTTACGAGGTCATCGCACATTGGGTGATGCCCTAAATTTAAAACAGACTGAAGCGTATCATTTCCGCAGACCTCACATAGTGTAATTTCATGGAAATTATTTGTAGGCATAAATAGAGTTCTCCTAAGAAATAAATATATTGACTATACGTTGTAATAGTTTGCCCATTTGTCTGCCAGTAAAGTAAAAAACTGACATATAAAAATTGGGGTATAGTAATGATTTGGCTAATAATTTAAACGGGCTAATATAAATATAACCAGAGCTATCCTTATGCCGCAGTAATTTTAAAAAATCTGGCAAAAAATTTCTAAGTGCATGATTTTTACAATAAAAATACTGCCAATAGGGCAGCCCATTGTTACGGTACTCTTGCAATGCTTCCACCAGACGAACACTCATAACTAATGGCCCCATAGCTGTCCATTCACGAGCACCTGTTAAGCAGACGCTTAGGGGTTGGTCGTTAAAATAGGCTTTGGACTTTGAAAAAGCGCTGGCAAATATCTTTATATGGGGAAATGTATTGTCAGGATGGGAGAAAGTGCGATTATCCTCTAATGCACTTTGGTTAAGAACATGGGTATTTTTCGCCCAATTTTCCTTCCTGAATACAGACAAGAAAATGCCACCAAGAAAATCAAAAGATACCCTTGGATCAATTAGGGCAAAAAATGGCATGACTCCAACGTTTTTCCATTTAGAAAATGGCTCCATATCCACAGGCAGGTTTGCCGTATCAAAAGGTGAAGGATACCCCTGCACATACTCTGTTGTTAGGTGGAATGAATTCAGATAGAAAAAGTCTACATCCGGATAAAGATCAATCAACCTATAAAGCGCCTCGATAGCATCCGGCATCAACAAATCATCATCACCTAAAAGCCACACAAAATCACCATCAGCAATAGAAGCAACTTTAAGGATGTTTCTTGCAATGCCAAGGTTGCTAAAATTTTTATGGTATTTGATATCTATTGATAACTGAGCATTCCTTACAACAGCTTCTGTTTCGTCAGTTGAATGATTATCAGAGACGCACACTTGAAACTGTAAATCTGAATTTAAACTACAGGTAATAATCGAGTTCAAGCAACTAACAAGGTGATTTGCACGATTATATGTTGGAATACAAATTGAGAGCTTCATTGTGTGGTTATTTTTTTGTAGTTTATTGGCTGAATTTTGACTGATCATTGTATTATATAGCGCGCGCCAAGTCTCAATAAGTAATTAAAGGCTTTGGTTAAAGTAGAGTGGAGAGCTCTCGCCAAAATATCTCAGCAGAGAAAAATTCTTCAGACTCACGCGAAGTTAGGTAGGTGTATTTATAAGATTCATAATTCTCAATACAGGGTGACCCAACTATAATTTGACTTCCGTTGGTTATTTGATTCACGTTATAAATATCCTCACCAAGAAACAACGCAATACGCTCAATTTGAGAAAATATAGTGAGTTTACAGAATTCCTTAATTTCATCGGTATAGATAAAAAGTATTGGTTTTAAATTAAGAATAGCGAAACTAAGCGCTGTACTAGAATGCATGATTACAAATTCAGCATTTTTGACCAAATCTGCAGTAGCCATTCGATAAACTTCACGCTGCTCAAATTTTTCGTTACTGGAGGTTGGGTGTGCGGCTATGACAACTTTAATACCATATGCCTCCTCCGTTAAACTAAAAAATCGATTTAGCGATTGCTTGTAAAGATTCTCATTTAACGCGCTTTGCCCATAATTCGAGATTCTAGCATCAGGATGATGGCAGAAGTTTTGGTCCAGAAAAACTGCATACCTTCCCTTAACAATCTTATTGTTCAAAAGTTTAACTTTTTTATAGCAATCAAAATCCCGCCAATTCAATGAGACTACTTTTTTTGCATATACACTGTCTAAGGGGGTCACCTCACCTGCAGTAAAAACAATTTCAAATCGGCTAATTGCTTTAATAGCTCTATATGCAGGAACTACAAGTAAGCCAATCGCCAAGCTCATAGAATTTATTGGTTCTACAAGAAATCGTCGAATAGCGCGCCGCCAAAATGGTGTGCTGGACACAGACGTTGGCATGCGACCCCAGCCAAAAGAAATCATTTTGCAGTTATATTTACTCAATAACCTGAAAAACTTACTGCTCCTAGCAGAGCATGCTATGTCTGTCACAAATATAGCATTTTGATATTGAGGTTGCTGTAATAATTTATCAAATTCTTCGAGAGTTGAAATATATCGCAAATAACCAGGGTCTATCTCACTTTTTTCGATATCCTGATCAGCCATCAGCGCTACAATATCCCAATATTCCACAAGAGCGCCATGCTCAATACAGTAGTCAATAAAAAAAAATTCTGCAGTATGCTGCGTCCATTTGACCCATGAAAGATATATTATTTTTCTGGCCATATGGGCTAGATCACCACTTTTTCGGCAATAAAAAAATCCCACTCTGTATCAATATCTATAGCCTCTTTGGGTGAATCGCTGAATAATGGAATTGTATTTTTCCCAACAAAAGAGCGACATGCTCGAAGCTCTGCAGGGGATATTAAATAAAAATTTCCATTCACCGCATATGCTGGAGGTAAATCCTGAGAACGAGATTCCAGACCATGCTCTTGAATGAACGGAATCAAGTAATCGCCCTTCATTTTTAAAGCCCACATAGGGTGTTCATGGGTGGCTGATACGCCCAGCACCGACTTATAATTGTGTTTTCTAAACAATTCTATACCACGCTGTACGGTTTCTTTGGTTCTAAACGGCGAAGATGGCTGCAATAATAATAATCCATCAATTTCTCCTTTTTCAGCCTCGTACCACTCTAGCGCATGCAGGGCTACATCAACCGAGCTTGCCTTGTCAGTCGCGAGTTTAACTGGTCGCAGCCATGGTACAACGATACCAGCATCTTTACAGATTTCTGAAATAGCTGGACTGTCAGTTGAGACTAAAATATCGCAAATTTCTGGGATATCTCTAGCCACATCAATCGACCAAACTATTAGAGGCTTTCCCCCCAATAAACGGATATTTTTTCCAGGTAGTCTTTTGGAGCCGCCACGTGCTGCAATTAAAGCTAAAATTTTCATTGCCCTAAAAAAGTGATCCTTGGTCGTTGGTTAGAAATGGTACATTTCTTACAAAATCTAACCTCGCGAGGAAGGTTGTATTTCTTAATTAAATCTCTGTGCATTGTAGTCAGCCAATTTTAATTATTGTTTCTCTATTGCAGTCAATGCCAGCTTCAGGTCATCCGGTCTCCCCACATCGATCCATGACTCATGCATCGGGTAAGCCGCTGTCAGTTCACCTTTTCTCCGTAAGCGTTCAAATAATGAAGGCATATCGCAATGCTCATTAGCAACCAAAACATTTAATGTTGTTGGGTTAAGCACATAAATTCCAGCATTAATATGGCTACGGATGATAGGCTTCTCTTCAATACCAATAATTTCGATACCTTGAGTCTGTATAACGCCAAAAGGATTTTGCCATTCGTGCACGCGCATTGCCATTGTGGCAGCAGCAGAATATTCTATATGAAAGCCTAACAACTCTCCATAATTCATATCTGTGATCACATCGCCATTCGTTACCAAAAAAGGGGCATCTGGGATCATTTTCAACAATCCTAGTGCACCCGCAGTACCTAGTGGAGTCTCTTCACGCAAATACTCAATATGAACACCCAAGCTATCGCCATTGCCAAAATATTCTTCAATCATATGCCCCAGATGATGAATGGCCAACACAAAATGGGTAAACCCATCGAGCCTGGCTCGTCTAATAATATGCTCAAGAATAGGTCTGTCACCGACAGTTACCAAGGGCTTGGGGCAGGTCTTGGTATGTGGATGCAATCTCGTTCCTAGGCCTCCTGCCATAATTACCATGAGATTTGAACGTGAAAGCGGTTTATTAATTTCATCCCATAAATGCAGGCCAACAATGTGCTGATGCTCATCAACTATAGGAATTTGCTGAATTTTATTGGATAGCATCAGCTGCATTACCATTTCGCGATTCATATCAGGTGGCACCACCAGCGCATTGCGATGAATAATGCTAGTAATTGGACTGCTGAGATCCAATCCTTTCAGCAAACCTCTTCTTATGTCCCCATCAGAAACCGTTCCCTGCAAAACACCTGCTTCGTTGACCACTAAAATAATTTTGATGGCAACTCTGTCTAAATTACTAACTGCATGCCTAATGTTACTACTAGCCAGTAATATTGCTTGACGCCAAATCTCTTCTGATGAACTCATATCTAGAATCTTTCTCGTAGCAATTCAAAAGCTTCAGCTATAATAAGGGTTCTATTTGTCATATTTTTCGTTGCCGACAAAGTGAGTGTAATCGTCTAAACTATTTCGCAACGAAACACCCATTCCCACTAAGCATTCTTTTCCAAGAGAAACCCCCTCTTTGACAACACTGCCGCTACCAATAAAACACCCCGTGCCTATCTTCGCCCTTCCGTTAAGAACAACGCCCGTAGAGATATGACAATTATCTTCAACCACGACATCGTGTTCAATCAAGGCGCGCGAATTGATAATACAATTGCTACCTATTCTAGCCCCAGCATTAATAATAGCGCCATTCATAACTATAGTGCCCTGACTAATGTTAGCATGACGAGACACGTACGCGGTAGGTGCAATAATAAGAGGAAGTTGGAATCCAAGTTCGATTGCTTGCTGATAAAGGCGTATACGAATGTCGGGAGAATGTATCTGCCCGGCCGAAATACAAGCATATCGATAGATTTTAGTTAAATCGTGTAAGCTGCTGTCTGTGGCAATCACAAGATATTCTAAGCGCTTGGTGCCCAATTCATGAGGCATGCCAACTAACCCAGCAATGTTATATTTTCCTTGTTGCTCAATAACGTCAATGCATGCATGGGCATGGTCACCTGCACCGATTAAAACTATATTCGGCTTATCCATCAGACTGCTCCGTAGACATAAGTGCCAAACATGGACTACTAGGAATATTAATCAGACGTCGTGCAAGCGATTCGGCACACTCTAAATCCATATATGCGCAGCCACTAAATGGCTTCAGCTTATGCATCAGGACCCAGGCAGGCCGCGTCATAAACCCAGCGTCATTAGTAGCTTGCAATATAATATCTCGCTGGCTCGCTTGCTCTTTTCCTAACAATAAAGTCTGTAACCAGTAGTTACTTTTACATTGATTTGGCTCCATGATCAGCTTTAAGCCTGAAATAGCTGAAAAAGCTGCCTGATAGTGCTGAAATAACTTCCTTTTTGCGATAAGCATAGCTGGTAATTGCTCTAACTGGGCACAACCTAGCGCTGCATTGATGCTAGGCATGCGATAGTTGTAACCAATCTCATCATGGCAATATTCCCAAGCATGAGGCAATTTAGCGGTAGATGTCAGATGCTTAGCATAACTTGCGAGTTTTGAATTATTAGTCAAAATTGCGCCACCGCCACCGGTTGTGATCGTTTTGTTGCCATTAAAACTCAGTGTACCCATTAACCCATACGTACCAGTGTGACCTCCATGGTAGTAGCTACCCAGAGATTCAGCAGCATCTTCAATTAAGACAATATTAAAATCATGCGCTATTGCTAATAGTCCATCCAGATCAACCGGATGACCAAAAGTATGCATGGGCACAAAAGCTCGAATGATCTGTCCAGTGCTACGGTTAACACACAGACCAGAACGCTGCTCGGTTTGACTGATCAGATAATCACGCAACTTTGCCGCATCTACGCCCAGTGTATACTCGTCACTATCAACAAAATGCGGCATGGCGCCACAATAAGTGACGGCATTCGCTGTAGCCACAAAAGTAAGTGAGGGAATCAACACTTCATCATCAGCTTTAACGCCAGCGAGCTTTAGTGCGATATGCAAAGCTGCCGTGCCGTTAACAACAGCAACAGCATGCTTGGCCCCAGTAAAAGCCGCAAGTTCGATTTCAAAACGATCAACAAATTTTCCAGCTGAAGAAACAAAAGTTGAATCAAGACACTCTTTAAGATACAACCATTCGTTGCCAGTAAAGCTAGGCTCATGCAGAGGTACCCGCTTGCTCCCCACGACAGCACGTAAGGCGACAACAACGTCTTCAGCTAAAGAGTTCTGGTTGCTCTCATTCATATGTTGTATATGTCAGCCTTATAACTGCCTAGGTTTTTGGATTGCGTGAACCATTCTACAGTTTTAGATAACCCGCGCCCAAACCCTTTACGTCCAGCATAACTTGGCTCCCAACCGAAAAGCTGTTTAGCTTTTTTATTGTCAGCCCATAAGCGCTCAACTTCTGATTTTTCAGGGCGCAATCTAGCCTCATCTGTAATAATCTCTATTTCAGCATTCATAGTTTCGGCAATAAGCTGCGCCGTATCACCAATAGAAATTTCAAAATTACTTCCAAAATTAACTACTTCGCCTAATCCAACATCAGAATCCATCGTAGCAATAAAAGCATCGACTGTGTCCTGCACAAAACTGAAATCTCGTGTAGGTGAAACTGCGCCAAGCTTTATCTGACGATGGCCGCTAGCAATCTGAGTAATAATAGCTGGAATCACAGCACGGGAGGATTGGCGTGGGCCATAAGTATTAAAAGGTCGCGCAATGACTACAGGTAGATCAAAAGATGTATAAAAAGAATAGGCTAGCTGATCCGCTGCGATCTTAGTGGCTGAATATGGAGACTGCCCTTGCAGGGGATGCTCTTCTGTAATGGGGGTAAAGCGAGCTGTACCATAGACCTCGCTAGTTGAAGTATGGACCACCCTCTTAATACCGAGATCACGTGCTGCTTGAAGTACATTAAGTGTACCTCTGATATTTGTATCGACGTAAGTATCAGGCGAATGATAAGAGTACGGAATAGCAATAAGTGCAGCCAGGTGTAGCACGACATCGCAACCTTTCATGGCCTCTTTTATCCCATGTGGATCACGAATGTCTCCTGAAAAAACTTCAAACTTTCCTTTTACATCTGATTCACAGTGATCAAGCCAGCCCCATGAATTGAAAGAATTATAAAGCGTGAATGCTCGAACCTCATGACCTTGACGCACCAACGATTCAATCAAGTGAGAACCGATAAAGCCGTCAGCCCCTGTAACTAGTATTTTAGTATTTTTCATATTTTCTTAATTATGCTGTAATCGTTATGAGTAGGCTATAAAAATAACTGGGCTATCAAAATTTATTCAATTGTGCTTGGCAAATAAGGATTTAACTGCATTAAAATATTAGATTTATAGGAATCAAAATTTTCAAACTTATAGGCAGCCAGCCCTGAAAGCTCCAACATTCGGTTTTTATGCGCACTTCTTTGTTTGCCTGATAAATCATGAATCCAATCCATGATTGAATCAAATGCAGTTTCTTGCTTTAAAAGAACTCCGTCAACTTCTGTCTGCCAAAAAAATACATCTTTAGCATCATCAGAAAAATCAATACTAAGAAATTGTCCTCCAGCTATGCATAGATCAAGCGCTGAGCTTGACCGATTTGTTATAAATAAGTCAGTAACTTCCAAGAAATCAAATAACTCATATTCAGAATGCGTCAGTAAGACATCTTTATCCTGAAAAACTGCATCTGTATAAAAATTAACGTACTTTATTGGAGGGTTAGTAGGTTTTTGGCGAACAATAACCTTCACGCCCATTTCCCGTGAAAGCCTGCATGCAAGAGCCATAAGTCTCACTTCATCAGAATGATTTGCATCTTGAACTCCATTGCAAAGGACAGTTACAACAGTCATCGCTGATTTAAAATCTAGCAAATTTTTGACTCTTGTTTGACGGTCATCAATTTTAGCTTTTGTATTTTTTTTATGAGGGTGATATGACCCTGTTCGTAAAAAAATTTGTGTTCTGGCATTTTGCATTAAATAGACACGCTCCAGTAGCTTCCCTGGCGAACATAAAATATCGTAGTTATATTGGTACTCAGGAACATAAAAATGGCCTATTGAGTAAGCATTATAAGGCACAAAAATAGACCGATTGCCATTAATCCTTAGCAGTTCGTTTCTTGCTGCCTTAAATGTATTCATATGCTCAAATGTTAGGTAAGCACTATTTCGAGCATTAGCAGTGAGGGCGACCCCGTTAGCTATGACTCTAAATAAACTAGGCATAAGCCCCCCATATCTTGAAAATTTCAAAATACTCCTACTCATCATAACCCTAAAAATATTTTTTATTTTTTTCAGATTACGATAATCTTCTGAGCTTATTCCGTGAATAATTAACCCTAATTTCTTAATTTCTTCCTGTTGAAAATTCTTGAGATAAACTGGATTAATAACAAACTTTAGATTGTTATTTTCACCGAACAAATCGTAAAACATATTATAGGTATTGTGGTTATCTACTTCGCATATTATTGAATTATCCAAACAAACATTATTCTTGACTCTCTTTCTTCTGAAAAAGAGAATCAAGAATAATGGCTGCACCAGCATACTTAGAATAAATTCGAGCTTATAAAATATGATTGATTTAACAACCTTTATGTTTTTCCCATGAACCAAGGCTTCATCAAAAAATAATGGGTCAACAGTGATGCTTGCTGAGCACTCATCATGTTCAGCAACAAACTGCATCGCCATTCCGTAAAATTCATATTTTTTAAACAACAAATCTAAGAAATATTTTTGAGCAATTAATTCAAGATTTATTTGAGTCTGAGCAACAAAGCTAAAACCAAATGAATCTAGTTTTATTTTCCCTAACTCATACAGTGCATGCTCATAAGCTATTTTTCGTATCCCTGTACTTTTTGCTAGGTCGCCATACGCGATTCCTCTAACATTACCTGGCAGACTAAGCTTAAACAACTTGAGAGCCAAGCGCACCAAAAGTGAAAGCGAGCTATAGAATATGGTTCTTTTACTTAAATAATTTCTTGCAAGTACTGCAAGCCCAATATTTTCATAAAAATATACCTTACTTTTTACAGATAACATTATGGAAATCCTTTGTTAACCGATTCAATTCATTA
>Ga0209502_10000810_pt1 | contig 31109 bp, 28 predicted proteins | sample ArcticOcean_MG_C_10_FD_187442 | JGI IMG/M metagenome (GOLD analysis project Ga0209502, IMG submission 187442) | Marine microbial communities from western Arctic Ocean - ArcticOcean_MG_CB11_90 (SPAdes) (version 2) | ecosystem: Environmental > Aquatic > Marine > Oceanic | place: Arctic Ocean... | reverse complement strand
ATTTGGCCACTGTAGTAGTAGGCAGTTACCGCAATCATTGTACCGGTCAATAATTCAACCAGTGGGTATTGCATGGATATGGAGCTCGAGCAGTTTGCGCACCGTCCCCTTAATAGCAGATAACTCAACAGCGGAATATTTTGCCATGGTTTTATGGCATGCCCACACTCAGAGCATTTTGAGGGTGGCCACAGAATGGTTTCAACGGGGGTATCTTGAACAGATTGATGAAGGCTCAAAAACTCTTCAGATTGTTCTTTCCACTGTGCATAAAGTTGCTGCGGTAGTCTCAGAATGACCACATTCAAAAAGCTACCCACCACTAAGCCAAAGCAAAAAGCCAGGCCCACAAACATCTCAGTGGTGATGCTCTGAAGTAAAACATTAATCATGTTGGGCAGACCCTTTGGCTGTTAGAGATAATGCTCGCGAAATTATAGCAGTCAAAACACTATTTTCAGAAAACATTGCCCAATTGAAATATTGGTAGGTACATGGCAATCATCAGTCCACCAATAACTACCGCCAAAAAAGACATAATGGCTGGCTCAAGCAGCGCAGTCATTGTATCAACAGCATCATTCACTGAATCCTCATAACTGTCCGCCGCTTTATTAAGCATGGTCTCCAGAGCACCAGCCTCTTCTCCTACTTTGGTTAATTGTTGCAGTAATGGTGGAAAAACAGAGTTACTTTTCATCGCGACATTTAGCAGGCTGCCTTGGGAAACGGTATCTCTTACCTCAATGGCGGCGTTGGCAATATGCTGATTTCCTGCTGCGCCTGCAGATGAGTCAAGCGCGTCTAGCATTGGAATACCTGCTGAAAAAGTGGTGGCAAGGGTTCGTGAAAAACGGGCAATGCTACTTAACAACATAATTTTACCTAAAACCGGTGCTTTCAAAAGATACTTATCGATGGCATAGGAAAATCGTTTTGATTTATTAAGGGCGATCTTAAACAGGCCAATCGCCAGCACCAAAAATCCAAGCGTCCATCCCCAGTATTCTTGCATGGTTTCTGAAAGAGACACCACCAACCGGGTGAAGGCGGGTAATTCAGAGCCAAAGCTGGCGAAGGTTTGTTCAAAAGCAGGCACCACATTAATCAGTAATATTGCGGTTACAACCCCAGCAATGACTAGTACCGCAATGGGGTAAGTGAGGGCTTTTTTAATATTGGCTTTTAGCCGCTGATCTTTTTCTCGAAAGGTTGCGACCCTGTCGAGCATGATATCCAAGGTGCCCGAAATCTCGCCTGCTGAGACCAGATTGCAATATAGGTTGTCGAAGATGTTGGGGTAGTTTCGCAAAGAGTCACTAAAGGTGTGACCGGCAGCAACTTCATTGCGCAATGACATAATAAAGGCTTTGATATGTGCTTTATCCGAGCTTTCTGCAGCTACGTCTAGGCTCTGAATAAGTGGTAGGCCGGCTTTTAACATGGTAGCCAGCTGTCGGGTAAAGCTAACTATTTCATCGGAGTTAATCGTTCTACGATTTAATGACTCTAAAGTAAATTTTGGCTTTGGCGCAATTTTATCCGCGGCTACGCCAAGTTTTCGCACCATCTCCTCTGCCAGTAATTTATTTTCTGCCGTTATTTGTCCGTTGACCTGCTTTCCACTGCGATCTTGCCCCGAGTAAATAAATACTTTTCTATTGTCACTAGCTTCCATGCTTTTGTGCTCTTAAATAAATGGTTAAAACGATTAGTGATGTACAGCTTATTAATCAGTGGTTATTCGGTTTGCCTCTTCAATACTAATGGTGCCATCGACCACTTTGCGTAATGCTGAAGTACGCAATGTTCGGAAGCCCTCTTTTTTTGCTGCCTCCAAAATATTGATCGCACTGCCACCATTCAAAATTACCGCGCAAATCGCCGGGCTGATCACTAGGGTTTCATAGATGCCCACTCGGCCAGAGTAGCCCTTAATACATTTTTTACAGCCCCGCGGTTTATAGATAATTGCCGATGTTAGTGTTACACCGGCCTCGCTAAAGCCCTCCTCAGCTAATACTTCAGGCGGTATGTCGTCATAGCGTTCGCGGCAGTGCACGCACAGCTTGCGAGCTAGGCGTTGAGCAATAATAAGGGATACCGAGGTGGCTACATTGAATGACGACAGACCCATATTAAGAAGTCGGTTCAAGGTCTCCGAACTACTGTTTGTGTGTAAGGTAGACAGCACAAGGTGGCCAGTCTGCGCGGCCTTAACCGCAATTTCAGCAGTCGCAAGGTCACGAATTTCGCCCACCATAATGATATCGGGGTCTTGGCGCAAAAAGGCGCGCATGGCAGTTGGAAAGTCGAGACCTGCGCGCAAATTAATTTGTGTTTGATTAATTCCGGGTATATTGATTTCAACTGGATCTTCCGCCGTGGATATATTCCGTTCATCGGTATTGAGCAGACCCAGGCCGGTATACAGAGAGACTGTTTTTCCGCTACCGGTGGGCCCGGTGACTAAAATCATTCCCTGTGGCTTGTTTAGAGCGGTCAAAAAAGCAGTGCGTTGGTCATCTTCATAGCCCAATGATTCAATACCCATGGTGGTATTTGAGGGGTCCAAGATTCGCATAACCACTTTTTCGCCAAATTGCAGTGGTAATGTATTAACCCTCAGATCTATCGTCTTATCGAGACCTACCTTGACTCGAATGCGCCCATCCTGCGGCATCCGCCGTTCCGTAATATCTAAATTGGCCATAATCTTAACGCGAGAGACTAAACGCGCTGACCAACTGGACGGCGGTTTGAAAATTTGTCGAAGAATACCGTCAACTCTAAAACGCACGCGATAACTTTGGTCATAGGGTTCAAAATGGATGTCCGATGCATTGGCCGCAACAGCGTCCATAATCATCTTGTTTACAAAGCGCACGATGGGGGTTGAGTCACCATCGGTATCATTGTCAGTATCATCAGAAACATCAAAGCTAGTCGATTGATCAACGGATTGGTACTCTCTAGCATCAATATTAAGTGATTCAATAAGCGCATCAGCTGGGTTGCCCAGCAAGCGCTCACGCAACGCCACTATTTTGGAGTAGACCACAAGCACAGGCTCAACTGGCATGCGCACCTGGAACTGAATCTCGCGCAGACCTTTGGTGTCAAAAGGATCGGGCGTGGCAATATAAAGTCGTTTCTCTCTTATGAACAGCGGCAACAAAAGGTGTTTTTTTAGCAGTTTTCGATCAACCAAGTCATTTGGCATTGAACTGGGGTCATGGTTATCTAAATCATAGAGATCCATACCAAATTCGCTGGCCGCCAGCGTGGCAATTTTTTCATCGTCAATTAAATTCTTTTGACAGAGATAAGTCACCAGCGAGCATTTTTCCAGTTTGGCTCGGTTAATGGCATCCGTCATTTTATCGGCAGAAATTAAGCCTTCATCAATTAAGGTTTTCGGCAGGCCGCGCTGGGTTGACACTTGCAGGTTCAAATCGCTGACTTCATGTTAGGAAACTATCTTCATTTTAGTACGCAGGTCTCTTTTTGATGTGATGCGCGTCACAAATTTGACAAATAAATTGTTATTTAAGGTTTATTTTACTTATTCAACTGGCGAAACCCATTTTTATGGTCGAGGATAAGAGGGCTTAAGTAGTAGATGAACATCTGCTTGGGTTAGAGATGAAGTATTTTCCTCCTACCGGTTAACGCCGATAAAGGAAATATAAGCTTAAACATAACGTTGACCCACCAGCACCCAACTTTTTATTGATATGGAGATTGATAATGAACATTAAACAAACACAAAAAGGTTTTACCCTCATCGAGCTAATGATTGTCATCGCGATTATTGGTATTTTGGCCGCCGTTGCATTGCCGGCTTATTCGTCTTACACAAAAAGAGCACAGGCCTCAGAGGTATTATTAGCTGCAGCTACTTGCCGTAACGCGGTAACTGAAGTCTATGCTTACGGAAATGCACTTCCCGCCGCGAATGCATGGGGTTGTGGGGAAGTTTCACCTTTACCTAGCACTGGAGCAGGACCCACTCAATATGTATTAGGAGTTAATACAAGTGCCGCTGGTGTGATTACGGTCAGTGCTGATGTGGACAACCTTATCGGCGGAACCACCCCCGCTGCCGGCACTCTCGTTTTGACACCATATCCAGGCGCCGGGACTACAGCTATGGTTGCGGCTAATTTAGGAAGCAATGTATACCGGTGGGAATGTTCAGCTACCGGCACTATGATTCCCTTGGCGCCAAGTACCTGTAAGTAAAGGGACCGTGAAGGTTAGATTGTGCCACGTCTAATAAGTTTTATAGGTTCAATCGACGTTTTAAGTCAATCGCATTGATAGGTCCACTGCCTGAACATGCTTAGTGAGACTGCCCGATGAAATGTAGTTCACCGCAGAGCTTATATAGTGCTGCACGGTTTCATGGGTAATATTACCGGACACCTCAATTTTGGTTTCGCCAACGTTGAGGTGTTTTAGGTTTTCAATATCACTGGGTGAGAAGTTATCTAGCATCACCACATCGGCTTGGGCCTCTAAGGCCTCGTTCAGCTCATCTAGATTCTCCACTTCCACTTCCACGACTTTTTCCGGCGCTATTTCGCGCGCTTTGGCCACCGCCAGAGCAATACCGCCACAGGCGGCAATGTGGTTTTCTTTGATCAAAAAGGCATCATACAAACCAATGCGATGGTTGTTACAACCACCCACAGCTACCGCGTACTTTTGTGCGAGGCGCAGCCCGGGTATGGTCTTGCGGGTATCCAGTATTCTCACGTCACTGCCTGTGGTTAACTCTGCGTACTGCCGTGCGAGGGTTGCCGTCCCAGACAGCATCTGTAAAAAGTTTAAGGCTGTGCGCTCACCGGTGAGTAAGACTCGGGCATTGCCACTGAGGGTAAACAATACTTGGTCTGGCACTACTGGGTCGCCGTCTTGCACCAACCAGTTAATAGTGGTTTTGGGGTCCAGTTGCCTAAACACTTCGTCGACCCAAGCACAGCCACAAATAACCGCGTGCTCGCGGCACAGCACTTCACCTTTTGCCTGCTGTTGCTCAGGAATCAGCATGGCAGTAATGTCGCCACTGCCTATGTCTTCTTGCAGTGCACGGGTTACACAGCTGGGTAGGTCGGCTAAGGTAGCCTCAAGTAGGTTGCTCAAGATTGTCTAACTCCGCTGTTGGTCATGCGCTCATCGCTAAATAAGTAGATTTCTGCAGGGTGGTAATTGTAGCACTAATTGGCGGTTTGGCTTTACCCCACTGATCTGTTTCAATAACTGGGGTTCACCATAAACACGCAAGAGAGGTACCATGCACATTGATCAGGGCTGGATATCAACAGCAACAGTAGTGGCCTCACCCAATGCTGACCTGCGCCCAGATGAATCTGACATTAACCTGTTGGTGATACACAACATTAGCCTACCCCCGGGGCAATTTGGCGGTGGCCATGTGGCTGAGTTGTTCACCAATACGCTAGACCCCACTAGTCAACCGTACTTTGCTGAGATTGCCGACCTTAAAGTGTCGGCGCATCTGTTGATCGATCGACAAGGCGCAGTGACGCAGTTTGTGCCTTTTCATCAGCGCGCATGGCACGCGGGGGTGTCACAGTTTGACGGCCGCTCAGCCTGCAACGATTACAGCATTGGCATTGAGCTGGAAGGCACCGACACCGAACCCTACACCGATCAGCAATATGCGTGTTTAGGGCAGGTAACCCAGTGTTTGATGGCAGAGTACCCTGCATTAACCGCTAAACGTATTAGGGGACACAGTGACATAGCCCCCGGCCGCAAGACCGACCCCGGCACTGCCTTTGATTGGCTGCGCTTTACCGGTCTTTTATTAAACTAAGACAGCCGCCATGGTTAGGCGTATCCAGGCGTAGGGTTTATTTTGCTGTTAGGCCCTATCCCCTGTAACCTTAATTCCATTGGTAAGCGAGATTGAGAGCGGAGTAGTTGTACATGGTAGAAGCATTAACGTTTCTTGCTGTCGTGGGAGCCATCGCTTGCGTCGGCTTTCTAGTGCCTGCATTTCAACCCTATCGCCGGCCCATGCCCTTTGTGGCGTTTTTATTGGGTATTTCTAGCGGCTTTCCGTTGACACTGCTATTAGCCACAATGACTTTTTGGTTATCAAAAGAGGGTGTCGACAAAACCGCCATTGGCTTTGCCATTGGTTTGACCACACCTTACACACTCAAGTTTCTCTGGGCACCCTTGGTGGACAAGTTGTCGATTCCTGTTTTAACGCCGTTGTTTGGTCAGCGTCGAAGCTGGTTGTTCCTTATTCAGGGGCTGTTATTTGCTTCGCTGTGGCAACTGGGCGGAAGTGACCCTGCTAATCAGCTTAGTGTATTTGCTCTTTGGGCCATTATTGTGGCCTTTTTGTCGGCTACCCAAGACATTGTGATCGATGCTTACCGTATTGAAATTTTAAGTGATGAAGAATTGCCCCACGGTACCGCGATGAATCAGTTTGGTTACCGAACCGGCAACCTAATTGCTGGGGTTGGCACCATCTGGTTAGCGTCCAGTGAAGGGATGGCCTATGGGTGGGCGCTGGCTTATGGTTTGACCGGTTTGTGTGTGGTGCCGGCAGTATTAGGCGCCCTTTATGCAGGGCCAGGTAATTTTGTTGAACGTCATGGGCGCGTTGCCGGTCAGCGTGTCAGTACATGGCTGAGGCAAACGGTGGTTAATCCATTTCGCGAGTTCTTAAATCGGGACGGCGCGCTGTTAATTTTGTTATTTGTTGTGGTCTACAAAGTGGGTGATGCCATGGGGCAAGGGATGCTCAACCCCATGATCGTCGAGCTTGGCTTTAGTGACACTGAATTTATTACGGTCAATAAGTTGGTAGGCTTTTGGGCACTCATTGCAGGTGCCGCTGTGGGTGCGCCATTTATTGCATGGCTGGGGATGGGCCGAGCGCTATTCTTTTCTGGCCTGTTGATGATGCTGAGTAATTTATTATTCATGGTTCTGGCGGTGGCTGGCCATGACCCTATGGTGCTGGGACTTGCCGTGGGCACGGAGAACTTCACCAGCGGTATCGGATTGACGGTATTTGTCACCTATCTTTCGGGTCTGTCCAATTTGGCATATACGGCTACTCAGTTTGCATTACTAACCTCGTTTGCCGCGGTGGGAAGGACTTGGTTGGCCGCACCTGCGGGCATTTTGGCCAATGAATTGGGCTGGGTTGGATTTTGGGGTTTCACCGTTTTGGCGGCGATCCCAGGGATGGTATTGCTGTGGATAATATGGCGAAGAGGATTTATCGTGGGATCAGTGCGGCAATCAGAGCCTGACCACCGTGATGTCGAGGCTAAAAACTAATAAAGGTTAAGGTTGCCATTGTCGGGCGCTAAGATTGACCCTATTCTTATTCACCCTAACACCCTCCTCCAGCAGTCTTTTTTTTTGCTCTATAAAAGAGTCGCTATTTTCCGGCAGGCTTATTTTACCTGATGCCGCAATCACTCTATGCCAAGGTAACTGGCTACCACTGGGCAATTGACTTAAGGTTCTGCCGACCATTCTTGCACAGCCGGGCAATCCAGCTAATTCCGCCACCTGCCCATAGGTCGCTACGCAGCCCTTTGGGATCTGTTGGATAATGCTATAAAGACGCTGTTTAGAGGTAAGATCATCCATTGCTTTAGATTACGCTATTCAGTCAGATGTTGAAATAGTGCAAACTACCCCAATACTACCAACATTGCGTGTTAAAGGAGTGCGTTGTGAGATACCTAGTACTGTTGTTTGTCTTGATGCCTGTTGCAGAGATGTGGCTTTTAATAACCGTGGGCAGTCAAATTGGTGCTCTGCCGACCATTGGTCTGGTGCTGCTTACTGCCGTGGTGGGTGCAGGGCTTTTAAGGGAGCAGGGCTTTGCGACGCTGTGGAAGGGTCGTCAAAAGTTACAGGCGGGTGAATTACCCACTACTGAAATTGCCGAAGGTATTATTCTGGCCGTGTCTGGTGCGCTGTTACTTACCCCTGGGTTTGTTACTGACACTATTGGATTTGCGGGTTTGATTCCGCCCATAAGAGTGTTGGTAGCGACACGTATTATGAAAAACATGCTAGTTATGGGCTCGCAAAGCGCTGGTTTTCAAACCGGCAGGGGGCCCTCACACTCACCGCCAAACGGCGATGGAAATGGAGAGACGATTGAGGGTGAGGCTTGGGAGCGCAAAGACTTAGAGTAAAAGTCTAGCTGCATGAAAAAAATTAGTCTTTGGCCCTTGAAAAATAAACCCTACGTCACCATATAAGTAATCAATTGCGGAGCTATGAGCATCGCAAGCTAACTCGACAACTGTAGATAGATTAATTGGAGAAGAAAACTATGAAGATTCGCCCATTACACGACCGAGTTATCGTTCGTCGCGAGGAAGAAGAACAAACAACCGCAGGCGGTATTTTATTGCCAGGTTCTGCACAAGAGAAGCCTAACCAAGGTGAAGTTGTTGCTGTTGGCAGTGGCCGTGTTTTAGATAACGGCGATTTGCGTGCTGTCGATGTCAAAATTGGTGACACTGTTGTGTTTGGCCAGTATGCGGGCAACGACAAAATTGATGTTGACGGTGAAGAACTGATCATCCTCAGCGAAAGTGATATTAAAGCTGTTCTTGAAGCTTAAATTTTAATTGAATTTTTTGAAACAGAATTTGGAAGGAAAAGATCATGGCAGCTAAAGAAGTAAAGTTTGGCAACAACGCCCGTCAAGGAATGCTTGATGGCGTTAATATTTTATCCAACGCGGTAAAAGTAACCTTGGGGCCAAAGGGCCGTAATGTGGTTCTGGATAAGTCTTTTGGTGCACCTACGGTGACTAAAGATGGTGTTTCGGTGGCCAAGGAAATCGAACTAAAAGATAAGTTCGAGAATATGGGCGCACAGATGGTTAAAGAAGTTGCCTCTAAAGCATCTGATGATGCAGGCGATGGAACCACCACAGCTACAGTGTTGGCTCAAACAATTATTCAAGAAGGATTGAAGTCGGTTGCTGCGGGTATGAACCCAATGGACCTTAAGCGTGGTATTGATAAAGCCGTGATTGCAGCGACCGCTGAAATTGCCGCTATTGCCAAGCCTTGTGCCGACAATAAAGAAATTGCTCAGGTCGGAACTATCTCTGCCAACAGCGATAGCCACATTGGCGACATTATTGCTGAAGCAATGGGCAAAGTCGGCAAAGAAGGCGTGATTACTGTTGAAGAGGGCAGTGGCCTAGAGAACGAACTCGATATCGTTGAAGGTATGCAGTTCGATCGTGGGTATTTGTCGCCATACTTCATCAACAATCAAGAGAGCATGAGCACTGAGCAGGAGAGTCCTTTGATTCTTTTGGCTGACAAGAAAATCTCTAATATTCGTGAACTGCTACCCTTGCTTGAAGCGGTTGCTAAGGCGGGTAAGCCATTATTAATTATTGCTGAAGACGTTGAAGGCGAAGCGCTGGCAACATTGGTCGTTAATAATCTGCGCGGCATCGTTAAAGTTTCTGCCTGTAAAGCGCCAGGATTTGGCGATCGTCGCAAAGCAATGCTTGAAGACATTGCTGTTTTGACTGGCGGTACAGTGATCTCAGAGGAAGTGGGTCTTGATCTTGAAGGCGCTACTCTTGAGCATTTAGGAACGGCTAAGCGCATTAGTATGACCAAAGAAAACACCACTATTGTTGATGGTGCCGGAGAGCATGCTTCAATTGAAGGTCGTGTTAAGCAAATCCGTGCTCAAATCGAAGAGACTAGCTCTGACTACGATCGTGAAAAGCTTCAAGAGCGTGTTGCTAAGTTAGCCGGCGGTGTTGCGGTAATTAAGGTTGGCGCTACCACTGAAATTGAAATGAAAGAAAAGAAAGCTCGCGTTGAAGACGCTCTGCATGCAACCCGTGCAGCGGTAGAAGAAGGCGTAGTGGCAGGCGGCGGTGTCGCTCTGATTCGTGTACTTCAGAAAATTGCTAATCTTGAAGGTGACAATAGCGACCAGACAGTTGGTGTAGGTATTGCTCTTCGTGCAATGGAAGCGCCTTTGCGCCAGATCGTAGAGAATGCCGGCGAAGAGGGATCAGTGGTTGTTGATAAAGTTAAGCAAGGTACTGGTAACTTTGGCTACAACGCAGGAACCGGCGAATACGGCGATATGATCGACATGGGTATTCTGGATCCAGCCAAGGTGACACGCACGGCTCTACAGGCTGCGGCATCTATTGCTGGTTTGATGATCACCACCGAAGCTATGGTTGCTGATTCTGCTGAAGATGCTGGCGCTGGTGGTATGCCAGATTATGGGCGGTATGGGCGGTATGGGCGGTATGGGTGGTATGGGCGGCATGATGTAAGCCTGCCCCAAATTGAAAAACCCCGCACTGAGTTGTGGGGTTTTTTTTGCCTGAAAAATAGTCGGCGTGGCATCTGGGAATAGAATTATCTGATAGCTATTTTTATTAGATTTAATAGCGCAATTAATGCAATAAACCTTTTAATGACGCTATAATATGCCTACGACCTGTAAGGGTATTAATTTTTTGAGGATGCACCTATGACTATGGAATTTATTAATTTACTCACTCGCTGGGGCCATGTTTTATTTGGCATCACTTGGATTGGAATGCTTTACTACTTTAACTTTGTACAGGGCGGCTACTTCAAGCAGGCTTCAGCAGAAGGGTTAGCCGACGCTAAAGCGAAGCTAGCACCCAGTGCGCTCTGGTGGTTCCGTTGGGGTGCTATGTGGACCTTTGTTACGGGTATTATTTTGTTAGGTATGGTGCATGGTTATGGCCAGCTAAATAACTACATTGTAGTTGGTGCTACCATGGGTACATTGATGGCGGCTAACGTTTGGATGGTTATATGGCCAGCACAAAAAATAGCGTTAGGTATTGTTGAAGGCGGCGATAAGGCCGCTGCAGGCGCCAAGGCGTTGCTTGCGTCACGTACCAACACGTTATTTTCTGCACCAATGTTATTTGGTATGTTTGCCGGCCCACACTACCCAGGGTACGGTTACGGCACTGCTGTTGGCGGAACCGGACTGATCGTGGCTTTAGTTATTATCCTCGCATTAGAAGTTAATGGTCTTAAGGGTAAGCAGGGTCCTATGACGACTGTAAAAGGCGTGATTGGCTCAAGCTTGGCACTGACTGCTGTGATGATTGGCGCTCTTAACTTTCTATAAAGCCTCAAATGACAGTTAAAACCGGTGTTTGTTGACAGGCACCGGTTTTTTTATGCCTGATGTTTTTATATCATGGCCAATAACAGCGTATAATTGCCTGTAGAGTGGTTTTATTAAATCTAAAGCGGATAACAAGGAACTAACAGTTACCATGGACAAAAAACCAAGATCGCCGATTGTCGCTGAACGAGACGATATGATTGGGCGCACGACTTCCGATAAACGCGCTGATCAGGCAAACTCAAAAACAAGCGCAACATCAAGCACTGGGCTGTCTGGGCCCATGAGGTCGCTGGTGTTACTGACGTTTTTTGGTTTGATCGGAGCGGGTCTTTTTGGTTGGTCTGAGTATCAACAGCTTTCAAGTAAGCATGAAAATTTGCAAAGTCGCTTCGAATTACTTGAATCACGTTTGAGTAGCACCGATGAGTCAGTTACGCAGTCAGGTGCCGCCATGCAGGTCAATATTAGCAAACATAGTGATGAGTTAAAGAAGCACTGGAGCGAAATTAGAAAGCTTTGGGGTGTCACCAATGATATTAACAAAACCAAGATTTCAGATAATAAAAAGGATATCGCATTTTTGGCTAAGCAACGGCTTGCTATTGAGCAGTCGATTAAAAATTTGGGCAAAAAAGTCGAAAAAGACAGTGATACAGTGAGTGATGTTGGGCTCAACTATCTGACGTTGACTGAGGAGTTAAACACCGCTAATCAGGCGCTACGTAATTATGTTGATCAACTTAATCAGTTAAAAGCTGCTACAGCTAAAACTAACCAAGCCCAGTCAGATAATACCGATGCGATTGCGGCCATGGACAGTTTTCGACGAAAAACTACCCAGAAAATCTATGACTTAGAGCAACGAGCGGCTGTGCCTTCGCCAATTGTCTTGCCTGAGACGCCAATATCTGAGCCTTAAAAACCTCAGCGCAGAGGACAGTGTTTGATCACCAACAGAGGTTAGTTGTGACATTATGGCGAATACTTTTTACTGGCATGATTATGAAACCTTCGGAATTGATCCGTCCAAAGATCGCCCCTCGCAGTTTGCTGGGCTTCGCACTGATGAAGATCTCAACCCAATTGGCGAACCACTGGTTATTTATTGCCAGCCGCAAAAAGATATTTTGCCATCCCCACAAGCCTGCTTAGTCACCGGCATTACGCCTCAGCTGGCTCTGCAGAACGGCCTTTCCGAACCCGAGTTCATCGCTGCTATACATCAGCAATTGTCGCTTCCTGGTACCTGTGGCGTTGGTTACAACAGTATCCGTTTTGATGATGAAGTTAGTCGCTATTGCCTCTATCGAAATTTCTATGATCCTTATCAAAGAGAGTGGAAAAACGGTAATTCTCGCTGGGATATCTTGGATATGCTGCGGCTGACTCGGGCATTGCGCCCTGAAGGCATAGAGTGGACTGACCATGAGCCTGGGCGGCCAAGCTTTAAGTTGGAACACCTCACCGCGGCCAACGGCATTGCCCATGAGGCTGCTCATGATGCCTTATCTGATGTTACTGCCACTATTGCCATGGCCAAGTTGGTGAAACAAAAGCAACCCCGGTTGTTCGATTATGTGGTTAACCACCGTAGTAAAAGAAGCGTCACCGAAATGCTTGATTTAAATCATCGCAAACCCTTTTTTCACATCTCCGGAATGCTCTCTAGCGCTAATATGTACGGGGCAATAATGATGCCACTAGCAATGCATCCGACCAATAGCAATGGCATTATCTGTGTCGATTTATCGGCTGATCCTGAGCTTCTACTGGGCCAAAATGTTGATCAAATTATGCGCGGAGTTTTCACCGCTGGCGATCAATTGTCATCTGAGGAGCAGCGTATTCCTCTCAAGGTTGTGCACATTAATAAGGCGCCGGTGGTCACCACCCATAAACTGATTGATGCCGCGGCTGCCAAGCGCTTGAACATAAACGTTGAGCAGTGCGAAGCGCATTGGCGAAAACTTAATCAGGTAGATTTGCGCGACAAATTACATGCCGTGTTTGCTGAGCGCACGTTTCCTAAAAAAACTGACGCAGAACAGCAGTTGTATGAAGGCTTCTTACCCAATAGCGATCGCAACTTGCTGGATGAGGTACGTAACACCACCAGTGAAGGGTTTAAAAAGCACCAATTTCACTTTTCAGACGAACGCTATAATCAACTCCTGTTCAGTTATCGTGCGCGTTTCTTTAATGACTCTCTGTCTGCTCAGGAGCAGGCAACTTGGCTAGAGTCTTGTCGATGGCGGCTGCACGATGAAGACGCCGGCTACTTAACCGTAAAGCGGCTGTTGGCCGAGGTTGAACAACTGTTAGCTGCGGGAGACCTCCCTACGGAGAAAGTGGCCGTCCTTGACGCCTTGAAACAGTGGACTTTGGTGGTAGATGGTGAATTTTCACTATCAAACTAGAGTGCAGAGGCGAAACAGGCTAAAATCCCCCATACTCATTTATTGCACCGAGGTTAACCCTTGAACTTTACCGGCGCGCATATTCTTTCTATCAACCAATTTCAGCGCGAAGATGTCGATCGCGTATTTGCTGTGGCTGATAACATGGAACCCTATGCCTTGCGCAAACGGGTGACCCGAGTGCTCGAAGGGGCAATTTTAGGTAACATGTTTTTTGAAGCGAGCACCCGAACACGGGTCAGCTTTGGGTCGGCGTTTAATCTACTCGGCGGTGAAGTGCGCGAGACCGCCGGCTTTGAGAACTCAGCATTGGTAAAGGGTGAGTCTCTACAGGATACTGCCAGAGTATTGTCTGGATTTAGTGACGTGATCTGCATGCGACACCCACAGCCTGGGTCTGTGGCCGACTTTGCTGCTGCTAGCCGTGTACCGGTATTAAATGGTGGCGACGGTGCTAATGAGCATCCCACTCAAGCATTGCTAGATCTCTACACCATTCGCAAAGAGATGGCTGACAAAGGGCGCGATATCGATGGATTAAGCGTTGCTATGATTGGTGATCTTCGGCATGGGCGCACCGTACACTCACTGGGCAAACTGCTGTCTTTATATAAAAATATTCGTGTGGTGCTGATATCGCCAAAAGAACTCACTCTGCCTGACTCTATTGTTGAGTCCATGCGCGCTGCTGGGGTTGATGTGAGCATTTCTCATGAACTGACCCAGAGTATTGCCGCGGTTGATATTGTCTACTCGACGCGAATTCAAGAAGAGCGTTTCTCCAGCAAGCAGGAAGCTGATCTTTATCGCGGTAAATTCCGTCTCAATCAAGCTATTTATACTCAGTACTGCCAGCCAAATACAGTGATTATGCATCCACTGCCGCGAGACTCTCGAGCCGATGCTAATGAGCTAGATAGCGATTTAGATGACAATCCAAATTTGGCTATTTTTCGGCAGACAGATAATGGTGTTCTGGTGAGAATGGCGCTGTTTGCCCTAGTATTAAATGTGGCAGATAAGGTAGATGATTTCGCCTATGAAGTACGCTGGTACAATGCCCGCCAAAACCGCATCACACCCTAAATAACAATAATTATTAGTCGACTGACATCATGAATGATTTTGACGATATTCGTCCGTTTAACGATAGTGAAGTGCCGGCAGCATTGGCCCGGCTCATTGCCGACTCCGAGATGATGAATTTGTTGCTCTCTCGACAATTTCCTATGCTCACCAAGATATTTCCTGGTGTTTTCAACCTACTTGCTCGCCCTCTTTTACGTCGCAGTTTACGTAAGTTGACTAAGGGCGTGTCGACGATAAGTGATTTCCAGCATCATATGACCACACGCCTGGTTGGTGTATTAGAGAACAGTACCGATAGCTATCAGTTTAGGGGTTTAGATTGTCTTGACCCAGAGCGTGCGTATTTGTTTATGAGCAATCATCGTGACATCGCACTGGATCCGGCTATTATTTGTTTGGGCCTGACCTCTGCCGGTCGAAATACGGTGCGCATTGCGATTGGCGATAACTTACTCAGCAAGCCTTTTGCATCAGATCTTATGCGCGTTAATCGCAGTTTTATTGTTAAGCGTTCGGTGTCTGGGCGCAGAGAAAAGCTCGAAGCGCTGAAAAACCTATCACGCTATATTCGTCACAGCCTTAGTCAGGAAGCAGTATCTATCTGGATAGCTCAAGCTGAGGGGCGGGCGAAGGACGGAAAAGACAAAACCGAAACAGCGCTATTAAAGATGCTGGCATTGTCCAGAGATTCCGAGCAATCCTTTGCTGAGTCGACCGGTGAGTTAAATGTGATCCCTGTGTCTATTTCTTATGAGTATGATCCCTGTGATAGCGATAAAGCCTGCGAGCTTTACGCTCAGCAGAATGGAATGACCTACACTAAAGATCCCTTTGAGGATCTAGACAGTATTCAAAAAGGATTTGTTGGCTATAAAGGGCGCATCCAAGTCACATTTGGTGAGCCGGTGGCTGATAAGTACGAGACTGCTGATCTATTGGCCGCTGAAATTGATCGTCAAATTCATTTGAACTATCAGTTGTTCCCAAGCAATATTATTGCCTGGCAAATGCATTCTGAGAGTGTTGATACTAGTATTCTAGATGACTTAGAAAATCAATGGCCAGATGAAGATTGGACTCTAGCTAAACACCAATTTGAAACTCGAATCAACAGTATGCCCCAAGATCATCAGCCAATTGCTATTGCCGCCTATGCCGCACCGGTTGATAGTCAGTTACATTATTCTGCACAGTCTCAGAGGCTTTAACTTTTGTTGGATTCTGAGGTCAAAGATACGATTCAGCAGGGTTATCGCCAATTCCTAAATAACCGGGGTCTGAGCCCAAGGCTTGGGCAAAAACAGATGGTCGCTGCTATTGCCAATTGTCTTAGCGATGACGATGCTGATAAGCGCTTAGCGGTTATAGAGGCTGGTACTGGTACCGGTAAGACAGTCGGTTACCTGATTGCCGCTCTACCCATTGCCAGAGCCCTCAAAAAGACCGTAGTGGTGTCTACTGGCACCATTGCCCTGCAAGAGCAATTAATCAACAAAGATATCCCTGAACTTTTGGAATCCTGCGAATGGGATTACAGTTGCGCTCTGGTTAAGGGCCGCGGGCGCTATGCCTGTAATCTGCGTATGGAACAGCATCTTGATTCTATTAAGGCTAAAGACGCCGGTGTATTTTTGTTCGAAGATGATCAGCAATTTAATCCAAATGCGCAGACAGAAAGCCTCTATCGGGAGATGTGGGATGCCCTTGAGGACGGTTCTTGGAATGGAGATCGCGACTCTTGGGATACTCATATCAAAGATATGGAATGGCGGGCGTTAACCGTTGATCGGCGTCAGTGCACCGGCAGGCGCTGTCGTTTTGTAAATCAGTGCCCATTTTTTAAGGCGCGCGCAGATATCGAAGAAAGCGAGGTCATTGTTGCTAACCATGATTTGGTTATGGCCGACCTGGCTTTAGGCGGCGGTGCCATATTACCGCCCCCTGAAGACTGTATTTATATTTGCGATGAGGGCCACCGGCTCGGCGATACAGCGATTAGGCACTTTGGGGCTGAATGTCGAATCAATAGTACTCTGGCGTGGTTAGAGCGAATTCCAAAGCAATGCAAAGGGCAGGCGCCCATTTTTGCCAAAGATACCGGGTTAATAGAACAGCTACCACGAATTGAGAGAGAAGCCGCTAAAATTAGTGAGCTACTGTCGATGGCATACCCCTTGCTAAAAGAGCATCTAGATTCCTCGGATGATTATGAAGGGCGGTTTCGTTTTGCTCATGGTGATGTAGGTGCAACTATCCGGGATATCGCTGCGCAAATAACCCTGCAAGCCAGTGGTTGGTTGGGTCGTCTTGAGGTATTGGAAGATACCCTGAGTGAGGCGCTCAGCGACAAGCAATATTCAGTGACGATACCGGATGTTGAGGTGTTTTATCAGCAAGTAGGTACCTGGCTTTCCGGTGCGGAACGGCTGGTCTCTCTCTGGGACCGCCTGCACCGAGAGTTAAAGCAGGATGCTATCCCTATGGCCTGTTGGTTGAAGCTTGATGATAGCGGCGGCGGTAACCTTGATATCTCTGTTAATGCGAGCCCCATTCAAGCGGCGGAAATTCTGCGTGATAGCCTTTGGGGTAATTGTTACGCAGCGGTAATAACCTCTGCCACGCTGAGATCTCTCGGTAATTTCAGTACCTTACAAAGAGAGACAGGTATCCCAGATTCTGCGCATTTTTTATCGGTTGCAGGAGCCTTTGATTACGCTAAATCGGCAGTAGTGCGAGTACCCGCTGATGCCATAGAGGGCAATAAAGCCGAAGAGCATACAGACTATATCGTTGAAAACTTAGCCTCCATGGTTGAAGACAAGGCTGGAACCTTAGTGTTGTTTTCTTCAAAGAAACAGATGGAACAGGTTTTCGATGAGCTTCCTAACGATTTGGCAAAGTTGATTTTAATCCAGGGCCAATATTCTAATCGAGAGATGGTTAGGCTACATAAAGAGCGTATCGATCAGGGTCGAACCAGCGTGTTACTGGGTCTTGCTAGTTTTTCCGAGGGCGTTGACTTACCCGGTGATTATTGTCGTCATGTGATCATAGCCAAGTTACCCTTTGCTGTTCCAAACGACCCCCTACAACAGGCTCTTGCTGAATGGATTGAGGCTCGTGGCGGGAATTCTTTTTTCGATATCTCCCTTCCCCTAGCGTCGTTGCGACTCATTCAGGCGGCTGGGCGGCTGTTGCGCACAGAGTCAGATACAGGCACGGTAACCATTCTAGATAAGCGCTTGATTACCAAGCGTTATGGCACACAGCTACTTAATGCGCTGCCGCCTTTTAGCCGTGAAATTGGCACGTAACATGCTCGAAGAAACATCACAGTGAACCACGCTAAATTACAGTATCTTTTGGGGGAGCTAGAGGCTGAGCTTAGACTCGCCCAACAGTGGTCAACCCAGCAGATCTCGCCCGAAGATCTAGTCAGTAGCGAGCCATTTGCTATTGATAAGCTATCTTTTAGTCAGTGGTTGCAGTTTGTCTTTGTACCCCGCCTGCAAATTGTCTGTGACAGCAGAAACCCGCTGCCAGTATCGTGCAGTGTGGCGCCAATGGCCGAGGAATTTTATCGGTTAAACCGGATCGATGCTGACGCGGTCATAGACCAGCTAGCCAGCATCGACCAGCTGATTACGAGCGCTTAGGCTTCTTGGTGTAGGTCTTTTTCTTTTTCAGAGGGGCACTGCCGTCAGCAACGGTTTTAACCTTTGCTGCACGCTTTTCTTTAGCCGCTTTACTAAAACCGCCATCATCCGCGTTACTTTTACCTTTAAATACCGGTCTGGGTGGCTTTGGCGGCTCAGCGGTACGCTTATTCTTCACGTTCCTAGATAGGGTTTTTTTATCGCCGTCATCTAGTTCACGTTTTCTCGGTGCTCTAGGCTCTGGTTTAGACTTGGTTGAGTAGGTCTCACCCTCTGGCCCGGAATTGTCTCCATTGAGTACACTAATTTGCATTGGTTTGGCACAAACACGTACTTTTTTCAGATGGTTTAATAGCTCAGCTGGCATACCTTTGGGTAAGTCTACCGTGCTGTATTCATCATGCAGCTTGATCTCACCAATAAATCGACTTTCAATATCGGCTTCATTAGCGATAGCGCCGACAATATTACTTGGCGTAATCTTGTCATTATTACCAACCTCCAAACGATAAGTCACCATTGGTACGCCATCACGATTTGCATCGGCGTCCTTGGCTCTCGCTTCGCGTTGGGGTCTGTCCGAACGCTCATTTCTAGAATCGCCGCGGGTATCTCTACTCTCTGTACGCTGGCCGCGATGTTCTTTGCGCTCACCGCGATCTTTCGTTCTCTCACCACGATCCTTAGTTCTATCACCGCGGTCTCTGTTGCGTTCTCGCCCTGAGTCACCATCGCGATCTCTACTGCTAGGCGCCGCTATGGTCTCGAGTTTTGGAAAAAGAGGCCTTTCTTTTTGATTTTCAAAAGCTAAAGCCGCTGCAATATCACCCATATCTAACTCGTTCTCATCGGCTAGCTGCTGGATTAGCGAGCGGAACTTGTCGAGTTTAGGTAGCGCCATAGTCTTCATGAGTTGTTCAGTAAACTGCTGTATCCGTTGTCCACTGACTTCCTCATTGCTAGGCATCGCCATTGGCTTGATGACTTGACGCGTAGATTTCTCGATAGAGCGCAACATACGGTTTTCTTTAGGCGTAATAAACAATATCGCCTTACCGTCACGCCCAGCCCGACCAGTGCGGCCAATGCGGTGAACGTAGGATTCATTGTCATAAGGGATGTCGAAGTTAATCACGTGGCTAATGCGCTCAACATCTAATCCACGAGCAGCAACATCTGTGGCGACCACAATATCTACTTGGCCCTTTTTAAGGCGGTTAATAGTGCGTTCTCGCAATGCTTGACTAAGATCGCCATTAAGCGCTGCCGATGAGAATCCGCGCGCTTCAAGACGCTCGGCAATATCAACGGTTGAAGATTTTGTGCGCACAAAAATAATCATGCCATCAAAGGCTTCTACTTCGAGCACTCTGGTCAGGGCATCCATTTTCTGGTGGCTCTTACAGGTCACATACTGTTGCTCAATACGCTCAACAGTTTTGGTTTTATTCTGGATATTAACTGTCTCAGCGTCACCTAAATATTTCTGACTAACGCGTCGAATAGCTGGCGGCATAGTGGCTGAAAATAGCGCTCGCTGACAGTTATCAGGTGTTTTTGAAAGGATCGTTTCGACATCGTCGATAAATCCCATACGCAACATTTCATCAGCTTCATCGAGAATTAAACCTTTGACCTCACTGAGATCAAGGCTGCGACGACGCAAATGATCTAACATTCGGCCTGGCGTCCCTACGACTACCTGCGCGCCTCGCTTGAGTCCGCGCAACTGACCGCTAATGTCAGCACCGCCATAAATCGGTAATACATGAAACCCTTTAATAAACTTGGCATAGGTTTGAAAAGCTTCTGCTACCTGGATCGCCAACTCTCGCGTCGGCGTTAGTACTAAAATTTGCGGTGTTTTCTGCTTTTCATCTAACATACTCAAAAACGGCAACGCAAAGGCTGCAGTTTTTCCGGTACCGGTTTGTGCCGTACCTAATAGATTTTTTCCCTCAAGCAGTATGGGAATACTCTGAGCCTGGACTGGAGAAGGTTGCTCATAGCCAAGTTGTTGAACGGCTTTAAGTACGGGGGCAGAAATACCCAGTTCAGCGAAGTCAGTGGATGACATTAAATTACCTGTGGCTTGGGTTTTTTATGACCCGATTTAGAGGCCGCGCAGTATACGCCTAAGCTCTTCATTTTTATAGTTTATTTACGTTCGATTTACCTCCCACAGGAAATTAAACGCTAAGTTAAGCTATTGGTCGCTCTGATAAAACCCAAGACACTGCTAAATGGTTAAAATAGGCTCCTTCACAGCCGGTCGAAAAACCTGGATTTTTTGGCTGATGAGCTGCATAAGACGACATTTTAGAATCACGTTATAGTCTGTATAACCCTACTATGCCTATCTTTCGAGCGGCTTTTACGTTTAAATACCGATCTGAAAAATTATCCAATTTCTAAATATAGGACTGCTTATGAGTGAGCTTCACCTCGTCCGTCATGCTCAGGCTTCATTCGGTTCAGCAAATTATGATCAGCTTTCTGACTTGGGTCACCAGCAATCACGATTTTTAGGCGAATATTTTAAGCAACGAAATATGACCTTTGATCGATTAATAGTGGGTGATATGCATCGTCATCATCAAACCATGGACGGAATCTGTGCTGGGCTGGACATTGATGGTAGTGACCGGCTAGTGCTACCAGGGCTCAACGAATACAACTTTGTTGAATTGACCGAGGCCTATGGTAAGACAAAAGGGGATAGCGAGTTATTTCAAAAAGTAATGCAAGATCCCGGCGACAAAAAGAATTTTTATCGTTTATTGCGTCAAATACTCACGGCGTGGACTGCTGACAGTATTCCTGATGTGCAAGAGACATGGGTTCAATTCAAATCGCGAGTAAAAGAGGCGCAGGATGAGATTAAATCGATGGCCGATGAGGGCAATAAAATATTAGCCATAGGATCAGGTGGTTCGATAAGTACATTTGTTGGCATGGTGTTGGAAATTCCCGATGAGAATGTGTTTGATCTTAATTTACAATACAAGAACACCGCGATCAGTCATTTCTTTTTTAATCAAAAGAAAATGAATCTGACTAGTTTCAATAACATTGCTCACTTTGAGAGCAATGAGATGGAAAAATTTATAACCTACGGCTAATTTTTTTAATTAATTAAGGATAGTAAAAATGACTTCAGAATTTGATGTAAGTGGCAAAGTGGCAATGGTGACCGGAGCATCCAGTGGGTTTGGCGTGCATTTTGCTAAAATATTGGCTGCAAGGGGCGCTAAAGTAGTGGTAGCGGCCCGTCGCGTTGATCGTCTTGAGTCATTGGTTTCTGAGATTAATGCTGCTGGTGGAGAAGCCGTAGCTGTTGCCATGGATGTCACCAGTGCTGACTCTATTGAGGCTGCCTTTAATCAAGGAGAAGCCGCGTTTGGGACGATTACTCTGGTTGCCAATAATGCGGGCGTTGCAGATATGCGAACAGCCCTAAAAATTGATGAGCCCAGCTGGGACCACATGATGGATACCAACTTAAAAGGTGTTTGGCTAGTTGCACAGCAGGCCGCTAAACGCATGATCGCTGCTGGTGTTGGCGGGGCTATTGTTAACACAGCATCTATCTTAGGGTTGCGTGTGAGCTTTGGGCAATCTAGTTATTCCGTCTCAAAGGCCGCAGTGATTCAGCTGACCAAAGCGCTTGCGGTCGAGTGGGCCGGTAAGGGCGTTCGTGTCAACGCACTGTGCCCAGGCTACTTTTTAACTGAGATGACTGAGGCCGCCTTTGCCTCACCTGAAAGTCAAAAGTACCTAAGCTCTTCGCCTGCGAGACGTGCTGGAGAGATGGATGAGATAACTGGACCCTTCTTACTATTGGCCAGTGACGCCGGATCTTATTTACATGGTGTTGCATTACCTGTCGATGGCGGGCAATCTATTGGTAATATGTAACTTATTTGACCAGGAACCCCACTATGAGTCTTAAAGATAATCGTCGTGAATATGACTATGGGACACTGTCTCGAGATAGTCTGCACGACAATCCTTTTACTCAGTTTTCACTGTGGATGGATCAGGCCATCCAAGCCGATATTATTGATCCCACTGCAATGAGTGTTGCCACGGTCGGCCAGGGTGGAAAGCCTTGGCAACGCATGGTACTGCTGAAGGGTTTTGATGAGCGTGGTTTTGTGTTTTATACCAATTTAGGTAGTCGAAAAGCGACTGATATTGCAGTTAACCCGCATGTCAGTCTGCAATTTCCATGGCTACAGTTAGATCGTCAGGTGATTATAGGTGGACGGGCAGAGGCGCTGTCTGAGTCTGAAGTCAGTGATTATTTTTATAGTCGACCATTATCCAGTCAGTTAGCCGCCTGGGCCTCTCAACAGAGTAGTCCAATAGCGTCACGCGCAGTTTTAGAAGCTCAGTTTGAAGCCATTAAGCAGCAATTTTCATCAGGTGAGATACCTGTGCCTGAATTTTGGAGCGGCTTTAGGGTCGTTCCTAAAGAATTTGAATTTTGGCAGGGTGGCGAGAACCGATTGCATGACCGGTTTTATTTTCAGCGTCAACAGGATGGTTGGGATATTTCCCGACTCTCCCCCTAATAGCGTATCTCGGTGACCACTAAATAACGCTCTCCTGAGGGCGTTTTTACCTTCACTTCGTCGTCCACTGACTTGCCAACAAGTGCCCTTGCCATGGGTGAATCAATGCTTATCCAATGTTGACTGGCATCAATTTCATCTGAACCCACTAATCGATAGGTGATCTGCTCAAGGTTATCTTGATCCTCGACAGTCACCCAGGCTGAAAAGAATACTATCGACGGATCTCTGGGTTTGTCTTCGATAATTTTAGCATCTTCAAGCCGTTTGGTTAGGTATCTTACTCGGCTATCAATTTCGCGAAGACGGCGTTTACCGTAGATATAATCGCCATTTTCTGAACGATCACCATTTTTAGCCGCTTCGTGGACTACCGCAGTGACCTCAGGGCGCTCGATCTTCCAAAGCTGACGAATCTCCGCACGAATTCCGGCAGCGCCCTCAGCGGTAATATACGGGGAACTTATGGGGCCTGGCGCTCGATATCGTGACATCGGATTATAGCGCTCCCTCAAGGCCAAATACTTCTTTATAGAAGTTTAACTCTGATTCCATAGCACGAATAATATTAGCCGCTTTACGAAAGCCATGGCCCTCATCTGCAAAGGTCACATGGGCTACCTTGATACCCTTTTGTTGCAGTATATCCACCATCATTTCAGCTTGATTAGGAGGTACGACTTTATCCTCAAGGCCTTGTAAAAAAATCACCGGACAGTTCAGCCCCTCGGCATGATGGATTGGCGAGCGCGCCCGATAAATGTCTTTAGTCTCGGGGTAGGGGCCAATAAGGCTGTCAAGATAGCGTGACTCAAATTTGTGCGTATCCGTGGCAAGTGTTTCTAAATCGCCTATCCCATAGAGACTGGCGCCGGCCTTGAAGGTATCAGTGAAGGTCAGTGCAGAGAGAACTGTATACCCCCCGGCGCTACCGCCACGGATAATACAGCGGTTGAGGTCAATTTTTCCCTGATCAGCAAGGTAGCGCAGCGCATATTGAGTATCTTCAACATCAGCCACACCCCAGGCATTGGCAAGGCCTTGACGATAACGGCGACCAAACCCTGTGCTGCCTCTGTAGTTGATGTCCACCACGGCAAAACCTCGATTAGTCCAATATTGGATTTTGAGATTTAAACCACTACCTGTTGCACTAGTAGGGCCACCGTGACACATGGCGATGACCAGAGGGCACTCGCTCTGTTCAGCACAATAATGAGCGTTGGTCGGCGGGTAGAAAAAAGCATGAACTTGCTCGTTCTCTGCACTTGGAAAAAGAATCGCTTGCGGCTCTGACAGCTCACTGGCATCGACACTGAGCGAGGCTGGCGCATAAATAACTTGCGAAGCTGATAACGAATCTATCGTGACTAACTCTGCCGGTATAGTGGCAGCACCGGCGACCATACAGACATTGCCTTGATAACTGCAGACACTGCTCATGCTGGTATAGTGGCAATCCAGGGCTGTTAGTTGCCGGCTTGAGATGTCGATGATACCTGTATACCAGAGTCCATTTTTGGTCCAAATACAGCCAATAGTCTGTGGGTTAATGAAACAATAGGTACTCATGCCCAATTGCCACAAGGGTGAGGCAAATTCGCTGTCCGCTTCAACAATAGTTTCTCGTTGCCCTTGAGAAAAACGACAAATATTCCACCAGTTATTATGGTCTGAGACAAAATAAAGCTGTCCGTCTGGAGACCACTGAGGCTGAAAAATAGCTTCATCTAAACTTTCACCAGCGATCATAGTCTGGTCGACCAATCCGGCATCAGTATTGTTAGCGAGACAGAGTTGAGTGTTATCCCATGGCATATGCGGATGATTCCACTGAATCCAACAGAGCTTCTTTTGATCTGGACTGAGGCGAGGGTAGGCATAAAAGTCTGCTCCCCAGGCTAGGCGTTTGATATTGGCTACTTCATTATCCAGGCTAATGCTGGCAAGATAGTTTTCTGGCTCATGCCCTTCGCCATGTTGCTCACAGACCGCGATAATACGATGATTATGTGTATCAATAATGAGATCGGCAAAACGCCAGGGTCCCGCAGGGGTAATCGCGACGGGTGTGTTTTTGGTATTGAGGTCGACTCTATAAATACGTTGGTCGGGTCCATTCACAAAATAGAGTAAATTTTCAGCCACTGTATAAGCACTACCACCGTATTCATGGACTTTACTGGCGTGGCTGTAAGGTTCTGGCAGAAGATCGCTAATTTCGCCGTCTGCATGTTTACACATAATGACACTGCGGCCGGCTTCCCAGGGGCGGCTTTCCACCCAAAATAGCGTCTCACCATGGCATTGAACACTGCTAATACCAGGCGCAGCGCGAGTGATGAGTTCAGCGCTAATGGACGACGGCCAACTGCCGTAAGGTTTAGTCAGTTTTATGGGTGACATCTCAACCTCCGGCCAATTTAACGGCATGACCACGTTTCTCTAGTTCAACCTTTAGCATCTCGCGGTGATCACCCTGAATTTCAATAACGCCATCTTTAACAGTCCCGCCAGTGGAACATTTTTGCTTCAACTGCTTGGCCAGTAGCTTAAGTTCAGCCTCAGGCAGGGCAAATCCACTCAGTGTGGTTACGCCTTTTCCCTTGCGGCCTTTAGTTTCTCGACGAATGCGTACAATGCCATCAGTGACCAAAGATGCAGTAGCGATGGAGGGCTTCACCCGCCCGCCATCGGTGGAATAAACTAGATTTGATCCTTTATCCCTCATTGATTAGCCTCTTGTACTCTCTGTAATCAGCAGAATTTTGCCAATATGTGTATTCGACTCCATCAGAGTATGCGCTTGACTAGCCTCTGATAAAGAAAAGGTGTGATCGGTAATCGGCTTAAATTGTTGTTGCTCAATGAGCGGCCAGACGTGATCTTGTACCCCTTTGGCAATACGAGCTTTATTCTCAAGTGGTTGTGATCTCAAGGTAGAGCCAGTGATGACCAGCTGTTTTAACATCACTGGCATTAGGTCAACCTCCACTTTGGAGCCACGCAAGAAAGCGATATTTACAATCCTCGCTTTGGGCGCGCAGACACTAAAGTTTTTCTGAACATAGTCGCCACCCACCATATCTAAAATGACATCCACACCAGCCACCGCAACAGTTAATGATTCGCTCACAAAGTCATGGTCATTATAATTTATGGCCTTAACGGCACCGAGGCTCTCGCAGATAGCACACTTTTCATCTGAACCAGCGGTTGCAATGACCTTGACGCCAAGTGCTGTAGCCATTTGAATGGCAGTAGTACCGATGCCACTTGCACCTCCATGTACCAACAACCATTCACCCGCTTTTAGTTCAGCGCGCTCAAACAAATTGTGCCACACGGTAAAACAGGTCTCTGGAAGTGCCGCGGCATCAATCAGTGAAAGTCCCCGGGGAATACTTAAACACAGAGACTCCTCAGCAACCGCATACTGCGAATAGCCGCCGCCTGAGAGCAGCGCGCAGACCTCATCACCTAGTGCCCAGCGAGTCACAGCCGATCCTATTGCGACAATAGTTCCGGATACTTCCAGCCCCGGAATATCAGTCACTCCTGGGGGTGGCGGATAAAAGCCAAGGCGTTGAAAAACATCGGGACGATTGACCCCGGCCGCTGCAACCTCAATGAGCACTTGGCTAGCATCTGGTGAGGGTGTTTGTCTCTGGCACGCTTGCAGTACATTTGGCCCCCCCGGTTGGGTGATTTCGATACTAAGTTGGTTCAGTGGTGGGTTCATTGTGCGAGCCTCAAGTCTCAAGTGAAAGTTTAGCGGTGAATGGTTGGCATACCTAATGTATCTGATTATTTGGCATAATCAGTAGCGGGTTATTAAGTTTTTAGCACTACGCCAAAGCCGGCCATCTATAGAGGCTAAACCTAATCCTATACAGGCCATACCCATAAAATGTTCAACATATAGCTGTTCATCGAGTATCAGCCAGCCCAGCAGACTTGCAGTAATGGGCACCAAAAAGGTCACTAGTACCACATTAGTAGCACCTGCAGAGGACAGTATGCGGAAAAATAACACATAGGCTAATACGGTTGAAAAAACCGCAAGGGACAATACAGCTAACCAAACCTTGATACTTGGATTAGCTAACTGATCGGGCCGTTCAAAAATGAACGCCAATGGCAGCAAAATAATAGTTGCGGTAGTGACCTGTCCAATAACCGTGGTCAATGGACTAACCCCCATAGCTTTAAAACGTCGTCCATAAACAGTAGCAAAACCATAGGATATGGCGGCACCGACCACCGCGAGTTGAGCAGTAGTATCGGACCTAACTTCTATGAGCCCCGACGGTCCAATGATTAGCACCGCCACGCCGGACAACCCCAGCGCCACTCCAAACAGTTTTCCAGCTGTTATGCGTTCATCGGATAACAGCGCACCTGCAATTAGTATTGTAAATAATGGCGTTGTCGCATTGATGATTGATGCAAGACCTGAGGTGATGTGGTTTTGTCCCCACACGATAAGCGAAAAGGGGATCGCATTGCCGAGCAGCCCTAAAACAAAAAATGTTCGCCACAAGCTAAAGGATTTAGGGACTTCTTGACCCGAAACAAGAAAGAAAATCCATAATATAATCGCAGCAAGACCCACCCGGAGTGTAACGATGGTCAGTGGCGGTAATTCTGTTACTGCGACACCAATAAAAAAGAATGAGCCACCCCACAGGAATGACAGCATTAATAGCATTGACCAGTCTTTGGCGGACATTGTTTGATTGATCATTGCATGGATTCCATTATTTTAAACTTTCAAGTATTCGGGGATGCATCGTTGGTGGTAATACTAACACCGGCCGGAGGCCTAAACGACCAGTAATAGGCGTTGGTAAACAGGCTTGCAGAAACCAACACAATTTGGTGTTAGTTTAATGGCCTATTACTGCCTACAATGCCAGTATTGAATTTTATCAAGGTGCATGGAATGGTTAAACCATCTTTTAGAGAAAAAACCTACAGAGTTATCTTTGGTACTGATACCGCCGCGGGTCAGCGCTTTGATATTGCACTAATTTATTTTATTCTATTGAGCGTGCTCGCGGTCGTTCTTTCATCTATCGGATCTTTACAGGCGCAATATGGTGCCTGGTTATTTAAGATTGAGTGGGCCTTCACGCTGCTGTTTTCAATGGAATATCTACTGCGTATTTACTCATCACCCAAACCATTGCGTTATATTTTTAGCTTTTATGGGTTGGTTGACCTGTTATCAATTATCCCCACCTATGTGGCGCTATTGTTCCCCGGAGCTAATTACTGGTTAGTGGTGCGACTATTAAGAGTACTGCGTATTTTTCGGGTGTTTAAATTGGTTCGTTACTTGTCAGAGGCCAATCTGTTGCTGCGCTCTATGTATGCAGCACGACGCAAAGTGTTGGTATTCTTCACCGTAGTGCTAGTGCTCTGCGTAATATTCGGCAGTCTAATGTTTTTAGTAGAAGGCCCTGATAATGGGTTTAGTAGCATCCCCCGCAGTATCTATTGGACTATTGTGACTATAACGACGGTAGGTTATGGGGATATCACCCCACAAACCGTGATTGGGCAAATTATCGCGACTATGGCCATGCTCACTGGCTACAGTATCATTGCTATTCCCACCGGTATATTTACTGCTGAAATTGCCCGCGAGATGATCACAGAAAGTAATAATCGACAATGCAATGTCTGTAATCGTATTGGCCATCACGCTGAGGCTGAGTACTGTTTTCAGTGCGGGGTTACACTACCAGTAAGGATGATTAAGACTTGATTTCAGTGCGCTTATCTATTGTTGATCGATAGCTCAGTGCCTCTTGGTATTGAGGCAATTGTGGGTGGCTGATGTCGGCCAGATCAGCAAGAGTGCGGGCCACCTTTAATACGCGATAAAAACCGCGAGTCGATAGCCCAAATCGATCGATAGCTTGGTCTAACAGGGCCTTTAGTTCGCTATTTAGAGGGCATACTTGGTTGAGTTCTTGGCTGGTTAAATAGGTATTGATCTTTCCCTGTCGCTGCACCTGCACATCACGCGCTTTGCAAACCCGAAGCTGTATTTGCTGATTACTGTCACCTTCAACTTTTCGGTCTTGATCGAGTAATTGTTGATTTTCAATCGCCGACACCTGCACCTGTAAATCGATACGATCTAGCAATGGACCTGAGATCTTGTGCTGATAACGGCTAATTTGGTCGAGACTACAGGTGCATCGTTTAGAGCCCAGATAACCGCAGGGGCAAGGGTTCATGGCGGCTACCAACTGGAAATTTGCAGGGTAACTTGTTTGCGCGGCTACTCTTGAAATTAAAATTTGCCCCGATTCCAAAGGTTCTCTCAGTACTTCCAAAACACTACGTGAAAATTCCGGTAATTCATCGAGAAATAGTACCCCCTGATGAGCTAGTGATATTTCACCGGGTTTCGGGGTGCCCCCACCACCTACAAGCGCTGCAGCAGACGCAGTATGGTGAGGTGCTCTGAAGGGTCGGGACCATATATCCTCTCTAAGGCCTTTGCCTGCTACCGAATGAATCGATGCTACCTGCATAGCTTCAGTGTTAGACAGTGGTGGTAAAATCCCCGCCAAGCGGCTGGCCAGCATGGTTTTACCAGTGCCTGGCGGGCCATAAAGTAGTAAGTGATGGCCACCGGTAGCGGCCACCTCCATGGCTCTTTTAGCATGCATTTGACCGATAATATCTCTGAGCTGTTGATGTTCCTTCTGGGGCTGAGCTGCGGATTTAATCCAAGGTTGAATTAATGTCCTCTGGTGTAAATGCGCAGATACCTCAAGCAGATGCTTGGCCGGTAATACGCTCAGCGACTCTACTAAGGCTGCTTCGTCAGCATTGGCTTGAGCAACAATCAACTGTTTGCCTTTAGCGGCACAACCTTGTGCCGATGGCAGTAGCGCCTCTATTGAGCGCATATCGCCAGAAAGGGCTAGCTCACTGATAAATTCATAGTCCTCTAGATGCTCAACCGGTATCTGTTTTGAGGCGGCAAGAATGCCAATGGCGATAGCAAGGTCAAACCGACTGCCCTCTTTGGGGATATCGGCAGGCGCGAGATTGACTGTAATTCGCCGGGCAGGAAACTCAAAATATGAGTTAATAATGGCGCTGCGCACGCGGTCTTTACTTTCTTTAACAGAGGTTTCGGGGAGTCCGACAATATTAAAGGCCGGCAATCCGTTGGATAGATGTACCTCTACCGAAACTGCCGGGGCCTCGATACCAAGTTTGGCTCGACTTTGAACAACCGCGAGTGACATAACATACCTCCATGTATGTACCAACCGTCATTAACTATAGTACCTTCTACGCGCTAATTCTAGGGCGCTAATTTTTTGACGATCTGTTCCATTTCCAAGAGCTGTTGCTCCAGCAGATCAATTTTTTGTCTAGAGCGTTTTAGCACAGTCTGTTGCGTATCAAATTCCTCCCTAGATACTATGTCCAATCCGGCTAAGGTTTTATTCATTGCGACATGCAATAGCTGCTGAATTTCTTCGCCGATGGCCTGACCACTAACGAATGTCTGCTCTAGATTAGCGGTAAATCGGTTATAAAAGTCTTGGTGATCCATTGTCTGTTTCCTCGGTCTTGAGTCTCATTATTCCCAATTAAGAGACTTCTGTCAGCATATTTTAAGCACTTTCCTAAATAACGCCATTAAGCAAACGCCTTGACTATTGTGGTGCACCAATCATCTTTGCTGATTACAGTCTCGCACCATAATGGCGCAAAAATTACATTTAGCCATCACATTTCACCTGCTGAGATCAATATTGAGACTTGGCACGCAATATGCAACGTGATTATTGCCTTTCGGAAGGCGGAGAAAATAATCTAACTTTTTAAACATCTTGGGAGATGAGTACATGAAAGCATTAAAAACAGTAATAGCAGCAGCGACGATGATGACAGCTGTAACCGGCATGGCTGCCGAAGTATCAGGAAACGTGGCGTTGGGATCTGAATATTTCTTTCGTGGTGTTGATCAGTCAGGCGGCGAAGCACTCTCAGGCGGCTTTGATGTAGCCTTTGAAAATGGGTTTTACGTTGGAACCTGGGCGTCAAGTATCGATTTTAGTAATGGCCCTGAGTTGGATTACTACGCAGGTTACGGTGGATCATTCAGTGAAGCAGTAAGTTATGACGTTGGCTATTTGTTC